>Ga0209475_10004002_pt1 | contig 13042 bp, 7 predicted proteins | sample tdDd471_FD_187128 | JGI IMG/M metagenome (GOLD analysis project Ga0209475, IMG submission 187128) | Marine sediment microbial communities from the Atlantic coast under amendment with organic carbon and nitrate - tdDd47.1 (SPAdes)... | ecosystem: Environmental > Aquatic > Marine > Coastal >... | reverse complement strand
CTCAACAGCGGAAATAAGCTTGGCCGAAGTCATCAGGCCCACGGGAATGCGGGTACGGTGGAAAACCGCACCGATGATTTCGGAGTGATTGTATTTGGGAACGATCACGCCGTCGACCACGTCGTAGCCGCCGATGATACGGGAAGCCGGAACCTTGAGGTTCAACACGGGGTCACGGGTGGAGGAAAGCTGATGGACCATCTTCAAGGTCGGTGCACCGCGATCGAAAACTCCTTCGTCGGTGTCTTCGAGGATGACCATGAAGGTACCCTTGATACGATCGTCTTTGGATTCAACGGCAGCGGTCACAAAATTGGCGAAGTCCATATTGGTGATGAACCGGCCACGCTTGTCGATCTGGAGCATCGGCTCTTCGCCTTCGGTCCAGTCGGCCACGGAAGCCTTACCGCACAGCACGCCTGTATCCACGCCCACGTAGGGCAGCGGTTCGGTCAAGGCGAATGCGCCACGCCAGATTTCACGATCCTCACCCGGCTGGGGCGGAACGCACTTGGACATATAAAAATCGCGCTGCTCGGGAGTGCCCTTCTCGTGAATAGGTGCCAGAGCCAGATTGGAAGCCAGCGACGAAGTCGCGGCACCGGCATCGACCCAGGCCAGCTCGAAAGCAACCAGGGCCAGAGCAAAGTTCTTGGGACCTTCGATGAACCCGCCCTGATGGGGGTCCATGAACAGTGCGGTCAAACCGGACTGATCAAATGCGGTCAGAAGATCATTCTTCTGTTCGGTCCATTCGTGTGTATTGCGTGCGCCTTCGGCCACGAGTTTGGCAACAGTGCTTCGAGCAATGGAACGGGCGGATTGCACCGACATCTGGAGGTCGAAACGCTCGGCGAAACGCCACATGATCTGACGAACGTCATCTCCCGGAAGAGTACGCAGTGTGTACATAAGTATCTTTCCTGAAAAGTTGATTGAGTGCTATTTTTATGGTGATCAGTAATAGTCGGCGACGATAGGCCATTGTCATATGCGAGTCAAAGTCTTTTTGGGTTTAAAACGAGTGTTTCAGCGGCTTCCCGGCCTTTTCCCTCACAACAGACACAATGACAACGAACACTGACACATAGCGACTTCCTTAAAACCGACAGACAGGCAACGACGATTGTTTTGACATCCCCTCCAAATCACTGCAATATTATATGCTCATTAATGGGCGGTATTCTCAAAAATGGACGACAAAAGTAACGACATACAAGACACTGCCAAAGCCATTCGGGAATTCGCAAACAATTCAATGCTTGCGGACGGCCCCGGCATCGGCGGGTTGACAGTCCAGTTCATGGACTGGTGTGACGATGCGTCCCACACTCTCCAGAATGACGCCGCCCTTCGTACGGATATCGTCCTCACTCTCAACAACATCGCCCGAAATTCCAAAGATATACAAACGATCCAGCATTGCTTGCAGGCCATGATCCGTTCGGGGCGATTCGGGCGCATACTAAGCAGTCGTTTCGTCCTTGCCAAAGCAGTGTCCCTCCACAAGCTGGATGCCAAAATTTCAAGCTGGCCCGTACGCGACAGGCTGGCTATCGCCCATGAAATGCTTAACGACTATCCAGGGGACAACGACAAGGAAACCCTGGTCTGGCTGGAAAACCTGCTCAAACCACTCATGGCCACTGACCCGGTGAAGCTGGCTCCTTTCATTGCAGGACTGGGAAAAGTTGGGGAAAACCTCGCCTTCCCTGTCAAACAGGCTGTTATGGGCGGCTTGCTGGGACGATGGGTAAACACTCGATTGTCGAACGGAACCAGCGGCACTGAATTGCATCAGATATGCCTGATCATCAAGGCAATAAATGATGCATCCTATGCCGAAGCACTGGCGAAATCCGTTGACCTGGGCCACATCAAAGCCGACGCAGAAGTTCTTCGCACCATCGCAATGGTCGGTGAGGCAGAGAACAAGACAATTCTGACAATGCTTTTCAAAATCTTGTCAAACGCCTCCAACAATCTAGTCGGCGCATGTCTCGACGCCATGATTGCTCAGGACCATCCCGGAATTGGCAAGCTCCTTGCTTCGGTACGTATAAAAATGCCCGGCCTGAAAAAAGGGACGATTTCACGTGCACCGCTCCTCGGCGACATGGGCTATGCCAGCTACATCCAGACTCTTCCTGAAGACCAGCAAATGGACGCGCACCTGGAAGCCTTTGGTGTATTGGAAGCCATTGCCCCTGATTTTGTCAGCAATGTCACACGGCAATGCACGCCTCGCGGACAAAAACTTCGCGCCAAAGAAAAAGGCAACGAACCGGCTGTTGCACCGAACCCCCAAAAAGAAACAGCCAGTCCTCAGCTGGGATTCTTTTCAAAGATTTTCAAAAACAAACCTAAAAAGCTGGAATCCCTTCTTCCCAAATACCGCAACATCCGGGACATGGCCCTTCTCGGATCACAGGTCGAAGATGAAGATCTGGACAGCCGAGAACTGACCAGACTGATTCTCACCGGCTCCATGTTCTCAAAGGCCCGATTCATCCGCACCAGAATATCGAACTCTACACTGCACGACACCGTATTCTTCCTGTGCCAGTGTACAGCCTCGACCTTCAACAACGTGGACTTCACAGATACTCAGTTTGCCAAAACAACCTTCAGCGGCTGCACCTTCACGGATTGCACTTTTTCCACCACAACTTTTGACGACTGTACATTTCTAGAATGTCATTTCCGAGGCTGCTCCTTTGGTGACGCCTCGTTCCAACGCATGAAGATACGCATGAGCGACTTTGATACAGGCTCGCTTGCCGGAACAACCATTCACGATTGCAGTATCCGTACTACCCGATTCGAAGCCATGGATCTGACTTTCAGCGAATTCATAAGCAATGACTTACGGGGCGTAGAGTTCATCAACTCCATCCTGCATGCCGTCTACATCAAAGACTGTACCCTCACCTCAATGGAAATGCCGGGAACCACGGTAACCCGCTCAATTATCAAAAATTCCGATGCGGCCCACCCCCTGTTTCTGGCTAACCGCATCCGTCAGATGACGCTCTTTGCCAGGGAAGTAGAAAGGGGAGCGATTCCCAAGACACGGGAAACCGATCCATTTCTGGCCCAAAAAACACTGACCGCATGGTCTCGTGAACTGACCTTCATGCGACGCGAACGGCGTATGCTCGACAACAATCGCACCCGGATTTCACGGGCCGTCAACACCATGAGCCGCAGCCAACAGGAATTCCTCCGCCTGCTTCCCCTGCTCTTGGACACGGACAATTTCGAACGAAAATTCAACTTCGGTGAGACACCGACATCTCGGGTCTGGGGGTATTATCCGACACTGAGCACCATAGAACTCGCCCGACAGCACCTGAACAGACTCCAACTTCGTCCCTCTTCACCAGACGTTCGCATCCTCGCCCTGTATGCCATGGGCAGCATGGGCACCGTCGCCCAAACAGCACAATCCGATTTTGACTGCTGGGTCTGCTACGACGGCGACCTGACCATCGCCATGGAGAACAATCTCAAGCGAAAGCTGGAAGCCATAGCCTTGTGGGCAGAAAGCGAATTTGGTCTGGAAACACATTTCTACCCCATGCGCATGGACGATGTGCGCGACAACAGATTCTTGTCAGGAGACGAAGAAAGCTCCGGCTCGGCTCAGGTTCTCCTTCTCAAAGAAGAATTCTACCGCACCGCACTCAGGATCGCAGGCAAAAATATTGCTTGGTGGATCACTCCTGCTGGGGCCAATCGTAAAACGTATGCCGCCTGCATTCGAGCATCCCGACGCTATCCGGTCTGCGGCAAGCCGCGTCTGGAAGATTTCGGCTATCTCGCCCCAGTTCCACCCGATGAGTACTTCGGAGGTTCACTCTGGCAGATGGTCAAGGCGGTACACGCTCCCTTCAAATCCGTGCTTAAACTTGGACTCCTTGAGACATATGCCGCGCCCGGCATTTCCTCTCTCCCCCTATGTGAACGAATCAAACGTAGCCTGGTCGGCAACCGACGGGGTAAATTGGACACTGATCCATACACCGCTTTGTTCACTACCCTGCATGACTATTATCTCAAGCAAAAGAAAACCAACGCAGCCGCCCTGCTCAAGGAATCCTTCCGACTCAAGGCGAACTTGTCTGACATTCCGTTCTTCATGAATCTCCCTACCCGCCCCGAAGATGAAAGCCTCATCTCCGTGCTGTTCGGTGTGGGCTATGTGGAGCCGGACCGCATTGCCGGGGTCAACAAAACATGGTCGTTCGACAAGTCTCTCAAAATGGGCTCCCGTGTCCGCCAATACATGGTGGACACATATCAACGAATCCAATCTGGGCTGTCGGCTAACGGCAAGACCAAAGCCCACATCAACGCAGAAGACCTGACTCGAATGGGACGCCGAATCGGTGCCAACTTTTCGAGAAAAGCACACAAAATCATGCGGGTTCCTTTCATGGATGCGACAGGAACCGGATTCCCCATTCTGCATTTTTCCGCAGTCAAAAACACAAACAAACCACCCATCTGGGTCGTTCGCGGCGGTTCTGCGGTGGAAGCCAAGCAATCCGCAGAGGCCCTGCAACCCCTGCACCGAAATGCAGACCCCGTTCGCATGCTCGCATGGTTGCTCGCCAATCGTATATATCACCCCAAAAGTCTGCTTCAGGCAGACCGATCAATCGCCCCCATCGCCGTGGCAGACCTGCAAAAACTCATGCCGGCCCTGCACGGATTCTTCCCCTTTGACAGTACTTTTGAACGAGACATCAACGAAGGCCTCAACCCGGAACATGTCACACGGGCCTTCTTCATACTCAACCTGACCACCCCGCACGACACCAGACGGGTTGAGCAGGCAGCCGTCATCTACGCCACCAATTGGGGTGAAATGTATTGTCGTACTTTCCTCCGCCCCGGCCAGATGTTCGAAACAAATCCATCACTTTTCCTGGCCCAGAAATTAGATCAACCGGTTACAGAAAAGCCGGAAATGTCCATGTTCCTCCCCAAGGGAGCACAATGTAAACGAATCACTCTGGCATAACCTGAATTCGACACATCCACATCATGGGACGTTGCTATTCTATCTCCCCATCATAGCTGAGTAATCCTCTCTTTCAAGGCTTTGGGTCGACAATCCACAATATATAGTCTAAACAAATGCGCGCGTTGAAGAATTATATTTCGTCAACACGCATTATACCCGATTGTTTTTCTGTTTAACTGCTTTTCAAGGAAAGGATTCTCAATGAAAAAATTTCTGACTCTCACTTTAGCCTGCCTTGCGGTCGCCGCTTTCCTCGCCGACCCCGCCATGGCGGCTGATTCATCCAAGGGCGCAGCCAACGCCAAAATCTTCGGCCTACTCACACTGATCCCGCCCGTGGTCGCTATTGTTCTCGCATTCATCACCAAGAACGTCGTACTCTCACTGTTCCTCGGCGTTTTCTCTGGTTGTTTCATGCTCGATCTCAGAGGCTGGGATATATACCACGCCTTTATTGATGCTTTCCTGCGGTTTTCCGGCGAAGTTCTCGGCTCTCTGGCCGACGGCTGGAACGCCGGTATCGTGCTCCAATGTCTGGCCATCGGCGGACTCATCGCCCTGGTTTCCAAAATGGGCGGAGCAAAAGCCATCGCCGACGCACTGGTCAAACGCGCAAGAACTCCACGCAGTTCCCAGTTCGTGACATGGCTCATGGGTCTGTTCATCTTCTTCGACGACTATGCCAACTCCCTGACCGTCGGCCCGATCATGCGCCCGGTCACTGACCGCATGAAGGTTTCCCGCGAAAAACTCGCCTTCATCATCGACGCCACCGCCGCACCCATCGCTGGTATTGCCCTGATCTCCACCTGGGTTGCCTACGAAGTCGGCCTGATCCGCGACGGCTATCAGATGATTCCCATCGAAGCCAACGCCTACGGCGTTTTCGTCGAAACCATCCCTTATCGTTTCTACAACATCTTCATCCTGCTGTTCATCATCTTCACCATCTGGTTCATGCGTGAGTTCGGTCCCATGCACAAAGCTGAAGTCCGCGCTCGCAAGGAAGGCAAAGTCATTGCTGACGGTGCCACTCCCATGGCCGCCGAAGAATCTTCCAGCCTCGAACCCGTGCCCGGCATCAAGCTTTCCATCTGGAATGCAATCATTCCCATCGGCACCCTGATCGTGACAGCATTCCTTGGTTTCTACTTCAATGGCTACCACGCCATTGATGATCAGGCACTCCTGGCCTCCATCAATGCCTCCCCGCTCAGCTTCGCCTCCATGCGCGACTGCTTCGGTGCATCCGATGCTTCCGTGGTTCTGTTCCAGGCTGCACTCATCGCCAGCATGGTTGCCATGGGTATGGCCGTTTGCCGAAAGATCCTGCCCATCAAAGAAGCCATTGAGACTTGGATCACGGGTGTTAAGTCCATGAACATCACCGCCGTCATCCTGCTGCTCGCATGGTCCCTGTCCGGCGTCATCAAGGAACTGGGCACCGCCACATATCTGGTCAACGTGCTCTCTGACACGCTTCCGGCCTTCCTGTTGCCGTCCATCATCTTCATCCTCGGTTCCATCATCTCGTTCGCGACCGGAACCTCATACGGCACCATGGGCATCCTCATGCCGCTGGCTATCCCGCTGGCTTACGCACTGCAGGCCGACCCGAGCTACGTCATCCTGAACATCGGTTCGGTCCTGACCGGCGCCATCTTCGGTGACCACTGCTCCCCCATTTCGGACACCACTATCCTGTCCTCCATGGGTTCCGCGTGTGACCACATTGATCACGTCAAGACACAGCTCGCCTACGCCTGTACGGTAGCCTTCATCGCCATCGTCGCAGGCTACATCCCGGCAGGTCTCGGCATGCCGGTTTACATCACCCTGCCTGTCGGCATCGCCCTCACCGGCCTCGCCGTCCGCTTCCTGGGCAAGAAGGTCGACGCTTAACACCGACCAACACAACAACAAAAACCGCCCGACCAGTCATACTGGTCGGGCGGTTTTCTTTTGGTCACTCAAAAAATCAAATCAAAAAGAATAGCGATAGTACTTCACATCCACACTCATGACAGGAACCCTCTCGGGCAACTGCGCTTTGGGTATCTCCACAAAACCGTTCTTTTCATAGAAACGATGAGCGGCATGGTAAACGTCTACGGTACCGAGATAAACTTCTCGCACACCTTTGTCCTGCGACCAATCAAGCAACGTTTGCATCAGGGCAGCGGCAATACCATATTCCTTGCCACGATACTCCTTTTTCACAAACATCTTGCGCAGAGCGCACACTCCGTCACCGGTATCCAAAAGCGCGAGGGTTCCCACCAGCTCATCGCCTTCGAATGCGAGCCAAAAGTTGCCCACGCCCTGCTGATAAAAATCAGGGATAGTGAGCAAGTCCGGCTGTTCTTCAGCGGACGTCTGCACACCAAATTCATTGATCTGGATAGTCGTGATGAGGGTGACGATGGAATCAGTATCGTGATCGGAAAAGGGTATTATATGCATAGAATTAAATCATTCGAGTAGCGACCCAGTCCAACACCATGGCCGGGTTAACCGGCACCTGCGTATTCAGGGCTTCTTGAGCTTTGTCCAGCACAAGCCCTATGCGCCGAAGGGACGTGAGGTCGTGAGAATTGGCAAGAGTTGAAGAAAGCGGTGTCCCGCATGAACCGGATATGGCCTCTCGTAATTCGCGCTGCATACCAAGCACCACTTGCATGGCAAGATGCTTATCCACGGCTCCCTTGGAAGACGTGCGCGCAAACCAGCCGCGCCCGGTCTGCCAGAACGAAACCAGCGCCTGCGCCCACTCCGTGACTTCGGGAGTATTCTGACGCACATCGGGCCAAGCCAAAGTGACCACCCATGAACGGGAAACCAGAGTCTCCAGCAATCGTTCGCGTTGTGGAGCAGCCAGAACAAAAACATTACCAGGGCGAGGTTCTTCAAGAGACTTGAGCAATGCGTTGGCGGCCTCGGTCATGAACATCTGGGCCTCGGCAAAAATCGTCACACGATAGCCGTCGCCATTAGGCGGCTGCCCCCAAGTGGAACGCAGTTGGCGTACCGGATCGACCTTGATCAGACCTTCCCTACCATCAAAAAAGAGAAGATCGTTAAAGGCGAGGTCACCGATCTGCTTGCACGCCGGGCACTGCCCGCACGGGACGGAACCGGACGCACAGTTGAGCCGCATGGCCCAATACAAGGAGAGGGCGACGCGGGATTCCGCGTCGCCACCTTCAATAACGATTGATTGAGGAGGATCGTGAGCAATGGCGTTGAGGCGTTTCACCGCATGCTCGTGCCCTGCGAGGGCAGCCAGCGGATCACCGTTCAATGTCATTACCATCCTCCAAACTAAAAGGTCTGAACCCGATCAGGACCAACAGAAACGATACCGACTTTCACACCGGTAATTTCCTCGATCCGTTTCAAATATGCCACGGCGGTGGCCGGAAGATCATCCCAGCTCCGTGCGCCGGTAATATCTTCGTCCCAACCTGGCATGGTCTCATAGACTGGCGTGACGTAAGCCATGCCGTTCTGCTCCTGCGGAGGGTAAGCAACCTGCTCGCCTTTGTAGTCATAGGCCACACAGAGCTTGATCTCTTTGAGACCGGACAACACGTCAAGCTTGGTAATAGCCAGCTCAGTGGGACCATTCAATCGAGCGGACTCCTTGAGCACAACCAGATCAAGCCAACCACAACGACGCTTGCGCCCTGTGGTTGCACCAAACTCATGGCCCTGTGTCTGCAGGTATTCACCATCAGCATCGAACAGTTCCGTGGGGAACGGACCGGAACCAACACGGGTGGTGTAGGCCTTGACGATGGCGATGATACGCTCCAGATCACGCGGCGAACAGCCGGAACCGGAAGCGGCGTTGGCAGTTACCGTGTTGGAAGATGTCACGAACGGGTAGGTGCCGTGATCGATATCCAGATGGGTGCCCTGAGCACCTTCAAACAAAACATTGCCCTGAGCTTCCTGAATGGCAGAAGAGACATCACCCAAGTACGGGATCAACCGTTCGGCCACGGGCAGAACCTTATTAAAAACGGACTCTGCGTCCATGGGCTCTGCACCATACAGGTGCTTGAAAAGTACATTTTTTTCTTCAAGAGCCTTGACGATCTTGGCCTTGAGCAGTTCCGGATCGGCAAAGTCTCCGGCACGGACACCGCAACGGTTCATCTTGTCCTCATAACAAGGACCGATACCGCGGCCAGTGGTGCCGATCTTGCCGTCATCAGACTTGGCGGCTTCACGAGCTGCGTCCATCTGACAATGGTATGGCAGAATGACATGGGTTTTTTTGCTGATCATCATGCGGGAAGCCGAAACATCCAGTCCCTTGGCGTCGAGCTTGTCCAGCTCTTCGCAAAAAACAAACGGGTCCAGCACCACGCCGTTGCCGATAAGACATTTCTTGCCGGGATGCAGTACGCCGGAAGGAATCAGATGCAGAATACACTGTTCCCCGTCCACCACCAGGGTGTGACCGGCATTGTTGCCGCCCTGAAAACGGACAATAGCGTCCGATTTCTCGGCGAGCATGTCGACGATCTTGCCTTTACCCTCGTCCCCCCACTGGGAACCGAAAACCACTATATTGGACATGAATTGCTCCTTGAATAGCCGGATTTATCGGACCGGCGTAAATTGCGCGCACAAACGGTTATCTTCCGTAAGTATAAATACGTGCGTCTGTCAACCAACAGAAATAGCAATTACTTGGTATTTTTGGGGGTCAATGTCAGTAACTTGCCCCTACGATCCTTCTTTTGTTCATCAGCAACAAGCTCCGGCCCCGTACCTTGCGGACCAGATTCAGGTTCTGCAACGTGCTTCTCTGGAGAGGTCAACGCCACAAGATCTATCTCGTGCGGAGCAGCATCCGGCATGCGGGACTGCGCCCAATTATAATTGAAAAGTTGATTTTTAAGGCGGGTAGACTGGATGAGGTTGAAGACCAGTACGGACTCCTCCCACCGTTTGGTGGGTTCGAAATGGCGGACCTTTTCCGCATATTTCTCCCACAGGCTCATGAGCGAAGCCTCGTCAAAGGCATTGATTTGACGCGCCAACTTCAAGAGCGCCTTTTCCATATAACTTTCAGACATCGATTATCCTTGATTTATACAACAGCAATAGCCGGGACATACTCCATACCAAACATCCCACCACCCCGCCAAGGCAAAATCGCGTCGGTTTTTCCACAAAAGACAAGACCCCCAGCACAATCTGTACAGGAGGTCTTGAACAACCATGTCACAACAGTCAGTTGCGGGCCGTCAGAAGACGGCCCGCAAGGAGAGGAATGGCTCACAATTCATCAGAACTTTTCAAAACCATCGTCATCGTCATCCATATTCATGCTGACCCCGCCACCCGGAGCCGGAGCGGCCTGCGCAAGCGGCTTGGGCTGCGCCGCCTGAATCCGGGGAGCTGGGTTCTGTGCGACGGATACAGAGGGATTTTGGAAGGTTTCGTGCGCACCGAGCTTGAAGAACTGCATCGAATTCTGCAACTGCACTGCCTGGGCAGACAATTCTTCCGCAGTAGAAGCAAGTTCTTCTGAAGCGGCCGCATTCTGCTGAATAACCTTATCCATTTCATGAATGGCAGAGGTCACCTGAGTGCCTCCTTCATTCTGTTCATTGGTGGCAGCAGAGATTTCCTGCACCAATTCTGCGGTCTTCTGAATATCCGGGACGATCTTCGACAGCAAATCACCAGCCTCTTCAGCCACCTGCACACTGGAAGATGACAGTTCGCTGATTTCGGAAGCGGAGGTTCCGCTACGCTCGGCCAGCTTGCGCACTTCGGCTGCGACTACGGCAAAACCCTTGCCATGTTCACCGGCTCGGGCGGCCTCAATAGCAGCATTCAGTGCCAACAGGTTGGTCTGTCGAGCAATATCCTCAATGATGGATATCTTTTCCGCGATCTGCTTCATGGCATCCACGGTCTTGGCAACAGCCTGTCCGCCCTGTTCAGTATCGGACGCAGCCTGATTAGTCATTGAATTGGTAGTCTGGGCATTGTCTGCATTCTGACCAATGGAAGAGGTCATCTCTTCCATGGAGGCCGAGACTTCTTCAATCGAAGAGGCCTGTTCCGTGGCACCTTGCGACAACTGAACCGAGGACGATGCCAACTCCTGACTGCCCGCGGTCACTTGCTCTGTGGCGGAACGAACATCGGTGACGACTCGCCGCAATTCGCGCAGCATATTCGCCATGGCCGATGCCAACTGCCCAACCTCGTCCTTACTCCGGACGGAGATGTCAGAACTCAAATCACCATGGGCCATACGATTTGAAGCTTCGACAGCCTCATTCAAAGGAACTGTCATGCTCCGAATGACAAACATGACGACAAGAATAAGGATTCCCATGGCCACTACCGTTGGAATAAGAATCTGCCAACGCAAAGATGTGACCTGCGCTTCTACATCGTCAACGTAGATACCGCTACCAACAATCCAACCCCAAGGCTTGAACAACTTGACGTATGAGACCTTGGGAACGGGCTTAGAAGCGCCCTTCTTGGGCCAACTGTAATGAACGAAACCTTCACCATTCTTGCGACTGACTTCAACCATTTCCCGGAAAAGATAGATGCCGTCCTGATCCTTGATATCACCCACATTCTTGCCGACAAGCGAGGCGTTTGAACCATGAGCCACGACAACCGGCTCCATATCGTTGATCCAAAAATACTCATTGCCCTTATATCTTGACATGGTAATTTCAGAGATAGCGGCCTTTTGAGCCTCTTCCTTGGTCACAGCGCCAGAGTCGACTTGATCGGCCCAATATTGGATGGAACTGTACGCCACATCAACAACACTCTTGGTAGCAATCTGCTTCTCTTCCATGAGAGAATCACCTACAACCGGTAAAAAATACCCCATCAGACCAAGGACAACCAAAGCGATTGCCCCCAAAAAGATGCTGAGAATCTTGCTTCGCATGCTCCAGTCACGGAATCGCAGTATAGCCATAACCCCTCCAATGTTGGAAGTTCATTTAAAATTCAATGAGTTATGGATTTTTAAAATTATCCACTCACCGATTTTCTTCAATTGAACAATACACTGTTTCAAACTAGATAAGTAGGAATATAATGCATTGGGGGATTATATATTTTCGATTGGCCCATATGGGGATTATTGCCCGCCGGAACAAGCTGTGATATGACCGCCCCCTCACATGAGCACAACAGGGAGTTGATGAAATGAGCGATTTGAAGAAAATGTATCATACGTTGCAGCAGGACCCATTTCCGGCTGACATGAAACTGACTCTGGGAGATCAGGAACTGATCTTCAAAAAACGCACTTGGGAAATCGAGGGCGAGACCAAGGGGTTGCGGTACGGCGAAAACCCGGACCAACCTGCAGCACTGTACGAACTGGCCGAAGGTCAGCTTGAAGTGGGTGGCGTTAAATTCATTGGTCAAGGACAGGGGCTGGTGTCTGCGTTGACCGAAGAGCATATGCTCCAGGCAGGCAAACATCCCGGAAAAACAAACCTGACCGACGTGGACAACGCCCTGAATATTTTACAATACCTGTCCGCCAAACCCGCTGCGCTCATTCTCAAGCACAACAACCCCTGCGGCGCAGCCTGGACCGACGAAGGTGTGTTCGTTGCTCTGAAACGGGCCTTTGAAGCAGACCGCATCGCCGCCTTTGGTGGAGCCGTAATTGTCAATCGCAAGCTCGACCTTGCTACCGCCGAACTGATCAACTCCGTCTATTTCGAAGTGGTAGCCGCCCCGGAGTTCGACGAGGACGCTCTGGCTGAACTCAAGAAGAAAAAGAATCTTCGCATCCTGCAAATTCCCGGCATTACCGAATTGGAAAGCCTGGCCCAAACCCCGTTCCTGGACATCAAGTCCTTGTCGGACGGCGGCATGGTCGTTCAATTTTCCTTCCGCAACGCCATCCTCAAGACAGAGGACTTCATTCCAGCCACTGCGGAAAAGGACGGCAACCAGTTCGTGGCCCGCGCCCCGAACAAACAGGAAGCAGAG
>Ga0209475_10004000_pt1 | contig 13043 bp, 8 predicted proteins | sample tdDd471_FD_187128 | JGI IMG/M metagenome (GOLD analysis project Ga0209475, IMG submission 187128) | Marine sediment microbial communities from the Atlantic coast under amendment with organic carbon and nitrate - tdDd47.1 (SPAdes)... | ecosystem: Environmental > Aquatic > Marine > Coastal >... | reverse complement strand
GCAGATGTTCGACGTCGCTTTTTCGCGGCGGATGTGCTGTTCGCGGGTCTGCAGCGCCATACGCAGTGCCGGGCGGCCCTGTGCGTCGGCGGACACGCCGATGATGCGCCCGGGCACCGAACGCCGGTATTCCTCGCGGCTCGCCATGAACGCGGCGTGCGGACCGCCGAAGCCAAGCGGCACGCCGAAGCGCTGCGCCGAGCCGACAACGATATCCGCGCCCCATTCACCGGGGGCTTTCAACATGACCAGTGCCAGCGGGTCGCAGGCGACCGTCAGCAAGGCTCCGGCATCGTGGATTTTATCCGCCAGCGCGGCATAGTCATGGACGTCCCCGTTGACCGTCGGGTATTGGGCGATGACCCCGAATACCGCTGACGGGTCGAGATCGCTGAACGGGTCGCCGGTGACGACCGTGAAGCCGAGCGGCGCGGCCCGGGTCTCGATCACGGCGATGGTCTGCGGCAGGCAACTGTCGGCGACGAAGATCGTGTCGTTCTTGTTTTTGCCGGACCGCTTCATCAGCGTCATGGCTTCGGCGGCGGCCGTGCCCTCGTCGAGCAACGAAGCATTGGCAAGCGGCATGCCGGTCAGGTCGATGATTGCTTGTTGGAAGTTCAACAAAGCTTCCAGGCGGCCTTGTGAAATTTCCGCTTGGTAAGGGGTATAGGCCGTATACCAGCCCGGGTTCTCGATCAGGTTTCTGAGGATGACGCTGGGGGTGAGGGTATCGTGATAGCCGAGGCCGATCATCGATTTCATCACCTTGTTCTTGCCCGCCATGCGCGCCAGTTCGGCCAGCGCCTCGGTTTCGGTCATCGGCGTCTGGTCGAAGGCTTCGTCGGTGCGGATTTCACCCGGCACCGCCTTGTCGATAAGGTCATCCAGACTTTTCAGCCCGACCGCGTTCAACATTTCGGCGATATCGGCGTCCGAAGGCCCGATATGCCGGCGCGTGAACTCGCCGGTGTATTCGAGATCGTCCAGGCTGGCTCGGCTCATTCATCCAGCTCCTTCAGGTATTCCTTGTACGCGGCCTCGTCCATGAATTCGTCCAGCTCGCTCATGTCGGCGATCTTGATCTTGAACAACCAGCCATCGCCTTCGGCATGTTCGTTGACCGTGGTCGGCGCATCGGCCAGGTCCTCGTTCACTTCGACGATTTCGCCGGAGCACGGCGCGTAGACTTCGCTCGCCGCCTTGACGCTTTCGACGACGCAGGCTTCGTCGCCCTGATCGAGATTGGCGCCCACTTCGGGCACTTCGACGTAGACAAGCTCGCCCAGTTGTTCCTGCGCATGTTCCGTGATGCCGACGGTGCCGATGTCGCCGTCGATATCAATCCATTCGTGATCCTTGCTGTATTTGATGGCCATAGTCTTTCTCCTCGTATGACGTGTCCCTGTGAAAAGGATGTTTCCCTTGGTTACCCTTTGAAATAGCGGTGCGGCTGAAACGGCATCTTGACGACCGTCGCCGGCACCATGTTCTTGCGTACGGCGAGTTCGAGCGCCGTCGCCGCTGTCGCGTGATCCGCCGCGACGTATCCCATGGCGACCGGTCCGCCGACGCTGGGGCCGAAACCGCCCGACGTCACGGTGCCGATGGCATCGCCGCCCGGCGCATGGACAATTTTCCAGTCTCCCTCACCCGCCGCCATAATCTTGGTTTCACCGGCAACACCATGCCACAAGGCGCACCCCCTGCTTCCCACCACCTTACAAAAGCGGTTGGCGGGCCTTTGCAGCATATCGAGCCGAACCTCACCCTCAGCCCCATTATCGAAAACAAGAGAAAGCCGGGCCGTATCCTCAACATCGATTTCCAATTGTCCCGACCGTTCCACCTTGGCCTCTAGTTCAGAGACCTCGCCCGCCATCCAGCGAGCCAGATCAAGTTCATGGCTGAGTTCCCAAAGCACACCGCCGCCCAAATGGGCCTGAGCGCTCACCGTCTGGCGGTAATCCTGCCCAGGACGCCAATCGGGAAGATACTGACCGACCTCGGCCTCCAAAGAGACGACATCCCCAATGTCACCCCGCTCGACCAACTCTTTCAAGGCGACTAAGGACGGCGAAAATCTCAGGCAATACCCAATCTGAAGCACCAGCCTGCGGGAATGGCAGAGGTCGATCAATTCGTCCACCTCATCGAGCGAGACGGAAAGCGGCTTCTCAATAAGAAGGTGAACCCCAGCTTCAGCCAACGCCAAAGCCGTCTCAATATGAAATGGCGCAGGATTGGCCACTATCGCCACCTCTGGACGGAGAACCAACGCCTCTTCCAAATGGCGCACAACGGTCACACCGCAAGGAACATCATCCCCACCCTGGCTTTCGGGACGCCGCAATACAACAATACGCGCCTCAGGCCTCACCGCACGCACCACATCCAGATGGCGGCGGCCGATACTGCCGAGGCCGACGATTAATACGGTCTTCATGCCTTCCCTTTGCGTCTTTTCGCAGGTTTGGAACCAAACGGGCAGTTTTTGTCCACCTCGGCTAAGAAGATTCTGCCGCCCTAGCCCCTTCCTGCCCCTACACCTCCAGACACTATATGTTATTTTTCTTTTATTTTCAAATAGTTAGAAAACTGGCACACCCCATGCAAGGATAGGGCGAGTTTTACTGTTATTTTTTGGGAACACGGCCATGGACATTTCTGGCGTCAACTCGAAACACTCGCAACAAACGACAACCGGCAGCACCGGCCAGTCGAGCGGTTCCGGAAGTGGCGAATCATCTCTTTTCGCCACTCTGCTGAAGAACGCGGGAAGTCGGATCGATCAAACCCTGGACGCAACGGGCTCCCACCCGATGTCGTCCAAGCAGGACTCCGATTCCTCAGCCGATGTTGCGCGGGGAGACGATCATTCCATGGATAAGGATCGGGGCTATGACGATGTCCGTACCGATGACGGGCGACGAGACGACAACCGCACCGCCGACCGGTCCGACGACGATCATGTAGACGACACTGCGGCCCGCCATGAAGACAAGGGTGACGATCATCGCGCCAGCGACGACGGCGACGACACCCGTGACCGGACTGAGGCCAAGGACGACGGGCAGGAAAACGACGGCAAGGAGCATAAGGACGCCTCTTCGGAGAACGATAGCGAAACCGATACAACCGAAACCGCCTCTGAAGACAATGGCGAAGAATCGGCGCAGACGACCGGCGAAGAAACCCAGCAGTCGGGTGAAACAACGGCCCAGGACACGGATGGCTCAACTGTTGAGAACGTTGCCGCCACGGCCCAGGCAGGAATGGGTCAGACCGTTTCCCAAGTGGCATCGGACAAAAACGTTAAGGCGGACGGGCAAGACGTTAAGGCTGCGGCCCAGACTCAAGGCGCTAACGCCAATGCCGGTAAAGGTCAGGAGCAGCTGGCCGGAAACCAGGGCGATGACATGCTGGATACAAAGGGGCAGGCGGCTCAAAATCAGGGGCAGGCTCAATCTCAGTCACAACGAGCCGCACAAGGCCAGAATCAAGCTCAGCAAGCTCAGGCTCAAACCGCAGCCGGAAATGACAATGTCAGCCGCCAGGCTGCCGAGCTTTCCAAAGCAGCCGCCAGCAACAAGCCGACACAGGTTAAGGTGACGGTTGAAAATCAGGCCGCTACGGTCACCGATCAGCCCAGGATGACAGCGCAAACCGCCGCCGGACTGACGGAAAACAGCGGACAAAACGCCAGCGGTCAGCAAACCGGTCAGCAGTCAACCAACGCCAACAGCAATGCGCCAAGCCAGCAAAATGCCGCCAATCAGGCCGCACAGCAGGCCCAAGCCCAGGCTGCGGCCAATCAGAACACCCAGCAGCAAGCCCAGGCCCAACAGCAGGCGGCCAATAACAACGCCGGCGCCCAGACCAAGAGTGTGGGGCAAGTCGGCGCACAGCAGGCAGCCTCGGGTGCTCAGGTTCAGAGCGGTGGCGGCGAAATGGCCAACACCGGACAGATTGGACAGACCCAGCAGACGGCTCAGGCCCAGCAGACTGCGGCCGCCAGCCAAGCCGCCAAGACGGCCCATACCGCCAAGCCTGCCGAAGTGGTGCATCAAGTATCGGTGCAGATTTCCAAAGCAGTTCAGGCCGGAAACGACAAGATCAACATTCAACTTCGCCCCGATTCTCTCGGCCGCGTGGAAGTCCAGCTTGAAGTCAGCAAATCCGGTCAAGTAACGGCCAATGTGGTCGCCGACCGTCCGGAAACGCTGAACATGCTGAAGAACGACGCCAGCAGCCTTCAAAAAGCCTTACAAGACGCAGGGCTGGATACGGGCGACATGAACTTCAACCTACGTGGCGAACAGAGCGAACAGCAGGCGGAAGGTTCCGGTAACGGCCAGGGCGCAAATTCCGGAGCCGAAGACGACGAACCGATCAATCCGCTTCTGGCCGCTCAGGAAGAAGCCATGAGCAACGGTCGCTGGGGCGGCCGAGCGAACGGAGTGGACGTGCGAGTTTAAGGCGCACGGACACGATAACGGAGACGAACCATGTCGATTATCGGCGGAACAACAGACTCAACACTGGTCGACGGCACAAAGGCCCAGCAGTCACAGCAGAAGCTTCAGGAAGATTTATCCCAGTTCATGAATCTTCTGACCGCACAGCTGAAGCACCAGGACCCGCTGGACCCGATGAACGCCAACGAGTTTACCTCGCAGCTGGTTCAGTTCGCCTCCGTCGAGCAGCAGATTCAGGGCAATGCGCATTTGGAGGCCCTGAAAGACCTTCAGGCAGGTAACGTTCTGGCTTCCGCCGTCAACTATGTCGGTAAGGCCATCGAATTCCCGAGCGAATATCTTCCTTTAGCCGATGGCGCGGCCGAGTTCAATTACACCCTGCCCGAGAACGCCAACACCGTCACCATCAACATCACCGATCAAGACGGCAACACGGTTAAGACCATGACTGGCAAGACCGATGCCGGCTTCCATAAAGTGGTATGGGACGGCACCAACAATTCCGGCTACCCGGAACCCGACGGCGTCTACAATTTAACTATCTCGGCTCTCGACGACAGTAAATCGCCCATTGAGCTTGAGCAGCGGGTCGTCGGCAAGGTAACGGGCATTTCCATGGCCAATGGCGATACATCGCTTCTAGTCGATGACATCACCGTCACCATGGCTCAGGTCGTCTCCATTAAGGAAGCGGTCTCGACATCTTCAACGGATTCGACAGATTCAACGGATTCGACAACAGAAACGGAAGAAACTGAGGGTTCTGGAACTGAGTCAGAGTCAGAGTCTGAGACAGGTTCAGAAACAGAAGAAGAGACACCTACTGAATAGGCCACCCGACGGCCAAGAAGCAAAATTAGTTTAAGACAGCAACAATGCATTTAAGCGGGGACAAGCCCCAAAGACCCAAGAAGAACGGGTCGTAGAGTAAGGAGAGCGACGATGAGTTTGTACGGTGCTTTGTTTTCCGGCGTTTCCGGACTTCAGTCACAGTCGAGCGCTATGGGCGCCATCGCCGATAACGTAACCAACGTCAATACCATCGGTTACAAGAATACGTCGGTCAACTTCCAGACCCTGATCACCAAGCAGGTGTCTCTGACCCAGTATTCGGCAGGCGGCGTGCAGTCCAAACCCCGGACCAACGTAGACATTCAGGGCCTGCTGCAGGCGACCTCGTCATCTACTGACATAGGCATTTCAGGCAACGGCTTCTTCATCGTCAACGAAGCAGCCAATCCGGTAAGCGGCGATTTGTTCGCTTACACCCGAGCCGGGTCTTTCAAGGTCGACAAAGAAGGTAACCTTCAAAACGTCGGCGGCTGGTACATGCAGGGCTGGCCTTTGAAAACCTGGGACGGCACTGCTCTCGCCGCTCAAGTCACGGTCGGCACCGACACCTATATGAAAGCCTATACCGACGAGAATGGCGACACCCAGTACATCAACGACAACATCGTTGACGGCACCAACGTGCGGCCGCTGAACCTCAATACCGTCGGCGGCACGGCCAGCAATACCACCACCCTCTCCTTCGGCGGCAACCTGCCCTCGGACAAAGCGCTGGGCGGCACCGAACAGGCCAACTTGCTGATTTACGATACGCTGGGCAACGGCCATAACCTGGACATGACCTACGTCAACCGGGCGACCAATGCCTGGGACCTGGAAATCATGCCGCCTTCAGGCTCCAACAGCCTGTCGCTGAAAGACCAGACCGGCGCGGTTTATTACTCCAATGGGCGCCTGGATTTCAGCGCGATCCCAGCCGATGGCACGACACTGAGTATCGTGGTTTATGATGAAATTGCCGATGTGTCCCGGACGTTCACCGTCACCTTCGACAACGCCGCCGACGACTCGACAGTCGCCGCGGCGGGCGCCGACGTTACGACAACGGTCAACACCAACGGCCGAACGCTGAGCCAGGTCCTCGATCAGTTGGGGACGACCATCAACAACATCATGACGCTCAACGACAACACCGCTTCGGTCAATACCTCGGACGGCACATGGGCGCAGCGTCTCTCCGGCGAGAACTCCATTCTCATTCGGCAGTATACCGACGGGGGCGACATCACCATCGATGCATCCAACTTGCTCGATAGCAGCAACAACGCGGCAGTCACCCAGATAACCTCCTTCACCATCGATGCACTCGACGGCACCCATGGCTGGGTTGCAGGGGATTCGGCGACAACAAGCGATTTGAACGCCCGTTTCGTTTCCTTCAACGGCGACGGCACACCGGACGAATTCTTCGGCAAGAGCGAAGCCGAACAGGCCGATCCGCGAGGTTCCATTTCCATCGATTGGGCCAACGGTTCTTCGGATATGAATGGTTCCGATCAGCCGGAAATTTCCTTCTTCACCGGCAACTACAACGTGGCCGATGGCTTGACCCAGTTCGCCGGGGAATATCAAATCAACTACATCTCGCAAAACGGCGCCAAGTTCGGCAACTTCGCCGGGGTCAGCATCGGCGAGGATGGCATCGTTACGGCCTTGTTCGACAACGGGGTGACAAGACCGGTCTTCATGATCCCGATCGCCACCTTCGTCAACCCCAATGGCATGGAGGCTCTGACCGGCAACGTCTGGATCGAGACCGATTTCTCCGGCCAACCCACCGTCCGAGAAGCGGGCGAAGGCGGAGCAGGCTCTACCAACTCAGCGACTCTCGAAGCCTCAACCGTCGATTTGGGTGCGGAGTTCACCTCGATGATCACCACCCAGCGGGCCTATTCGGCAGCCGCCAAAATCATCACCACTTCGGACGAAATGCTCGAAGAACTGATGCGGGTGAAACGCTAAGTTTAAAGTTTGGGCCTAGCGGCCTGATCGGAATGCGCTTCTTGGCGCACTCCATCGATCAGCCCGCAAGTAGAATCCCTTTACGGTTCTTAGCCCTAGAAAGGGGGTTTCGGCAGAAAGCCGGGCCCCCTTTCGTTTTTCCGGTTTACCCCACCCCTTCCCCGTGGTCTCATTTTCAAACGATTCTCTTATCCCAACCAGCGTAGCCCATGCGATTCAACCTGAAAGTCTACGATCAGCCGCCCGCCAAGCAGCCAAGCCAGGCCGAGGTGAGCGAAGCCGTCGAGATACATAAACAGGGCGATCTCGAAAAGGCCGTCAAGCTGTACCGTAAGCTTACTAAAAAATACCCCCGCAACCCGCAGTTGGCCTTCCTCCAGGAAATCATCGAAATTCAACAAGATGGCTGGCAGGACGACATCCCTTTGGTCAACGACATTCTGGTTGGCAACAAAGGACTGGCGGCAGCCAACCGGGTTTTTGGCGGGTATCTTCTGGGCTTGAAGCGTTCGAAAGAAGCCGAACGGTTTCTACTAAGGGCTGAAAGCGATTTCAGGCGCGATCCGCTTTACCTCTACCACATGGGCGCAGCGCTGGCGGATCAGGAAAAGTTCGAGACGGCGGAAGTCTGGCTTCAACAAGCCCTCCTGCTGAATGCCGATTTTCCTTCGACGTATTTCGAACTGGGCAACATCTATCAAAAGACCGAACGCCTGGAAAAAGCCGTTGCCTGCTACCAAAAAGCGATTGAACTGGATCCCGAATTTTTCGGAGCGTTCAGCAACCTCGGCGGCACGTTTTTGCGGATGATGCGCCTTAAGGAAGCGATGGCTTGTTTCGACCGTTGCATGGAACTCAATTGGGACGATAAGTCGATCAAGGGCCGGGCCGCCATCACCATGATGGCGATGGGCATCCTTCCGGACGCCTGGAAGCTTTACGAATACGCCATGCCAGCGGGGGACCGGACCAAACACGGGCCGCTGGAACTGCCCAAACCGCGTTGGAACGATCAAGACCTGACCGATAAAGGCATCCTGATCTGGCCCGAACAGGGCATCGGCGACAACCTGCGTTTCTCTTCCTGCCTCCCCGACCTCATTGAGCGCGCCGGTCACGTTATCGTCATTACCGCAAAACGTCTTGCGCCGCTTTTCGCCCGCTCGTTTCCCAAGGCCCGCGTCATCGCCAGCGACGAAGAAACCGTGGAAATGGATTCCTTTGAGTACCATCTGCCCATCGGCTCACTGCCGCTTTATTTCAGGCAAACCCAAAAGGACTTTCCCAACCGACAACGCTATCTGACCCCCGCCCCCGAAGCCGTTGAGCATTGGCGACAACGCCTTGCCGAGTTGGGCGACGGCCTCAAGATCGGCGTTTGCTGGGAAAGCCAGCTTCAAACGGCGGACAACCGGCAGCATTTCTGCACCCTCGATAAATGGGAACCGGTTTTCAAGGCGCCGGGGGCCACTTTCATCAACCTTCAATACAACCTGACGCCGGAAACCCTCGCTAAAGAAAACGCAAAGTACGACACCGACATCATTGGGCTCGAGATTGATCTCTACAACGATCTCGATGGTGTGGCCGCTCTTGAGGAGGCGCTCGACCTGGTCATCACCGTCGGAACCTGTATGAGCGACTTTGCAGGTTCGGTCGGCACCGAATGCTGGACCCTCTTGCTCGACTGGTGCCCCGATCTTCTGGGAACGGACAGGCTGCTCTGGTATCCAAACACACGGGTATTTACCCGTCATTGGGACGAACCCTGGGAAGTTCTGTTACAAAGGGTCGCCAACGCACTGGAAGAAAAACTCACACCCCAAAAAACGGCTTTTCAAGCTCCGGCGTCACGTAATGCCCCCTGCCCTTGCGGCTCGGGAAAACGTTACAAACACTGTTGCGGAGCAGCCAGTTAACCCGCCATGGAACAGGCCTTTCAACAACTTTTCATGTCGGCCCTTCAGGCCCATCAGGCGCAAGACCTTGAAAGGGCCGTCAAAGGTTATGAAGAGGTGCTCAAACAAGCACCGCAATTACCTGAAGCGCTTAACTTTTACGCCATGGCGCTCTACGGACTTGGGCGGACGGGAGAGGCTCTCAAGCAGCTACATCAGGCCGTTACCGTCAAGCCCGATTTTGCCGATGCCTACAACAACTTCGGTAACATCCTCCATGAGACGGGGGATTGGGACGGGGCCTTTGAGGCCTATAAAAAGGTGATCGAAATCCGCGCCGAGTCGCCCGACGCCTATTACAATTTAGCGATTATTTTCCTTGAGCGGGATTACTTCGAAAAGGCCGCCGAAGCAGCCAGGCGAGCAGTTTATTTCAAACCAGATTATCCGGAAGCCTACACCGCCTGGGGCACAGCCCTGATAAAACTGCGTGATGTCGAAGGGGCTAGAACGGCGCTCAACAAGGCGCTTCAATTAACCCCGGATAATGACGAATGCTATCGGAAGCTGGGCGACCTCGCCATGGCGGTCGGACAGCTCGACGAGGCCGCCACCTTGCATCGCCGCGCTATTGAGATCAACCCGGGGCAGATCGGTTCATACCGCTGCCTAGCCGAGCTTTCTCTTGAAAAAGAAGAGGGCGATGAAGCGCTAAGAAAGTTGGAAAATATTGCTGAGCGACAAACCGGGGACGAAGAAACGGCAAACGCCAATTTCGCCCTGGGGACTGTAAAAGAAAAAATCGGCGATCATCAGGGGGCTTTCACCAACTATCTCAAAGCCAATCGGCACAAGCGCCGTACAATCGATGTAAATATCGACGCAGATATTCGTCAACTGGCGTCAACGCCTTCCGTTCTGACCCCTGAGTACTTATCCAGCCATCAAAACCGGACAACCTTTGAAGGTCCGATTTTTATTGTTGGAATGCCGCGTTCCGGCACGACGCTCAGCGAACAAATCGTCGCCAGTCATTCCCAGGTGACGCCGAAAGGCGAACTCCCCTACTTTTCCCAAATCGCCATGGGGTTTCAAGCGCCGAAAAAATTTCCCGAGAACCTGTCTGGGCTCAATTCAGACGTTTTCATGCGAATGGCGGAGTTCTATCTGGAAAAGGCGGAAGAAAGTCCAACCCCCTTTTTCACCGATAAACTCCCGGCGAATTTCCGATTCATCGGCCTCATCCATATGATGTTCCCAAAGGCGCCGATTATTCACTGCCTACGCGACCCTCTGGATACGTGTATTTCTTGTTTCTCGAAGAATTTCGCCCACGGCCAAAGTTTTAGTTACGACTTGGCGGATTTAGGACGCTACTACCGGGCCTATCGTGAACTCATGAACTATTGGGAAATGGCATTACCGGGACGAATCTTAACCCTCCGCTACGAGGAAACGGTGGCCGATTTAGAAAACCAGGCTACCCGCCTCCTTAAACACTGCGGCCTTCCTTGGGAAGAGCGGGTTCTTGAATTTTATAAAACCGACCGCCCGGTTTGGACGGCTAGCGCGGGGCAGGTTCAAAAACCGATCTATACCAAATCGCTCCGGCGCTGGCGGCGTTATGAAGAATTCCTCGCCCCCCTGATCGAGGCGCTTGGCCCCTACGCGGAAGAATCCTTATCGGCCGACAATCCGGCGACATAAACCGATTGTTTCTCCCGCCGATTATTTAAAACGAAGCGGTGGCCGAATAGGGATATCTCAAGCGCATGCTCCGGCCCTTCACCTATCGCCCGATACCGGCGCTCGAATTCAGATCTTTCGACTCCTTCAGGCAACCGACAAAGTTCGTCAAAATCTTTGCGGGTCCAGCATCTTTCTCCCCAATGCTCATCGACCGACGGCAAAGGGGCGTCATTGAGGGTAAAATGCTCCGCCAGAGCGTTGAACAAACCGATCAGCGAGGCAAAGCTCAACTGGTCGAGCGTCAAACGATCCGCACCCTTTGGAATATCGAATCGCTCCACCGCGACAATCGGGCCTCTATCCACTTCCGCCGTCATTTCATGAACCGTCGTGCCGAATTGCTCCAGCCCCTGATAAAGAGCGAACACGGAAGGGAAAAGACCGGGAAGTTCCGGTGGCCCGGGATGAAGATTGTAGGCGGGCCCATCGAGAGCAGCCAACTGGTCGGCACTCAGGATGACACCGGTCCCGGCGGCAATCAGTCGCGCTTCTTTTAACGGTTTGGCGAAACGCTCCGTTACATCGTCTTTTGAGGCCAAAAGAGTGATTTTTATTTCCGGTGTAGGCCCCCGCAATCCAGCTTCCAAAAACTGGGCCATAGTCGGCTCGGTCAGCAGCAAAATTTCTTTGGGCATCGGCCTCTCCCCACACAGGTTTCTCCATTGATCATAAGCCCCGAATCAGGCTAGGCAATATTTGCCGGGTGTTAACGTCTTCTTCAGCGTTGAAACGATAATCTCAATGATTGGATACGGCTCTCCGCTGTAAGAACGGGAAATCTAAAGAAGGCGGGGAAAAAGAAAAGCCGGAAGGCCAGCAACGTACTGTAACGATGGAAAAAATATCGTGGGCGCACTCGTCGAAACACTCAAGAACCTAGGCCCCATGCGCCTCGCCATCATGGGCGGAACGGTGGTTGGCCTTTTGGCTTTCTTCATTTTTCTGACCTCGCGACTAACATCACCGGCCATGTCGCTTCTGTATTCTGACCTGGACCCCAACGATTCGGGAGCTATCGTCAAGCAACTGGAAGCACAGAAAATTCCCTTCGAATTGGCCCGTGGCGGCACGGAAATTTATGTTCCCGGCGACAAAGTTCTGCGCACCCGCGTATCCATGGCCGAACAAGGCCTCCCCGGCGGCGGTTCGGTCGGCTATGAAATTTTCGACGAATCCGACGCTCTCGGCAGCACCAACTTCGTCCAGAACGTCAATCTGGTCCGCGCGCTCGAAGGCGAACTGGCCCGAACGATTCGCTCCATCACCAACGTCAAAGCAGCCCGCGTCCATCTGGTTATGCCGCGGCGAGAACTATTCAGCCGGGAGAAGCAGGAACCCAGCGCCTCCATCGTTTTACGCATGACAGGCTCATCCCGCCTAGCCAAAGAAAAGGTTCTTGCCGTTCAGCATCTGGTTGCCGCCGCCGTGCCCTCGTTAACGCCACGCCAAATCTCCATCGTCGATGACAAAGGCAATCTCTTGGCCCGGGGCTTCGACGACCCGGAAGGCCTCTTTGAAGAAGACGCGGAATCCAAACGAATCAACTATGAAACGCGCTTGGCTCGCACAGTTGAAGAGTTGCTCGAAAAATCCGTTGGCTTCGGTAAGGTCCGTGTTGAAGTGCGGGCCGATATGGACTTCGACCGCGTCACCACACAGGAAGAAACCTACGACCCAGACGGTCAGGTTGTTCGCTCCACCCAAACCAGTGAAGAGAACGCTCAATCACAAGATCGCGAACAGGACCTGCCGGTAAGCGTCGGCACCAACTTACCCGACAACAACGAAAGCGGAACCGGCGCATCGGCCCAATCGTCCGAGTCGCGGACTGACGAAACGGTCAACTTCGAAATTTCCAAAAGGGTCACCAGCACGGTTAAGGATACCGGCGTGGTCAATCGGCTGTCTGTCGCGGTATTGGTCGACGGCACCTACCGGGTCGATGAGAACGGCGACCGTCAATATTCGCCCCGCGCAACCGAAGAGATGGAACTACTCGCCACTCTGGCGCGCACGGCCATCGGCTTCAACGAAGACCGTGGCGACACCGTCGAAATCATAAACATGCGCTTCGTCGATGCCGAGATCGGCGAAGAGACCTTCGAAG
>Ga0209475_10003998_pt1 | contig 13046 bp, 10 predicted proteins | sample tdDd471_FD_187128 | JGI IMG/M metagenome (GOLD analysis project Ga0209475, IMG submission 187128) | Marine sediment microbial communities from the Atlantic coast under amendment with organic carbon and nitrate - tdDd47.1 (SPAdes)... | ecosystem: Environmental > Aquatic > Marine > Coastal >... | reverse complement strand
GTGGATGGAAAAATTCATTTCACCAGCGGCACCTCGACCAGTAAGGACGTTACAAACGGCGATCATGCCTTGTTTTACGATGTCCATGCCGACCCCAGCGCTTTTGCCGGCGTGCTTGAAAGCGGAACAACCGAATTTTCGACCTTCAAAAACCAATGGGGCCATGGCCGGATGGTTCTGATCCCCGATGTCGACAACCAGGGACGCATCGTTATTTACGGGGCCAGCATCAGCATCGCCGACCTATCGGTTAGGACCTCGGGCGCCTTGAAAAACGCAGCGACCATCTTTCTGATTGTGCTCGCCGCCGGGACCGCCATTAGTATCGCCCTGACAAAAACCATCACCCAGCCGATTGTCGAACTTACAAATATCGCCGGAAGAATCGCCGCCGGAAACCTCGACCAAAGAGCCCACGTCACCGGAGGCGAGGAAATCAGCTCCCTGTCTCGCAGCCTCAACGCCATGGCTTACGCGATCAAGGAACGGATCGACGAACTGGAACAAAAAAAGCGGCAACTCGAAGATGCCCGCAACACACTTGAAGACCGCGTCAAAGAACGCACGAGGGAATTGGAAGTCGAGATCGCAGAAAGAGCCGATGTTGAAGAGAAATTGCGCAAGCTGTCGCGGGTCGTCAGCCAAAGTCCGGTTACCGTCGTCATTACCGATACCGAGGCCACCATCGAATACGTCAACCCACGCTTCGAGATCGACACCGGTTATTCACGGGAAGAAGCGTTGGGCAAAAATCCCCGGATATTAAGATCCCCCAACACGCCACCGGAAACGTATCAGGATCTATGGACCACCATCACGAGGGGCGACGTCTGGCACAACGAAATCCAGAACAAGCGCAAGGACGGAACGCTCTACTGGTCGTTGCTGACCATATCCCCGATCCGCGACCGGGAAAATCATGTAACCCACTACGTCGCCCTGCACGAAGACATTACCGCCCAGAAAAAAACCGAGGCCGCACTTCGGATCGCCAAAGAGCAGGCCGAGGCGGCGAACCGGGCCAAGTCGGAATTCTTGTCCTCCATGAGCCATGAACTCCGCACCCCGCTCAACGGCATCCTGGGGTTCGCCCAGTTGCTCGAATTCCAACCCAACGACAAACTCAGCGAACAGCAGAGCAACTACGTCAATCACATTCTGTCGGCTGGCAACCATCTCCTCGAACTGATCAACGAAGTTCTCGATCTTTCAAAAATTGAAACCGGCAATTTCGCCCTCAATATTGAGACGATCCACCCGATGACGGAAATCGTCGAATGTTTGAGCATCGTGATGCCGCTGGCCTCAAAAAACGGCGTGGTGGTCGTCAACGACATCGAAAATAAAGACGGCTTCCCTTTGATCTGCGTCGATGCCGGTCGGTTCCGGCAGGTTCTGGTCAACCTGATTTCCAACGCCATTAAATACAACCGCCCCGGCGGCATGGTCACCATCGATTGCCAAGCTTCGCCGGAAACGGTATCGGCGTTGCGTTTTCTCGTCACCGATACCGGCCCAGGCATTCCGCAAGAAAAAATACCCGAACTTTTTCAGCCCTTTAACCGCCTCGGCGCGGAAGGCGGCACCATTGAAGGAACCGGTATCGGCCTGACCATCACCAAAACGCTGGTCACTCATATGAATGGACGGATCGGGGTTGAAAGCACCGTCGGGAAAGGCAGCACGTTCTGGGTCGAGTTTCCCATTGCCACCCAAGACCAGATGGAAAAAGCGCAACAGCAGGATGACGCCGAGGCAGCCGACCGGAAGACGACGGAAAAGGTGCGGCTGATCGAGGGAAAACACACCGTGCTATACGTTGAAGACAACCCAAGAAACATGGACCTCATGGTCGAGCTTCTTTCCCATTTCGACAATGTGGCCCTACTGACCGCCCAAACCGCCGAAGAAGGGCTTAGGCTGGCCGAAAAGACCATCCCCGACGCCATCATTCTAGACATCAACCTCCCCGACATGGATGGCTACGAAGCGCTAAAGAAAATTCAGCAAATGGAAGGCACCTGGGACATTCCGGTGATCGCCTTAAGCGCCAGCGCCATGCCGAAAGACGTCACCCGTGGGCTGAAAGCGGGTTTCCAGACCTACCTGACCAAGCCACTAGAAATCGGCAAAATGCTGCGCGCTCTGAACGTCGCACTAAAATCAAACTTGCGGGAAGACGCTTAGGGTCAGGACTCATTAATCCCCCTTGAAAGGCGGCATTCACTCCCCACATTACATTCAATTATTCTAATATTGTCCTGTGAGGTAACTGCAAAATGTTTGGTGCCGTCGAAATTCCCTATGAATCTGTCATGCTGTTCAATGTTGTCAAGCTCAAGCCCGGCGTCGATATGGACGAGGTCGAACTGGCCATGGGAGAAATGTGCAACACGGTCAAAGAAACCTATGGCGACGACAAGGGCGGCTTTATCGCCGGTCAGGTCTTCAAGTATGCCGGATTCATTTCAGACGAAGGGTCGGTTGGCGACTACGGCGAAGAAGGCGCTCACTTGGCCATCGTCACCTACTGGCGGTCGTTCGAGCAGCACGAAGCGAGCCATGCCGATCACGTTTTCAAAGAAAAGTTCGATCACCTAGCGACATTTTGCACGGAAACCAAGGAGCTGGGCTACGAACTGCTTTGGCAAGGCGTGCCGGAAAAATAGACTTTTCGGCGTTGCCCCCCTGCACAATCCTCCTCCCCCTTAAAAGGGGAGGAGGAAGAAAACGGGGCAGCCCACCTACCCGTAGGCCCGTAGGAAATCGATAAACTGGTCGGCCGGCATGGGCTTGCCGATAAAGTATCCCTGCACCTCGTCGCATCCGAGCGATACAAGTAAATCGATATGGCCCTTTTCTTCCGCGCCTTCGGCGATCACGTCCATGCCGAGGGAGTGAGCCAGCTTGACGATGGTGGCGATGATCTCTTGGTCGGCGTTGCTTTCCGGCGCGCTCTTGACGAACGACTGATCGATCTTCAGCCGGTCGATCGGGAATGTCTTGAGATAGGCCAGCGACGCCTGCCCCGTGCCGAAGTCGTCAATTGCGACGGTGGACTCCATTTCCCTGAGGATCTTCAGGTTGCGCGAGGCAACGTTGACGTCCTTCATCAAGGCCGTTTCGGTAATTTCAAATTCCAGAAGCTCCGGCGGAACGTTGGTTTTGTCGATAAACCGGCAGACGTATTTGACGAAGTCGGGCGACGCCAGTTCCTCGGCCGAAATGTTGACGCCGACCCGCATGCGCACGTCGTGGGCCTCAAGCCACGACACGGCGGTGCGGCACGCCTCCTCGACCGTCCAGGTGGTGATATCCTCAATCAAGCCGGATTTTTCGGCAATGGGGATAAACTCGCCCGGCGATATCCATTCGCCCGTTTCCCTCTGCCACCGCACCAGGGCCTCGCAGCCGATAATCGTGTTGGTGCGCAGATCGACTTGCGGCTGGTAGAACAGTTGGAAATCCCGGTTCTCAATCGCCGTATGAAGCCACGACACGACCTGGGTATTGCGCACCAGGGTTTCTTTGATCATGTCGTCGAAATACACCAAGCCGCCCGTTTCGAGTTTATTGGCCTCGTGATGGGCCATTTCCACGTCGGTCAGGATGGTCTTGGTCGTCGATTCATCGGGATCGATAATGCTGACGCCCATGTAAACGTTGACGAAAATATTCGACCCCATGAGATCGAACGGACTACGGACCAATTGGTACAACCGTTCGGCCGCCGCCTTCTGCCGGCGCTCCCCTTCACGATCATTCGCCAGATACAAAACCTTGAACAACCGGGCTCCGGCCCGCGCGGCCACCCCGTGGTCCTTGGTAAATTCGGTGAGCCGCCGGCTGGTCTCGTAAATAATCAGCTCCGACGCTTCCAGGCCGAAGGTCCCGACGATATCGCCGATCCCCGACAACTCGATGGTCGCCACAAAGCCGCGACAGTTTTCATCGATCGCCGCCGTCAACTGCTCGATAAAATAGGTTTCGTTGGGAATACCGGTGAAAGTGTCCGTATAGGCCAACTGGTTGATCCGTTTTTCGGCCTGTTTACGCGCGGTGATATCGTTGATGATCCCGCTGAAATATTTCTTGCCGTCCTGCTCCCAAACGCCGAGAGAAAGCTCTAATGGAAATTCCTTGCCGTTCTTGCGCAAACCGAACAACTCGACGGTTTTGCCGATCACCTTGTATTCGCTTCCTTCCAGCGCCCGTTGCAATCCGGCGGCATGGGCTTCCCTGAAGCGCTCGGGAATCAATAGTGTTAGCGGCTGGCCGATAATTTCTTCTTCACTGTATCCAAAGGTCGCCTCGGCTCCGGGGTTCCAGGTCGCCAACAGGCCTTCGCTATCGATGGAGACGATCGCCGTCACGTTACTGGCGTTCATGATGGAGCGAAGTTTCTCTTCGTTGTTGGCCAGATTTTCCTGAACCTTGGTCCGCTCCATGGCTTGGCCGATCTGCGCGCCGATATGGGCCATGACCTCGAAAATATTGGACAGCGGCTCGCGCGGTTCTTTTGAGAAAAACTCCATGACCGCGACGGTCTGGGTCCCCGCCTCGATGGGAAAGGCGAACCCCGCCCGGAGCCCGATATCCACCCCTTCCTTGGCGCGTGGAAAGTTCGGGTCTTTGGTGACATCGGTAATCCAAGCCGGCTCGCCGCTTTCGAGCACCCGGCCCGGCAAGCCGACGCCACGTGGAAAACGCGCCGCATCGGTTACGGCGCGGAAATTTTTAAATTCCCCTGCCGGATTGAGGCTCCAAATATTGGCTGAAAAGAGATCGGCATTAACCGGATCAAGCTTCAAGACGTGACCGACCGGCCATCCGGTGAAATCACAAACCAAATTGAGGCATTGCTGCATTGCCTGGTCGACATCCTCGGCCTCATTAGCGATCACCGCCACCCTTTGGAGCAACTCGATCATCCGATTACGCTCTCTCAGGGTTTCTTCATCTTTTTTGTGGTGTGTGACGTCTTCCTTTACCGCCAGAAAATGGGTGGTCGCCCCGTCTTCCGCCTTGATCGGCGAAATGGTCGCCGTTTCCCAAAAAAACGTTCCGTCCTTCTTTTTGTTCTTGAATTCACCCCGCCATTCGCGTCCTGCCGTGATGGTTTCCCAAAGGGTTTTGTATTCCTCCTGCGACGTATAACCCGAACTTAAAAAACTCGGATTTTTGCCGATGACTTCAACCGCGTCATATCCGGTTATTTCGGTGAACTTCGGATTGACGTATTCGATGCATCCATCCGTATCGGTGATCAGAACCGTGGCGGGGCTTTGTTCGACGGCCTTGGTCAGGCGTGAAATATCGTCTTGGGCCGCTTTTCCTTTTTCGATCTCGTCGGCTAATATTTGTGTCGTCGCCATATAACGGGCCAACACGGAAACCGACAGCGTCAGCGCCGTCATAACGACGAAAGCGACAGCGACACCGATGGCAAGCGTTTCCGGCGAAATCCCTGCCATTTGCGCGGTTTCACTTCCGCTTGCCAAAAAGTAGGTTCCCTCCATACCGAAATAGTGCATCCCGGCCATCGCAGCCCCGAGGAAAGCGCCGCCAATCAGCGAATACTCCCAAATCGAAAGGGAAACGGCCTGCCCCTGAATAATCGGCCGCGCCCCAAGGCCTAAAATGGAGAGCACGATGGCAAAGCCGATGGAAAGTGCGGCCACCCAAGGAGAGTAGTAAATCTCGCCGTTAAACTGCACCGAGGCCATTCCGAGGTAGTGGGTCGCGCTCACGCCAAGCCCCAACAAGCCACCTCCGACGAACAAGCGGTTCACCGACACATCGCTGCGGACGGTCATCCACAGAGCGGCAAGAGCCCCAATCAGCCCCGGGACAATCGACAGCACGATATAAATAAGGTTGAACGAAACATCAGCCGGCAGGCTGAACGCCAACATGCCGAGACAGTGCATTGTCCAGACGCCGCCGCCTATCGATAGGGCGCCGGGAAAGACCCAAACCATTTGCCCGGCCACACTCTCGGCCCGTCCGCTTTGTCCGGATAGGCGCAGCCCGGCAAATGACGCAACGAAGGCGACAAACACCGACAGAAGGACCATGGGGATGTCATAGACGCCATGAAGCGCGGCGGTAACATCCTGTTCCGGTCCCAGGAATTGAAAAATATTTCCCATTCAACAGAGCTTGATCATTTTGATTGGGAAACCCCAATTCTTAGTTGCAGCCCACAAAACCAACTGAATATACGGCAAATAGACCTTGGGCATAACCCTATTTTTTCAACGGCTTATGCAGCTCATTCGTTCATTTTCCTGAGCTCAATGGCCGTGCATCGATCCATGACGACGCGAAGCCCCGCCTTTTCGGCTTTTTCGGCCGCCTCGTCATTGACGATCCCCAACTGCATCCAAATCGACTTCGCCCCAATCTCAATCGCCTGATCGACGATAGGACCGACCGCTTCGGATTTACGGAAAATATCGACGATGTCGATGGAAACCGGCACATCCTTGAGGCTAGCGTAGGTCAACCGCCCGCCAATTTCCTGCCCGGCAAAGCCCGGATTGATCGGGTAAACCTCGTATCCTTTTTCAACGAGAAACTTCAGCACCCGGTTGGACGTCCGCTCTTCTTTCGGGCTGGCGATTTCAACGGCAATGGTTTTCGCCGACGCCAAAAGGGCCGCCAAATCGCTCGATTCCGTTAAAACCATCGCATCACTCCTCGTCCCGCCAAACGGGTTTTTGCTTGTCGAAGAACGCCTTAATGCCCCGTCTGGCGTCTTCGGTCGTATTGACCTCGATCATCTTGCCGATGCCGAACGCATAAGCCTGCTCGACCGGCATATCCATCTGCTGATAAAACGCCTTCTTGCCCAAGCGGATCGCCTCGCTGGATTTTTCGGCGATTTTTTGCGCCATCTCTTCCGTGCGTTCGCGCAATTCGTTATCCGGCACCGCTTGGTTGATCAAGCCGAAACGCACCGCATCGTCGGCGCCGAACAGATCGCCCGTCAGAGCCATCTCCATGGCGTGCTTACGGTGCATGGTCCGGCCCACGGCAATCAGCGGCGTGGTGCAAAAACCCCCAAGATTGACCCCCGGCGTACAAAACGTCGCCGACTTGGCGGCCACCGCCAAATCGCAGGTGGCCACCAGTTGCGCCCCTCCCGCCGTGGCAATGCCCTGGACGCAGGCAATCACCGGTTTATCGCCGTGCAGGATCGTCATCATCATTTTCGTGCAGCGGTCAAAGATATCGCGCTGCATAGCCCGGTTTTCTTCCACCCCGCCGCCCGCCGACATTTCCTTCAAGTCATGCCCGGCGCAAAAGATTTTTCCTTCGTTGGCCAGCACGATCACTTTCACCGTTCGGTCCGCGTAGGCTTTTTCCAACGCTTCGGTCAGGGCGTCAATCGCCCCAATCGACAACGCATTGCCTTTTCGCGGTTGGTTGAGCGTCAACCACAAGACCCGGCCCGACATCTCTTTCAGGAAATACGGAGACTCTTCCACTTCGTTCGGTTTCCCTGTTTTGCTCATTCCGTTGCTTCGTTTTTTTCACCTTCAACGGCGGGAGTATAGCCGGAACTTCCGGCAACCACACCCCCACTCCGGTCAAGAAACCGATAAACCAAAGTTATAAGCCGCCCTTCTTACTCTTCCGGTTGATTGTTTCGGCCTGATCCCCCGGTCACTTTGAGAGCCAGTTCAACAAGTGCGGATAAACGCCATGCCGACCACCGACCAAAACAACAATGCGACACCCCCCATCATATGGGATCTGCCGCTCCGGCTTTTTCACTGGACGATGGTCGCTTCCGTGTTGGTTGCGGCGATTACGGGATATTTTCTGCCCGACTGGTGGCTTAATGTTCACGCTTACGCCGGATACGTCCTGGGGGCGCTTCTGATTTTCCGCGTTATCTGGGGGGTTGTTGGCAGCAAATACAGCCGCTTTAAAATCTTTCCCTTAAAAACCGAGCAAGCGAAATCCCATCTGGCCAATCTCCTAAGGGGCCGTTCCGATCCCTACACCGGGCACAATCCGGTCGGCGCCTGGATGATCGTCTTGCTTCTGGCAAGCCTTGCCGCTCTTGTCGTCACGGGCTTGGTTGTTTGGGGCGGCCAGGAAAACAACGGACCTTTAAGCGCCGTCGTCGGCTACAGGCTGGGCTCGTTCACCGAAGAAATTCACGAATTTTTCGCCGGGTTTGTCATGACCCTGATCGGCATTCACCTTGTCGGCGTACTGGTCGAAACGGCGATCTTTAAGCACCGCGTCGTCCCCGCCATGATCAATGGCCGCAAACCGGCAATCCAGGCAGAAAGCCCCGTTACGGTTTGGCACAATCTATTCGGCGGCTTGGTCTTTGCGTCTGTTATTGCTGGCCTCGTTTATCTCGCGGCGACCGTTGGGGTTTCACAGGCGAAAACGACCCAATTGCCGGAGGTCTACCGCCAGGAGTGCGGCGACTGCCACTCAGTCTACCACCCCAGTTTACGAACGGCCCAAAGCTGGCAAGCGGTGATGAGCCGCCTCTCCGACCACTATGGAGAGGACGCCAGCCTTGCGGAACAAAAGGTCGCCCAGATCACGGTTTTCTTAAAGGACAACGACGCCGATCATTTCGACACCGAGGTCGCCCACAAAATCGGACGCGTTGACACCCCGGACCAACGGATGACCGGAACCCGGTTCTGGCGCAAAAAACACGACGACTTCAAACCCGAAGCCTTCAAACACAAAGCCGTCGGCTCGAAGGTCAATTGCAACGCCTGCCACAAAGACGCTGAAACCGGACGCTTCGACGACGCCCGCATTGAAATTCCCAAAGGAGTCAAATCATGAAACCCGTATTACTAACCGGTACGCTGGCGCTGGCGCTTGCCTTCGCCGCACCCGCCAGCGCGTCCCCGCTTCTCGACCAATACGCTCAGGAAGCCAAATCCGCCTCTCCCGAGTTCAAAGGGTTCGCAGCCGACCGGGGCCAAGCCTTGTTTTCGTCCCGTCACACGACGGGAAAACCGGAAACGCCGTCTTGTACCTCCTGCCACTCCGACAGCCCATCGAAAGCGGGCTTGACCAGAGCCGGGAAGGTCATAGAGCCGATGGCGGCTTCGGCGTCTCCTCAGCGCTACACCGACCCAAGCAAGGTGGAAAAGTGGTTCCGCCGCAACTGCAACAGCGTCTTAGGCCGCGACTGCACCGCCCGCGAAAAGGGCGATTTCATCACCTTCATGCTGACCCAATAAAACTCTGGAGACCATCATGTCATTCAAAAACATAACGACCGCCGCCCTGGTTCTTTTCGCTGTCGCACCGCCCTTAGCGCAAGCCGATGAACGCTACCGCCCCGTCGACGACAAGTTGGTTTTGGAGGAATGCGGCGCCTGCCACATGGCGTTTCAACCGCAAATGTTGCCAAAGCGCTCTTGGGAGAAAATCATGGCGACCCTGCCCAACCACTTCGGCGAAGACGCCTCTCTCAACGCTGAAAAGAGCCGTCACATCCTCACCTATCATTTGGAAAACGCCTCCGATTCCGGTTGGTGGAGCGGCAAGTTCCTACGCGGGGTCAAAGACAGCTGGACGCCAATGCGGATTACCGAAATTCCCTATTGGATACACGAGCACAACGAAGAAGTTCCCGCCCACGTCTGGAACGATCCGAGAGTAAAATCAAAAGCCAATTGTCTTGCTTGTCACCCCCGCGCTACAAACGGCGACTACGACGACGATTGACGCCGGATGCGGCATTTGAGCGACGCGAAGGGGAGACACCGGAAATGAAAATTGCCGATACGGCACGGTTCGAGATCAAATCCCTGGTTCTCTCCTTCATCGTCATGGCGGTCTGCGAGGCGTTTTTCCTGATCGACGTACTGGCCGACGTGCTGCGCATCGACATCAATACGTCCTGGTTCGAGCACGAACACATTGAGGTGTTTTCCGTTGTCGCGCTCGCTGTCGCCTTGGTTGCCATTGGCCGTCAGATCGTTCGCCTGCTCAAAGAACATCACCAGGCCAAAGCATCGGTACAGGTTGCGTCGGGCGAGCTCATCAACGTCATCAATAGCCATTTCGACGAATGGAACCTCTCAACATCGGAGCGCGACGTGGCGCTGCTTCTGATCAAAGGCATGTCGACACAGGAAATCGCCGATCTGCGGGATACCAAAACCGGCACCGTCAAAAGCCAAAGCAGCTCGATTTATCAAAAAGCCAACGTCCGCGGCCGTAACGAACTGGTGGCTTTTTTCGTTGAAGACCTCCTGGCGGGCCAACAAATCATACAGTGACGGACCGCCAGCGGCTGCAATTCCGCTAGAGCCCCGTCACAACCCTTGAACCGGACGGGACGATGAGTCTAGTCTAGGCATTGAAATAGAACGACTTTTTAATTCTGCAGGTATTATTCAAGCGAGGTCAGCGATCCAAAAAGTTTGGGACACCATCATTGAAAACGCCGTGGCGCTCCGCCGCGACCTGCACCGCCAGCCGGAACTCACCTGGGCTGAGCGGCAGACCGCCCAAACCCTACGCGACATTCTCACCCAATCCGATATCGCCTGGCGGCCCTGCGCCGAGTTGGGCACCATCGCAACCTTCGCGCCCAACGCCTCCGGCCGCCATATCGCGCTTCGCGCCGATATCGACGCCCTGCCCATCGAGGAAAAATCGGGCGTTGCCTGGACCTCACAAATTTCCGGCCACATGCACGCCTGCGGACACGACGGGCATACCGCAACCATGATGGCGACGGCCCAGTGGCTCAAAGCCAACGAAGACGCCTTGCCCGGCCCCGTCTCGCTGTTCTTTCAACCGGCTGAAGAAGGCGGGCATGGGGCCAAAAAAATGATCGAAGACGGCGCGCTTGAAGGGGTCGACGCCATCTTCGGCTGGCACAACTGGCCGGCCATTCCCTTCGGACGAGCCGTCTGCCCCAATGGAACCGTCATGGCCGCCAACGGTACGTTCAGCATCGAGATCAACGGAACGGGCGGGCACGCCAGCCAACCGGAGAAGTGCGCAGATCCCGTCTTGGCCGGATCAGCCGTCGTTTTGGCGCTTCAACAAATCGTCGCCCGCAGGCTTGCGCCGCAACAGGCCGTGGTGGTCAGCGTCACCTCGTTTGACGCGCCCAGCATCGAAACGACCATTCCTGACAAAGCGACGCTCGGCGGGAGCTTCCGCCTCGCCGACAACGGGCTACGCGAAACGGTCCATAGTCTGATTTCCGAGATTGCCGAAACCACCGCCCAAACTTACGGCTGTACGGCGGCCGTTGAGTTGCGGCCGCGCTATCTGGCGACGGTCAACCACGCCGCGGAAGCCCAACGGTTTCGCGACGCTTTGACCGACGAATTGGGCGAGAGCTGGGAGGCAACCGGCCTTCCCCTTCCGGTGATGGCCTCTGAAGACTTCAGCTACTATCTGGCCGAAGTGCCGGGCGCCTACGCCTTGATCGGCGCCGATGACGGGCGGGAACATCACCACCCCTGTCACAGCGCCCACTACGATTTCAACGACCGTCTTATTCCACTGGTTTTGCACCTCTACGCCCGCTTGGCCGGCGTTCCGGTGCCGCGAGACATTGCCGGAGGACTGCACCGCCAATCCGCCTAAGGAGGATCGATATGGACACTGCAATTTTTGAAGCCCGTGAATCGGAAATCCGCGGGTACTGCCGCGCCTATCCGACGGTTTTCGTCAAGGCGTCGAACGCACGGCAATGGGATGAAGCGGGCAAGTCCTACATCGACTTTTTCGCCGGCGCGGGTGTTTTGAACTTCGGGCATAACAATTCCCGCATGAAAACGGCGCTGATTAAATTCCTCCAAAACGACGGCGTCACCCACAGTCTCGATATGTACACCGACGCCAAGCGGGATTTCCTCGAAGCCTTTACCAAAACCGTATTGGAGCCCCGCGACATGCCCCACAAGGTGCAGTTCGTCGGCCCGACCGGCACCAACGCGGTGGAGGCGGCGCTTAAAATGGCCCGGCGGGTGACCGGGCGCACCCATGTCGTCGCCTTCAGCCACGGCTTTCACGGCATGACATTGGGGTCGCTGGCCTGCACCGCCAACGCCTATTTCCGCGGGGCCGCCGGGGTGCCGTTGGAGCACGTCATTCGCCTTCCCTTCGAAACCGCCCCCGGCGGCGGGATCGAGGCGCTCGACGCCTATCGCGCCGCCTTGGCCGACGCCTCCAGCGGCATGAAACCGCCTGCCGCGTTCGTCGTCGAACCGTTGCAAGCCGAAGGCGGGGTGAACGCCGCCAGCGCGGAATGGCTGCAGGCGGTGCAAAAACTGGCCCACGACCATGGAGCATTGTTCATTCTCGACGACATTCAGGCAGGATGCGGACGGACCGGCTCTTACTTCAGCTTCGACGGGATGGACCTGGACCCGGACGTCGTATCGCTGGCCAAGGGCATCGGCGGGTACGGCACGCCGTTGGCGATGAACCTGATTAAACCGGAGCACGACGCCCAATGGTCGCCCGGCGAACATACGGGAACCTTCCGCGGCCAGGGTTTATCGTTCGTCGCGGGACGCGAAGCCCTGTCCTATTTCGACGACGACCTTTTCTTGGAAGAGGTGCGGGCCAAAGGCGACAAAATGCGCAAAGCCTTGGAAAAGTCCGGGTCCAAGCACGACCTCGCGGTGCGCGGTAAAGGCATGATGCAGGGCATCGATATCGCCGACGGCGCAAAGTCGAAAGCCATTGCGGCGGCCTGCTTCGAAGCGGGCCTACTGGTCGGGCCCTGCGGCACCGAAGGCCGGGTAATCAAACTCATTCCACCGCTGACAATCCCCGACGAAGACCTGGATCAAGGCCTCGACATTCTCGCTAAATCCATCGACCGCGTCTTGGGAGAGTAACCATGCGTAAACGCGACGACATGACCTTTCCTTTCGAGGAGTACGAGCAGCGCCTGGACGCGCTGCGCCAACGAATGGCTTATCGGCGGCTCGATGCGGTGATCATCACCGATCCCGAGAACCTGATGTATCTCACCGATTACCAGACCACCGGTTATTCGTTCTTCCAATGTCTGG
>Ga0209475_10003994_pt1 | contig 13050 bp, 13 predicted proteins | sample tdDd471_FD_187128 | JGI IMG/M metagenome (GOLD analysis project Ga0209475, IMG submission 187128) | Marine sediment microbial communities from the Atlantic coast under amendment with organic carbon and nitrate - tdDd47.1 (SPAdes)... | ecosystem: Environmental > Aquatic > Marine > Coastal >... | reverse complement strand
CAAAAGCGGAAGTTGATAAACAGATTAGTACCTTAGAAAAGGAAACTGATAAAAAATCTGTTGAGTTAAAAAGAAGAGAAAAAACTATTTTAGATGTTGAAATTAGACGTAATAATCTGATGGTAAAAAGAGAAATGGTTAATAAAGCTTTTGATATAGCCTATAGTTCACTATGTGAATTAAAAGCTGCTGACTATGCTGAAATTGTTACTAATATGATGCTTAATGCTGTTGATAGCGGCACAGAGGAAGTGGTTGCTGGAAATGATACTAAGATTGACCAAAAGCTTATTGATGCAGTAAATAATAAACTTTCAAGTGAAAAACGTGTTGGTCAGTTAACATTGGCAAAAGATAAGGGTGATTTTAATGGTGGTTTCATTTTACGAAAAGACGGAATAGAAACAAACTGTACCTTTATAATGCTTGTAAATCAAATAAAACCAGAAATAGAAAGCGAAGTAGCAAATATTTTATTTGAGTAAAATATTTTAAAAGATTAAAGTGAGGCAAAAATATGCCATGTAGCAGCGTACACTATTCTGTTGCTAGGATAAAAGTGTTAGAGAAAAAAATACTAAATAGTGATAAAATTGATAGAATGCTTTCATCAGTAGATGCAAGTAAGGCTTTTAAGGTGCTTGTAGATAGTGAATACGGTGGTATTCCATCAGATAACCCAAGAGATTTTGAGCAAATGATTAGAAATGAGCTAAAAAGTTCTTATGAATTAATAAACAAAATAACTCCTGATGAGGAGTTAAGTGATATTTTTATCATAAGGTACGATTATCAAAATGCAAAAGCTTACTTAAAAATGAGAATGTCAGGTTCTGATGAAGATAATGCAATCACTGATTCTGGTAAATACGATGCAAAAGAATTGCGTGAGATGATTTTTGAACATGATACTAAAGGTTTACCTGATCATTTAGCAAAAGCTATAGACGAAGCTTTGAAACAAATAAACATAGGTATTACCCCTCAAGAACTTGATACTCTAATGGATACTGCATATACCAGCTATTGTATTGAAGTTGCTAGGAAAAAGAAAAGTCCTTTCTTGCGTGAATATATTCAAACAAAGATTGACTTTTCCAACATACTTATGATGCTTCGTGTTAGAAAAATGGATTCAGATTTTGAATTGTTTGCTAAATCTTTTGATAATGGTGGATTAATAGAATATAAGACATTCAAAAAGGCATATAGCCAAACTGATGAAGCAGTACCTAAGTTTTTCAAAAACACAGAGTATGGTCCTAAGTTAGAAAAGAAAATTGAAGAAGCATTGCAAAAGAATCATACTTGGATATTCGGCAAGTACTTAGATAATACACTTACTAATATTGTAAGTAAATACAACAAAAATCTTTTCTCTGTTGAACCCGTAATAGGTTATTTAATGGAGAAGGAAAATGAAGCTAGAGTTATAAGGCTAATAATGACAGGCAAATTAAATAATATGTCACAAGACACTATAAAAGAAAGGTTGCGTGATATATATGTATAGAATAGCGGTTATTGGTGATAGAGATTCTATTTTAGGATTTAAAGCTTTAGGTGTTAGTACCCACTTTGCATATGAAGCAGAAAGGGCTAACAGACTTATAAAAAGATTGGCAAGAGAAAAATACGCAGTAATATTTATTACAGAAGATTTAGCAGAAGTTTCTCAAGAAACTATTGATAGATATAAATCTAGAACTATCCCTGCAATTATACCAATTCCTTCTAACCAAGGAAGTACCGGTATTGGTATGCAGATGTTAAATGCTAATGTGGAAAAAGCAGTAGGTGTAAATATATTACTCAATGATGACGAAGGGAGCTCTTAATATGCCGGGGAGTATAGTAAAGGTATCAGGACCATTAATAGTTGCAGAGGGTATGGCAGACGTTAAAGTATTTGACGTTGTTAGAGTATCTGAGCAAAGATTAATTGGCGAAGTAATTGAATTACGTGGAGACAAAGCCTCCATTCAAGTATATGAAGAAACAGCAGGATTAGGACCTGGAGAAATAGTAGAAACGACGGGAGATCCTCTGTCTGTAGAATTAGCTCCTGGACTAATTGAATCAATATTTGATGGTATTCAACGCCCACTTGAGAGAATACGTGAACAATGTGGTGATAGAATAGCAAGAGGTATTGACGTTACATCACTTGACCATGATAAAAAGTGGGATTTTAAAAGTGTTGTAAAGGTTGGTGACAAGGTTTCTGGAGGTACAATATTAGGTACTGTTCAAGAAACTAAAGTTGTTGAGCACAGAGTAATGGTGCCACCTAATGTATCTGGTGAGATTACATGGATATATGATGGCGAAGCAACAATTGTTGAACCTATTTGTAAGGTTAAGACAGAAAAAGGTGACGAAGTTGAAGTTCCAATGCTTCAAAAGTGGCCTGTTCGTATTGGTAGACCATACAAGTCAAAATTACCACCAGCACAACCAATGGTTACTGGACAAAGGGTAATTGACACATTCTTCCCAGTTGCAAAGGGTGGTGTTGCTGCAGTTCCTGGTCCATTCGGTAGCGGAAAAACGGTTGTTCAGCACCAATTAGCGAAATGGGCAGATGCAGATATAATTGTATATGTTGGTTGTGGTGAGCGTGGAAATGAGATGACAGACGTTTTACGCGAGTTTCCTGAGTTAAAAGATCCACGTACTGGTGAAGATTTGATGAAACGTACAGTGTTGATTGCTAACACATCAGACATGCCTGTTGCTGCACGTGAAGCTTCAATTTATACTGGAATTACATTAGCAGAATATTTCAGAGACATGGGATATGAAGTTGCTATTATGGCAGACTCAACTTCCCGTTGGGCAGAAGCATTAAGAGAAATGTCAGGTCGTTTGGAAGAAATGCCAGGTGAGGAAGGATATCCAGCATATCTATCATCACGTTTGGCTCAATACTATGAACGAGCTGGTATGGTTAACTGCTTAGGTAGCGATGACAGAACGGGTGCAATTACTGCAATCGGTGCTGTTTCACCTCCAGGTGGTGATATGTCAGAGCCTGTTACTCAAAACACTTTACGAATAGTTAAGGTATTCTGGGGATTATCTGCTCAGCTTGCATATAGGCGTCATTTCCCAGCTGTTGACTGGCTACAATCATATTCGTTATATATTGACAGATTAGGCGATTGGTATGATGAAGAAATAGCTGCTGACTGGAGTAAACTACGTGATGATGCTATGAGAGTATTACAGGAAGAATCAGAGCTTGAAGAAGTTGTACGTCTAGTTGGTGTTGATGCACTTTCATTCCATGACAGGCTAACATTAGAAGCAGCTAGATCACTTCGTGAAGACTATTTGCATCAAAATGCATTCCACGAAATTGATACTTATGCATCACTAAATAAGCAATATAGAATGTTAAGACTTATAATGAGTTATTATCATGAAGCTATTGGAGCACTTGATTCAGGTGTTGATTTCTTTGATATTACAGCTATACCTGTACTTGAAAAAATAGGTAGAGCTAAATATATAAAGGAAGAAAATTTAAATGAATACGATACAATAGAAACAGAGCTACGAAATCAATTAACAGACCTAGTAGCAGACGGAGGACTAGACTATGCTTAAGGAGTATCGCACAATTAAAGAAATTGTTGGACCACTAATGCTGGTTGAGCAAGTATCTAATGTTAAGTACGATGAATTGGTTGAAGTAGAGCAAGCAAATGGCGAAATTAGACAGGGAAGGGTGCTTGAAATAAACGGCAGCAACGCACTAGTTCAGCTGTTTGAAAGTTCACAAGGTTTGCATATTGCAACAGCTAAAGCTCGCTTTTTAGGCAAAGGAACTCAGTTAGCTGTTTCTCCTGATATATTAGGGCGTGTTTTCGATGGTATGGGAAGACCTATAGATGATGGTCCAGAGATTATTCCTGAAAAGAGGCTAGACATCAATGGTACGCCTATAAATCCTGCTGCAAGAAATTATCCATCTGAGTTTATTCAAACAGGAATATCAGCAATTGATGGACTAAACACATTGGTGCGTGGACAAAAACTACCAGTGTTTTCAGGTTCAGGTTTGCCACATGCTAACTTAGCTGCTCAAATTGCAAGACAGGCACAGGTTCTTGGTACTGATTCTGAATTTGCTGTTGTTTTCGCGGCCGTTGGCATAACATATGAAGAAGCTGACTTCTTTATTTCAGATTTTAGAAAAACAGGAGCTATTGACAGAGCAGTGCTATTTATGAACTTAGCTAATGACCCTGCAATCGAACGTATATCAACACCACGTATGGCATTGACAGCCGCAGAATATTTAGCTTATGAATTAGGTATGCACGTACTTGTAATTATAACTGATATTACAAACTATGCAGAAGCATTACGTGAAGTATCAGCAGCTAGAAAAGAAGTTCCTGGACGCCGTGGATATCCTGGATATATGTATACTGACCTAGCAACAATGTATGAAAGAGCAGGAAGAATTAAAGGTAGAGAAGGTTCTATAACACAAATTCCTATACTTACAATGCCAGAAGATGATAAAACTCATCCAATCCCTGACCTTACTGGGTATATTACTGAAGGACAGATTATTTTGTCTCGTCAGCTTTATAAAAAAGGTGTTACACCACCTATTGATGTTTTACCTTCACTTTCAAGACTTAAAGATAAAGGTATTGGCAATGGCAAAACAAGAGAAGATCATGCTGACACCATGAACCAATTATTCTCTGCCTATGCTAGAGGTAAGGAAGCAAAAGAATTGGCTGTTATCTTAGGTGATGCTGCATTGACTGACGTAGATAAATTATATGCAGAGTTTGCAGATAGATTTGAAAAGGAATATGTATCTCAAGGATATGAAACAAATAGAACAATAGAAGATACTCTAAACTTAGGGTGGGAGCTACTAAAAATCCTACCAAAGAGTGAGCTTAAGAGAATACGCGATGAGTATCTAGAGAAGTATTTAGATAAAAACGAAGCTAAAGATGACGAGAAATAGGAAGTAAGCATGGCAATACTTAATGTTAATCCTACAAGAATGGAGCTAAGTAACCTTAAAAAGCGTTACAAAACAGCTACACGTGGTCATAAGCTTTTAAAAGACAAACGTGATGAAATGATGCGTCAATTTGTAGAGTTTGTTAGAGAGAATAAGACTTTGCGTGAAAATGTTGAAAAAGAGCTTACAAAAGCTATGAGAGAATTTCTGATGGCTAGAGCAGGTCTTAGTCAAGAAGCATTAGAAAGCGCTGTTTTGATGCCAGGTCGTCAAGTATCTTTAAAGGTGAGCAAGCAAAATGTTATGAGTGTAGATGTTCCAGTATTTGATTTACAACTAGGAGATGGAGATATATACCCTTATGGTTTGCTAGAAACAACTGGTGAACTTGATGAAGCTGTTTTGATGCTGAATAATGCTTTTAAAAAAATGATGGAACTAGCCCAAAAGGAAAAAGCTTGTAATATGTTGGCAGATGAAATTGAAAAAACTAGACGTAGAGTTAATGCGCTGGAATATGTTATGATACCAGACTTAGAGGATACAATAAAATTTATCAAAATGAAACTTGATGAAAACGATAGAGCCAGTAGAACTAGACTAATGAAAGTAAAGGATATGATGGCTCAAAGACAGTAGTATGAATTGTGTCATTTTCATTAATGTTTGTGACCATACAAACGCTTAACAGTGAAGCAGTTAGCTTTAAAATTTATGATTTCATTGCATTGGTTCACTCTACTAAAACTTGACAAATTGTCATAATAGGATCTGCTATGAAAAAAGGATTATTTATTACATTTGAAGGTCTGGATGGTGCAGGCAAGAGTACTCAAATTCAAAAGGTTAAAGAAATATTTGAGCAAAAAGGATTTGAAGTTGTTTTAACTCGTGAACCTGGTGGTACAGATATAAGCGAAAAAATTCGCAAGATTATATTAGATAATGATAATGATGAGATGAGCTTTGTTACAGAAGCTCTTCTTTATGCTGCTTCTAGAGCACAGCATGTGCAACAGAAAATAAAACCAGCACTTGAAGATGGTAAAGTAGTAGTCTGTGATAGATATGTACACTCTAGTATTGCATATCAAGGATATGGACGTCAGCTAGGAGCAGAAAAAGTTATGGAAATAAATAGCCATGCTATAGATGACATAATGCCTGATATATCTTTCTTTATACTACTTCCTAGTGATAAAGCTTTAGAAAGGCTGAAAAATAGTAATAGGGAATTAGATAGACTAGAAGTAGAGGAAATAGACTTTTTCTTGAGAATTGAAAATGGTTATAATTGCATAGCTGAGGAGTATGATAATATTATAAAAATTGATGCTTCCAAATCTGTTAATGAGATAGCTCATATAATTTATGATAAAATATTTGTTGAAATAGAAAAATGGAAAAATAGTAAAGGGTAGCTATTATGAAAGAAAGCGACCTTTATCCACATATAAAAAAATTCCTTTTAGAACAAGGTTATGATGTAAAAGCTGAAATAAAAGACTGCGATGTTATGGCAATAAAAGAAAATACCATTGTAGTTGTAGAGATGAAAACTAACCTTAATTTAGCACTTTTGGGTCAAGCGGTAGAAAGACAATTGTTATATGAAATTGTATACATTGCAGTACCCAAACCACCATATAAAAAAAGATTTAAATCTCAATATAAAAGAACAATCAGACTGGTAAAAAGACTTAGTCTTGGTTTGTTATATGTTGATTTAAAAGGTGAAGGAGTTTGTATTGAAGAATTTCCACCTACGATTTTTAAGTATGGTATAAGAAAATCAAGGAAAGAAAAGCTTAGAGAAAAAGCTGTTAAAGAATTTGATGGCCTAAGCGGTGATTACAATATAGGCGGTATAAGCAAAACAAAAAGAATGACAGCTTATAAAGAGACAGCATTGTCTATTGCAATGTATCTAGACACGTATGGCCCTACAAAAGCAAGTGTTGTTAGAGAATTTGGATGCGGTGAAAAAACATATACAATTCTTTATAAGAATTACTATGGTTGGTTTGAAAAAGTTGGTAATGGTATATACAAAATAACAGAAGAAGGAAGACATGCACTAAATGAAAATAGTAATGTTTGTACTACATTAAAAAAAACTATGTTTTCAAATGATAAATAGTATATTATAACAAAGGATTATGATAGTTAGAACAACTATTATTTATCATAAGATAAATGTATGGTATAATATAAAAGTGGAGGATGGTTAATTGTACAGGTACGATGATATAGTAATTATAGAAAAACAATTGAAGAAATTTTTAATATATTTCGCTGCAATGACTATTATATTTCTTGTAGGCTTAATAATAGTATGTAAAAATTGGGGTACAATTTTAGACCCGATTAGACTTCCAGTTTGGCCTGCATATATTTTAGGAATGTTTTATGCAGTATATACTGTATTTTCTTGGAGCTTAATAGGAACTAGGCTTATTAAATATCGCAATTTTGTTTATAATATTATAGCTGGCTTAGAACGTAGCATAGTTGGCAAAATTGTTGAAATAGATAAAAATATATCTTACGATAATGATTTAGAGTTTTATAACATAGAAATAAAAGAAAATGATAATGAAGAAAACCGTTATCTACGCATTGATGCAACAAAGAACATAAATGTATTTGAAATAGGTAAGAGTGTAGAAGTTAAGGTATTTGGAAATTACATTAAGGATATTGTATCCTAGAAAGATTGTGTGGAAGTGACTGGAAACGAAACAATTGATATTATGGTATGTGTAACAAGACAAAGGTCTTGCGAAAGACTTATAAAAAGAGCTGTAAGCATGAGTAAAGAAGTTACAGGCTCTATTGGTGTTGTACATGTTGCTGGGTTGAATGAAAACCTAATGGGGAATCCTGATGAAGGTGCTGCTTTGGATATTTTGTTTTCTGTTTCTAAATATAATGGAGCACAGATGCATATGTTGCGCAGCGATGAATTAACAGATACTTTAGTTAACTTTGCAAAGGAACATAAGGTAAAAATATTGATACTTGGACAGTCTCAATCGACTGGAAATAAAGTTAACAGTATAGTAGATGCATTTAATAAGCATTTACCAAATGTTGAGCAACATGTGTTGAATTAGCATTTATTAAGTGCACAAGAAATTAGATGTTTGTAAGTTATAAATCAATACAATTTAAAAGAATTTCTTTTTAATGCAAAGTAACTAGTTAAAAGTGATTTGCATTTTTTATTTAATATTCCACCATAAACATTAACATAATGATTAAATCGTTTATCCTGTGCTAAGTTGTAAACAGAACCACAGCAACCGAACCTACCATCAAAAGCACCAAAGTAAAGGTTTGCTACTCTTGAGTTTATAATAGCACCGCTGCACATTGCGCATGGTTCAAGCGTAACATACATACTTGCTTCTGATAAATTCCAACTCCCCATATTGTTGGAAGCTTCTTTTAAAGCAATAACTTCAGCATGTGCAAATGAATCATTATCAATTTCCCGTCTATTTTCACCTTTACCAATAATTTTATTATTAAGTACAACAATAGCACCTACTGGAACATCATCATGAGTAAGTGCTAATTTAGCCATACCTATTGCCTGTTGCATGTATTCTTCGTGTGTCATATCATTACATAAACTATATAAATTGCTGGAGCCAATGAGGGGGCTCGAACCCCTGACCTGCAGTTTACGAAACTACTGCTCTGCCAACTGAGCTACATTGGCTGGCAAGAATTTATTTAGTCGAAATATCCTTTTGAAGCAATTAATTCTGCCATCAATACAGCACCACCAGCAGCACCTCTTAATGTATTATGGCTTAATGCAACAAATTTATAATCGAATTGAGTATCTTCCCTTAGTCTTCCTATGGAAACAGCCATACCATTTTCTAAATCTCTATCCATCTTAGTTTGTGGGCGATCAGCTTCTTCAAAATAGTTCAAGAATTGTTTAGGCGCATTTGGAAGATTAAGCTTTTGTGGCTCACCTTCAAAACTTGCCCATTTTTTCTTAATTTCATCTATAGATGGTGCTCTTTCAAATGAAACAAATACAGCAGACATATGTCCATCTAAAACAGGCACTCTAATACATTGTGTTGTTATACTTGGCTTTGTTGCGTCAACGACTACACCATCCTTAATCTTACCCCATATTTTAAGTGGTTCTTTTTCACTCTTTTCTTCTTCCCCTCCGATATATGGTATAACATTATCAATCATCTCTGGCCACGTATCAAACGTTTTACCTGCACCAGATATTGCTTGATAAGTGCATGATAAAACTTTTGTTATCCCGAACTCTCTTAATGGTTCTAATGCAGGAACATAGGATTGAATAGAGCAATTTGGTTTAACAGCTATAAATCCTTTTTTTGTTCCAAGTCGTTTTTTTTGGGTTTCTATTATTTTTAGATGTTCTTCGTTAACTTCTGGAATTAACATAGGAACATCATTTACTTTTCTGTTAGCACTGTTGTTTGATACAACAGGTATTTCGGCTTTTGCATATGCCTCTTCTAATTTTTTTGTTTCACTCTTTTCTAATGAAACAGCACAAAACACGAAGTCTACTAAAGGTTTAATAGCTTCTATTTCTTGCGCATCATATATAACCATGTCACCAATTTTATCATTAAATTCTATATCCATAGACCAACGATCTTTCATGATATCCGAATACTTCTTACCAGCTGATCTTTTACTAGCAGCTATTGCTGTAATTTCAAAGAATGGATGATTTTGCAGCAATGTTACAAAACGTTGACCCACCATTCCCGTTGCTCCAATAATACCAACTCTATAGTTGTCTTTCATAATTAAACCTTTCGAATAAATATTTCATAAAGTATATCATATGCTATATTTTATAGCAATATTAAAACTCAAAATTTGCACTTAGGAAGTTTGAATAATTATTTATAATATTTTACATTATTATAATATGATGTTTTAATTTAATTTACACATTTTTCATACATAAACTTGTGTGAGTTTTAAAAAAATAAAATAATATGATATAATATTGGTAATAAATAAAGTGATGAAGAAAGGAAGGCTGCTATACATGGGAGTATAGCTATGGAAAGATGAGTTACTATAAGGAAATACGTGAAAAAATTAACCACATTAAAATTATTGATGCACAAGAACGTATCAATACAGATATAAACTATGATTTAGAAAATAAGGATGTATTCTGCACATACACATTACACTATCTTATTAGAGAATTGGTGTCAGCTGGAATGGTAGGCGAGAGTATAATAAATAGTATTGCTGACCCCAAGGTACCCACTGAAACAAGGTTAAAATTAACAAAACCATATATCAAGGCTTGTGCTAACACTGGATATTTTAGAGCTCTAAAAAGAGCATTGCAAGAATTACATGGCATGGATGAATTGACTGTAGAGAATTTAAATAAACTTCAGAGCGATTACCTGTTATGTAAAGATAAAGAATATGTTTTAGATACATTACAAAACAAGTATAATATAGAAGCTATATTATTGGATATAAGTGAAGATATTGTAGAACAAGAATATGATAAAAGAATATTTAAAAGAGTGTGGAATCCTGAAAAATATATTAAACCAGGCCCTGTTTCTGGTGAAGTTATAAAGTGGGTTGAAAGACATTATTCAGAGATTACATCTCTTGATGATTGGGTAAGCGCGTTTGATGAAGAACTTACTGATAAAATAGGCAGAGGTGTTATAGCTTTGAAAATAACTCTCGGTAATGTTCGTAGTTTGTTTTTTGAAGATGTTCCATATTCCGAAGCAAAGACTGCTTTTGCAGATGTGCTAAGACAATGGAAAGAGGAAGGCTCAGGCTCTCGTGACCATGTAGAATTTCCTAAGAAAGTTCAAGACTTTATGATGCACAGAGTCCTATCTTCACTAAGAGGCAGGGGTGTAGTTATTCAGTTTGATACAGGGATGCAGAATGATAATAGAAATATTCTTAATAATGCTACTCCTATTAATCTTAATAATCTATTTGAACACTATCAAGATGTTAAATTTGATATACTAGGTATTGGTTGGCCATACTGGAGAGAATTAGTTGCACTTGCAAAAATGTATCCAAATGTTATTATTAATTTCTCTGGTAGCCATGTAGTCTCAACTCTATCTTGTATTGAGTGCCTTAAGGAATGCATTGATACTTTACCGTTGAATAAGATTATTGGATTTGGAGGTAATTATTTATTCTTTGATGGTATATATGCACAATTGGAAACTGCTAAGGATAATATTGCAAGAGCATTATCTCAATTAATAGATTATGACATATTAGATATGGATAGTGCTATAAAAGTTGCTGAAGCAATACTATACAAAAATCCTAAAAGAATATATAAGATATAAGACGCAAGTAAATCGAATAAGATAATTAAGGAGTTTATTAAATATAAGTTACTAATAAACCCTTTATTTTATCTATTAACTGTGTTAGAATGGCATGGTTAAACATAAGGAGGAAAAAATATTGAATAATAAAGTTATGGCAACGGTTGATGGACAACCGATAACAATGACTGATGTTTTATATTTTATACAGTCAATGGGAGCTCAAGGAGCTCAGTATAATAATGAACAAGGTTACCAATTAATAGTTGAACAACTAGTTACACAAAAACTATTGTTTTTAGATGCAACAAAGAATGGATTAGCATTTGATAAAGAATACAAAGATCAATTAGAGTTAATGAAACGCGATTTATTGACATCTTATGCAGTAAATAAACTTTTAGCATCTGTTGATGTACCGCAAGCTCAATGTAAGGAAGAATACGTCAAAGACCCTTCAAAATATGCTGACCAAGAAAAAGTTACTGCAAGTCACATTTTAGTAGATAGCAAAGAAAAAGCAAATGAGATTTTAGCTAAAATTAATAGTGGTGAGGTAGCATTTGAAGATGCAGCCAGAGAAAATTCATCATGTCCATCTGCACAAAATGGTGGAACCTTAGGTGAGTTTGGAAAAGGTTCTATGGTCCCTGAGTTTGAAGCTGTAGCATTTAAGATGAATGTTGATGAAGTATCCTCTCCAGTAAAAACACAATTTGGATTTCATATAATAAAGGTTACGAATAAAATAGAAGCAAAACAAATGAGCTTTGAAGATGCTGAAGAAAGCATTAAGCAAGAATTACTCGCTACTGCTCGCCAAAAAGCAATTGAGTCAAAGGTTAATCAATTAAAGATATTATATCCAGTTGATATGCCAAATAACAAATCAGGCATAGTAACTTGATAAATTTTATAATTAAATAATAGAAAAACCACTGTTAATTATTATTAAACAGTGGTTTTATTTATTGTTTTATAATTTTATTAGTAAACGTCCATCTCTCCTAGTTTTTCATCTTTAAATTTTAAGTTTAGTTCAATTGGCCATTGTTCTATAAACTCAAGCCAGCGATTCGATTTTTCAGCTTCTAATAGAGTCATGTAAAGTTCTGTTGCTACATCTTCATATGGAGTAATTTCAGATGGCACATCAGAATAATATTCAATGATATGATAACCATAATCTGTAGCTACTAGATTTGTATATTCTCCTATTACAGATAAACTCATACTACCTTCAGTAAATTCAGGTACATATCTATCAAAACCTTCACATACCTCATATCCATCTGGATAATAATCCATACCTTCATCTTCACCGTACAAACCAATTGCATCAGTAAATGAAATTTCACCAGAATCTAATTGTGAAAGGATATCTTCAGCTGCAGGTTTAATTATTTCTAAAGCATCTGAGTATATTTGATTAGCTTCTTCCTCTTTGCCCTCACTTTTTAAAGTTTGGATTTGAGTTAAGGTTTCATCATCAATTTTTATTAAGACATGACGAACCATTCTAATATCTGAAGGTACATAAAGTTCGAATTTATTTGACCCTTTTTGACTTAAGTAGTCTGATGGGCTTGCATCGTAGTCTTCTTTTTGAATTTCTAATAATTTATTATATTCTGATTTCACTTCATCATCAGTAGGTGCAATTTCATCTTCAGGTAGCAACTCTTGATA
>Ga0209475_10003992_pt1 | contig 13060 bp, 13 predicted proteins | sample tdDd471_FD_187128 | JGI IMG/M metagenome (GOLD analysis project Ga0209475, IMG submission 187128) | Marine sediment microbial communities from the Atlantic coast under amendment with organic carbon and nitrate - tdDd47.1 (SPAdes)... | ecosystem: Environmental > Aquatic > Marine > Coastal >... | reverse complement strand
GCGCGGGTTCAACGACATCTTCCGGGTCCCCGTCTCCCGGCATACGGAGACGCGCAAGGAGGACCTGCCCGACGACCCGCTGCTGACCGTGTTGGCGGAATCGGAAGAATCCGGGCTTTGCCTGGTTCAGGATCAGCGCTTCCGGCAGATCTACATCTTCAACCATCTGGAATACGACGCGCGCACCTTGGGCGACGAATATAACCGCGACGTCAGCCAGGGCATGGATATCGGCGTGCCGAAGAACTACTTCCCGGATGACGACCCGACGCAGGAGCCGCGGAACCGTTGGCGGGCCCACGCCCATCTTCTGTTCAGCAACTGGATCAACGACGTCTACCAGACGGTGCCCTTCGAGATCGAGGACATCGGCAAGATGGCCGCCGAATGACGGCGCGCGCGGGACATAGCGCGCGTCATTCGCTGGCTGTCGGACTGGCCCTGTTCGGGCTGTTCTTCCAGCTGTTCCTGCCGATCTCGCTTGCCGCCGCGGCGGAGCCGGGCGCGCCGAACCGGGTACTGGAAATCTGCGCGGCCGACGGCATCGTCCGCGTCCCCCTGCCGCCCAGTGAGACGGGCGAGACCGGTGACGGCTCGAGCGAGGCCGGCGGATATGTCGAGGCCTGCAATCACTGCGTCCTCCACGCCGCCCATTACTTCCTGCCCACACGGGCGCCGGAGGCGATGGTCCGGCCCGCGACCGGGGGCGAACGCCTTGCCCTTTCCCTCTCCGACGAAAATCCAGGGACCGCCCAAAGGGCCGGTTTCGATGCGCGCGGCCCGCCGATGGCGAGCCGCTTCCGGGCAACAGCCTGACCCAACAGCATCAACCTGATTTCGTCGGAGTTACGACCATGAAGACCATTACCAAAGCGGCGATCGCCGCCGCCTTCGCCATCCTCACCATCAGCACCGTCCCCGTCGCCGCGATGGCAATGGAACCTGTCACGACGGGGGACCTGACCATCGAGCCCGGCTGGGCCCGCGCCAGCGCCACGCCTGGCGCCAAGGCCGGCGCCGCCTTCTTCACCATCCACAACAAGGGCGGCAGCGACGACGTGCTGGTCGGCGCCGACAGCGGCGTCGCCGGAAAAACCGAAGTCCACACCCACAAGCACGAGAACGGGGTCATGAAGATGATGCCCGCCGGTGACGTCACCGTGCCCGCCGGCGGCATGGCCATGATGAAGCCGGGCGGGCTGCACGTGATGCTGATGAAGCTGCACGGCCCGTTGAAGGAAGGCGACCATTTCCAGGTGACGCTGAAATTCGCCAAGGCCGGCGACGTCACCGTGCCGGTGACCATCATGGGCGTCGCCGCCAAGGGGCCGGGCGACGGCCAGGGCCACATGCAGCACGGCACGACGACCACCCAGTAACCAACGGCGCAGATCGGACGCACGGCGCGGCCAGCTGTCTTGACGCAGCCGCCGCGCCGTGCAGTTTGCGCCCATGCAGCGATGGAAACTCACCCTGGAATATGACGGCGGCCCCTTCGTGGGGTGGCAGCGTCAGGACAATGGCGTCACGGTCCAGCAGCGGCTGGAGGAAGCCGCCGCAACCCTGTGCGGCTGCGACACGCCGGTCCAGGGCGCGGGACGGACGGATTCCGGCGTTCACGCACTGGGTCAGGTCGCCCATATCGACATCGCGAAAGACCTGCGCGCCGATCAGGTGCGCGACGCCCTGAACTACCACCTGCGCCCCGACCCGATCTCCATCCTGGACGCGGAAGCCGCGCCGGAGGATTTCCATGCCCGGTTTTCCGCCATCGGGCGGGTTTATCTGTATCGCATCCTGAACCGACGCCCGCCGCCGGCGCTTGACGCCGGCAAGGTGTGGCACAATCAGCGCCCCCTGGACGCGGAGGCCATGCACGAGGCCGCCCAGGTCCTGGTCGGAAACCACGACTTCACCAGCTTTCGCAGCAGCGAATGCCAGGCCGACAGCCCGGTGAAGACTTTGGACCGGGTCCGCGTGCGTCAGGCCGGCGAGGAAATCCATGTCGATGTCGCCGCGCGGTCCTTCCTGCACAATCAGGTCAGGATCATCGTCGGCACGCTGGAAATGGTCGGCCGCGGAAAATGGACGGCGCGCCATGTCGAAAAGGCGTTGAAGGCCAAGTCGCGCAGCGCGGCCGGCCCGACCGCGCCGCCGGAAGGCCTGTATCTGGTATCGGTGAAATATCCGGACGAGGAAGAAGACTGATCGCGGCGCGTCAGAACGCGCCCGCCATCACCAGATCGCGGGCCGCCGTGATCATATAGCTCAGCACCGCCTCCCCCATGACCATGAAGACGACGATGGCCATGTCGAGCTGTGCCGTCACCCTGATGATGTAGCCGTGATAGATCAGCAGCCAGACCAGGGCGGCCAGATTCAAAAGGCCGAAGGCCTCCAGCGGCAGGTTGAACGTCACCGCGACCAGCGCGATGCCCAAGAGCAGGACAACCTGCGGCCCCGCCGACCAGTTATAGGCGACGATATAGGGGATGAACTTGTCCCGGACGCCGAGCACGCCGAAGCCCGCATGCACCACCAAGGGCCAGGCGGCCCAACCGATCGCATAGGCGATCACCTCGACGGAGACTTCCCTGGCGAGCGACGCCTCTATACGCACCGCGTCCGGCACCAGGGCGAGCAGGGCGATATAGGCCGGCGCGATGACCACCGCGCACCAGAAGCTTTTCCAGAAGGCCGCCTCGTCCTTGCCCAGAAAGGCCAGACCGCTCGGATCGCGGCGGAACAGGCGCCATGCCCCCATCAAACTGATCTGGATTTCCGTTAGGGAGGGCGGCGGATGCATCCTCTGTCTTTCGATCAGGCCGACACGCCGAAAAACCGTTCCAGGACCTTTTCGTAGATCCGGCTCAATCCTTCGACATCGGCAATCGGAACTTGTTCGTCGACCTTGTGCATGGTCTTGCCCACCAGACCGAAATCGACCACCGGGCAATAATCCTTGATGAACCGGGAATCCGACGTGCCGCCCGTGGTGCTGAGTTCCGGCCGCCGTCCGACGACGTCCAGACAGGCCTCGCTCAGCATGTCGGACAAATCGCCCGGCGGGGTCAGGAAGGATTCGCCCGACGTGACGATCTTCAGACGGTAATGGGCCGATCCGCCGGCTGCCTCGTCCAGCACCGCGCGCAGCTTTTCCTCCAGCGCGGCGCTGGTATGCAGATCGTTGAAGCGGATATTGAAAACGGCCTTGGCCTCGGCCGGGATGACATTGGTCGCCGGGTTGCCGACATCCACCGTGGAAATCGCCAGGGTGGATGCCTGGAAATGCTCGCTGCCGGCGTCCAGTTCCATGTCGATCAAGGCCTTCAACAGGTTGACCATGCGGTGCGCGGCATTGTCGGCCAGATGCGGGTAGCCCGTATGGCCCTGCGTTCCCAACGCCGTCAGGTAGCCGTTCAGACTGCCGCGGCGGCCGATCTTCACCATGTCGCCCAGTTCGTCGGGATTCGTCGGCTCACCCGTGATGCAGGCGTCGAATTTTTCACCGTCCGCCGCCAGCGCTTCCAGCATCTTGCGGGTGCCGTTGACGGCGGGTCCTTCCTCATCCCCGGTGATCAGCAGGCTGATCGACCCTTCCGGCGCGCCATGGGCGTCCAGGAAACGCGAAACCGCTGCGGCGAAAGCCGCAATCGCCCCTTTCATGTCGGATGCACCGCGGCCATGCAGCATGCCGTCGGTCACCTCGCCCGCGAAGGGATCCCGCGTCCAGGCCGCGCCGTCGCCGACCGGCACCACATCCGTATGGCCGGCGAAGACGAAGTTCGGCCGGCCGGTGCCCAGCCGCGCATAGAGATTGTCGACCGGGTCGGTGTCCGGCGCGTGGAAAGGCATGCGCCGGCAGGTGAAGCCGAGCGCGGTCAGCCGTTCCTGCAACAGGTCCAGCGCCCCGCCTTCGACGGGCGTGACGCTGGGGCAGCGGATGAGGTCGGCAGCGAAGGCGACGGGATCCATGGCGGTTCTCAACCCCCGTCAGTCGCGCAGCAATTCGTTGATGCTTGTCTTGGACCGGGTCCGCTCGTCCACCCGCTTGATGATCACCGCGCAGTACAGGCTGGGTCCCGGCGATCCGTCCGGCAGCGGCTTGCCCGGCAGGGCGCCCGGCACGACGACGGAGAAGGCGGGAACGCGGCCGACGTGCACTTCGCCCGTGTTGCGGTCGACGATCTTGGTGCTGGCGCCGATGAAGACGCCCATCGAGAGGACGGACCCCTCTTCCACGACGACGCCTTCGACCACTTCCGAACGGGCGCCGATGAAGCAATTGTCCTCGATGATCACCGGCCCGGCCTGCAGGGGTTCCAAGACCCCGCCGATACCGGCGCCGCCGGACAGGTGAACGTTCTTGCCGATCTGCGCACAGGACCCGACGGTGGCCCAGGTATCGACCATGGTGCCGCTGTCGACATAGGCGCCCAGGTTCACGAAGCTCGGCATCAGCACGACGCCCGGCGCGATATAGGCGGACCGGCGCACGGTGCAGTTCGGCACGGCGCGGAAGCCGGCGGCGCGGAATTCGGTTTCGCCCCAGCCCTCGAATTTGCTCGGCACCTTGTCCCACCAATTGGTGTTGTTGCCCGGGCCGCCCGCGATCGGGGCCATGTCGTTGAGGCGGAAGCTGAGCAGCACCGCCTTCTTGAGCCATTGATTGACCTTCCAGCCGTCGGCGGTTTTTTCCGCGACGCGGGCCTTCCCGGAATCGAGCAGGGACAGGGCTTCCCCGACCGCGTCGCGCACCGCGCCGGTCGTGGCGGTGTTGATGCTGTCACGCGCCTCGAAGGCGTCATCGATCGTCTTTTCCAGATCAGCAATGCTCATTGGCTCTCACTCGCTCTCTTCTTCCGGTTCTCGTATCGCGGTCGATCTTCATCGGGGCCGATTCCGCCGGGAACCGCGGGTTTCGCACCCTGCCCAACAGGACCGACGCGGTCTTTTGCACTATGGCGTTGGGGACATCAACCAACCAGCCCTGCAAAGGGACTATTCATCCCTGCAGAACGGCCGGACCCGTCAGCCGTGGCGCGACCGGACATAACCGGACAACCAGTCGGCAAGATCGTCGGTGACGTGGTGGATATGGTCGCCTTCGCCGACGCCGTCATTCGACCAGTGATGATCGGTACGGACCCAGACGGTCATCATGCCAAGCGCGGCGGGATGTTCCAGGTTGCGGGCCATATCCTCGAGCATGACGGCCTTGCGCGGGTCGATATCGTGCTGCGCCAGCAGTTTGTCATAGGGTTCCGGATTCGGCTTCGGCACGTAGTCGGACGCGACGATATCGAAAAAGACGTCGAATTCGCCGTGGATTCCCAACCGGTCGAGGACGGATTTCGCGTGCGGAACGGTTCCGTTGGTGAAGATCACCTTCCGGCCCGGCAAGCGCTGGATCGCGTCGACCAGATCCTCGTTTCGCTGCACCGGGCTGTAGTCGATATCGTGGACGAAGGAGAGGAATTCGGCCGGGTCCATCCCGTGATGGGTCATCAACCCGTTCAGCGTGGTCCCGTGCTCCCGGAAATAGCGTTTCTGGATGATCCGCGCTTCGGCCAGTTCGACCCCCAGATAGGCGCTGATGAAGGCGCCCATTTTCTTGTCCACCTGTTCGAACAGGTTGCAGGTCGCCGGATAGAGCGTGTTGTCCAGATCGAAGATCCAGGTTTCCGCCTCGTCCAGTTTTTCGTGGTAGTCGCTTGCCTCTCGCATGGCTGGAATGTGGCGTAAGGCACCGCTTCCGGCAAGTCCCCGCGAAAAGGTCATCGACCATCGCCGCATAGCAAGATACCGCTAAATTGCATCAAACTGTCCGCAATAGCCGTTTCCATCCCACGGGGAGTTGATACCAATGACGCGGGCCATTTTATTAGGATCACACCAATTATCGGCGGCGATGCCCGATAACGAATGCTTTTCAAGATGATCGGCTTCGCCGAAAGTGCCCCGGAAGACGTGAAAGAAGATGTAAAACAGGCAGGAGCATTCAGTGTTCGCAGACCACACGGCGCCGGTCTATGAACTTCGGTCGGACCCGTCCGCGGGCGCCACGGATATCGTCCCTTTGAACGATGCTGCTGAGGCCCTTTCTTTGGACGAGGAAGGCCGCACCGCCCTGCTGCTTCATGCCGGGGCCGCCCGGACAGCACAGGCCATCAAGACCGCCGAGATCGTTTTCGTGGTGCCCGGCGCCGAGAACGGATCGGACACCTACCGCCGCAGGTTCGAATTCCTCGCCCTCCCGAACCCGGACGGCAGCATCTTGCTGATCGGACGGGACCGCAGCCATGACGAGATGATCCGCGATGCCCTGACCCAGTCACGCAGCCTGTACAAGGACCTGACGGAGCTGGCGAGCGACTTCGCCTGGGAAACCGACCAGCACGGCCGCTTCAGCTTCATTTCGCCGAAGGGCGCGATCGGCTACCGGCCCGACCAATTGGTGGGTGAAAAACCGGAGACGCTTCTGGCCCATCCGTCGAGCGTCACCGGACGGTTGCCGTTCTCCCCCGAAACGCCGGTGCGGCACGTGGATATCTGGCTGCGGAACGCGGCCGGCGAGGCTCGCTGCGTGATGGTTTCCGCCCTGCCGCTGGTCGATGAGAAGGGAAAGCGGATCGGGGCCCGCGGCCTGGGATTGGATGTCACCTCGGACCGGATCGCGCAGACCGAACTGGCCCAGTCCAAGCACCGGGAAGATCTGGTCCGCTATATCGTCAACCTGACACGGGATGAGGAAACGCCGGCCGCGATGATGCGGACCGCCGCCAAGACCATGACCCGCGCCGCCGGCGGCGACGGATGCAGCATCCTGACCAAGGATGACGAAGGCTGGACCGTCGCCGTGCAATTCGGACGCACCCCGAATGACGCCACCGCCCTTTCCGCGGCCGAGACGCTGTCGCTGGACGGCACGGCGACCGTCGGCCGCTTCGGGGAGCTTGGCGCGGTCACGCTGTTCCGCGGCATTCCCAACGGCGCGATCCTGATTTGGGAAGGCGACCCGTCGAAACCCGGGAACGGGGAAACCGGCAGGCCCTATCATTGGCCCGATGACTCCAAATCCCTGCTGGAAGCCATCGAGGGGCCGCTGGGTGTCGCCCTGCGCCAGATTACGGATCAGCAGATTCTTGAGCGCCTGGCCCGCACCGACGGGTTGACCCATCTGCTGAACCGGCGCGCCTTCCTGGAAGAGATGGGCATCGCCTTGGACCGCGCATACCGGCAAGGCCGAAACGGCAGCCTTCTCTATGTGGATTTGGACAATTTCAAACCGATCAACGATACGTTCGGACATGAGGAAGGAGACCGCATCCTGGTCGCGGTGGCCGAGCTGCTGCAAACATACAGCCGCGGATACGATCTGGCCGTTCGGCTGGGCGGCGACGAATTCGCCTTGTGGCTGGACGAGACCGATCCCGCGACGGCGAAACGGCGCGCGGAGGAACTGATAGAAGCCTGCCGACCCCTGGCCTCGCTCAGCGCCGAAGCCGACAAGCCTTTCGGGATATCGATCGGCGTCGCCCCCTATATTGCGTCCTGCCCGGGAGATTTGGCGGAATTGATGGCGCGGGCCGATAGCGCCATGTACGCCGCGAAGCGAACCGGTAAGAATCAGTATGCGATGGAGATGCCGGACGGTGTCGCCGAAGACTAGACCTTGGCAGGCAGGGATTGCCGAATGAACGGCGACCCGAATGGAGCGTGGACTTGGCCCGTATGAAGGATGACGACCTTTCTTTGCTGCCGGAAGACCTGAGCTACGAGCAGTCCAAGGAACTGCTACGCGACTCGGATCCGAAGGTGCGCCGCGCGCTGGCCCGTCATCCGGGGACCAGGCCCGAAGTGCTCTACTTCCTGGCCGAGGACAGCAGCAACGACGTTCGCCTGGAAATCGCCATCAACGAACGGACGCCGCGGCAGGCGGACCTGCTTCTGGCCGGCGACGGCGACGATCAGATCCGCACGGCCCTGGCCACCAAGATCGCGAGCCTGACCCCTTCCCTCCGCGACGAGGACCGCGGCGCGCTCTACGACTACACCGTTCAGGTGCTGGAGAGATTGGCGAAGGATCAGGTGGTCCGCGTTCGCCAGATCATGGCCGAGGCCCTGAAGGACGTTGCCGATGCCCCGCATTCGGTGATCCAGCAGCTCGCTTGCGACGCGGAACTCGTCGTCGCCGGCCCGATTCTGCGATTTTCGCCCGTTCTGACCGACAAGGACCTTCTGTCGATCATCAATGCCGGGGCGGCGCAGGGGAAACTTGCCGCGATTTCGGAACGGCGGGGCGTTTCCGGGGACGTCGCCGACGCGATCGCCGACAAGGGCGACGAGGAAACGGTCGCCATCCTGCTGGCGAACGGCACCGCGCAGATCCGGGAAGAGACGCTGGACGCCCTGACCGCCCGGTCGGAAAAAATCGTCTCCTGGCACGCGCCCTTGGTCGCGCGCCCCGCCTTGTCCATGCGGTCCGCGCGTATCCTGGCCGGGTTCGTGGCGGAACATCTTCTCGCCAAACTCCAGGCCCGCGAGGATTTGGAGGCGGCGACCCTTGAAGCGGTCGCCGAAGTCGTGGCGGAACGGCTTGCCGAAGCCGGCGACAAACGGGATTTCGTCGACCCGGAATGGGCCCAGGACGACGTGACCGACGAGGAGATCGAGGCCTTATTGCAATCCGGCGCGCTGAGCGAGGCGGCGATCGTCGAATCGCTGGAAGCCGGCCGGAAACGCTTTGTGGAAGCCGCGCTGGCCGCCCTGGCCGAGGTGCCGAGGGAAGCCGCCGCGCGCATCGTCGCCCAGCGCAGCGGCAAGGCGCTTGTGGCGCTTGCCTGGAAGGCCGGCATGTCGACCGACGTGATCGGGCCGCTGCAGGTGCAGTTGATGGGCCTGCCGCCGTCCAAGATCGTGATATCCGACGACCCCGACCTGTGGCCCATGTCGGAAGAGGACATGGACTGGCAGATGGACTTCTTCCTGAACGAATAGGCCCGGCGTTTTCGGCTGCCGCGGGGCCCTACATCGCCGGTTCGGGAATGCCGTTCTGCTGGCAGCAGGCGGTGACCGTGTTGCGCAGCAGGCAGGCGATAGTCATCGGCCCGACGCCGCCCGGCACCGGCGTGATCGCGCCCGCGACCGCCTTGGCGCTTTCGAAGTCCACATCGCCGACAAGGCGCGTTCCGCCGTCCGGCTTGTCGATGCGGTTGATGCCGACATCGATCACCACCGCGCCCGGCTTGATCCAGTCGCCCTTCACCATTTCCGGCCGGCCGACGGCGGCGACCACGATATCCGCGCGGCGGCATTCGCCCGGCAGGTCCTCGGTCCGGGAATGGGCGACGGTGACGGTGCAGCTTTCCTGCAGCAGTAGATTGAACATCGGCTTGCCGACGATGTTCGACCGGCCGAGGACGATGGCGCGCTTGCCGCTGAGGCTGCCGCCGAAATGATCCTTCAGCATCAGCACGCAGCCGAGCGGTGTGCAGGGGATGAGCCCGTCCTTCGCCCCGACCGACAGGCGCCCGACATTGACCAGATGGAACCCGTCCACGTCCTTGTCCGGGTCGATCGCGGTGATGACGGCCTGGTCATCCATGTGATCCGGAAGCGGAAGCTGCACCAGGATGCCGTTGACCGCCGGGTCCTCGTTCAATTCCTTCACCTTGGCGAGCAGCGCGTCCTGGCTGACCGTCGCCGGCATCTTGAATTCGTAGCTGTTCATGCCGGCTTCGAGGGTCTGCTTGCCCTTGTTGCGGACATAGACCTGGCTGGCCGGGTCCTCGCCCACCAGCACCACCGCCAGGCCCGGCGTGATGCCGTGATCGGCCTTCAGCACGTCCACGGCCGATTTCACCCGCGCGCGGACGCCCGCGGCAAAAGCCTTTCCGTCGATGATCTTTGCTTCCGTCATCTCTTCCCCCAATTGGCCGTGCCGGCCGAACCTGGCGCGTGTTTAGCCCCTGTGGTCTTTAAAAGCGGCTTCTATCCGCTTCTTCAAGCCATCCGGGTCTCCGTCGATGTGCAGGACTTTATTTCGGTCCGTCGCGCCGGAGATGACCGTGAGCGACGTTTTCGGCAGCGACCACGCCTTGGCCAGCAATTTGATCAGCGCCGCGTTGGCCTTTCCCTTTTCCGGCGGGGCCGTGACGGCCACCTTCAGCACCACGCCGCCGCCCGCTTCTTCCGCCAGCCCCTGGATGCGGTTGGCCGCCGCCTTCGGCGTCAGGCGTAGCGCGACGGTCACCCCGTCGGCCCGCGCCGTGACCGGGGAAGCCGTGTCGGGCACGCGAAGGGCTCCTTACAAAAGCTGATTGGCGAGCCGGATAAGCAGGCTTTCCGCGAAATAGATCCCGAGGATGAGAACCACCGGGGAAACGTCGATCCCGCCCAGATTCGGCAGGAATTGGCGGATTGGCCGCAAGGCCGGCTCGGTGATCCGGTACAGGAAATCCCCGACCATGTAGACGACCTTGTTCGAGGTGTTGACGACATTGAAAGCGACCAGCCAACTCAATACCGCGGAAACGATGATGCAGAACATGTACAGTTTAAGCGCGATCAAGATCACTTCGATCAAAGGAATCAGGATTACATCCATATCCGGTCGGTCCTTGTTCAATATCTCAACGGCCCCAAGGGCCAATGATGCCGTTCAATAAGCGAAAACAGGTCTGTTTCCCATAGATAAAGACGCCCTCTGCCCGCCGCAAGCGTGCGAAGGCCGGTTATTCGCCCGATTTGCCGCGAAACGGCCTCCCGGCATCGGCGGAAGCGGCGCGCAGAGGTTCCAAACTTCGTTCTATTCGGCTTGACAAGCCCCCCCGCCCTCAACATATTCCCGCGCGAATTCGGGGGCGGCCCAAAGGGCCTCTCCAGGTTCCGTTCCTTCCCAAAGGGAACGTAGAGGCGAAGGTCCGGGTTCCGGACCTGCCGAGATGGGGCTGTAGCTCAGTTGGGAGAGCGCGTCGTTCGCAATGACGAGGTCAGGGGTTCGATTCCCCTCAGCTCCACCATTTCCCCGTAAAAAATTCGTCAGAAATCGTGTCGCCGTGGCGCGCCGCGCCGCGCCTGTTTCCCTTTCCTGAATCGCCCTAAGGTGCTTCTTCCCTTTGACTTGCCCTTGGAGCACGCGCCATGGCGCAGACGACCGGTCCGGACCCCGTTCACCGTTTTGCTATCGGAGCTGATAGCTTTGAAGAACTGGCGCCCGACGAAATCGTGGATTTCGCGGGACGATTCGAATGGCTGCATTTCGACTGGACCCGGCCGGAGGCGCGGAAATTTCTGGAAAGCGACCCGGAGATCGACCCCCTGGTCATGAAAGCCCTGCTGGCGCCGGAGACGCGGCCGCGCTTCAATTCCTTTGCCGGCGGTATTTTCCTGAACCTGCGCGGCATCAACCCGAAGCCCGGCATGCAGCAGGATGAGATGATTTCCCTGCGCATCTGGATCGAGAAGGGGCGCGTTATCACGTTGCGCCGCGTCCGGATCGAAGCGATCAACGATATGGTCCTGGAGATGCGCGCCGGACACACACCGTCTTCGATCGAAGAACTGGTGAGCCGCATGGCGTCCTACCTGGCGCGCGACATTGGCGAAAGCCTGATCACCCTGAACGAGGAGTTGGACCAGGTCGAAGAACTGGCGATCGGGGAGACCGACGAAGACTTGCGGTCGCGCCTGGCGGAGGCAAGGCGGCAATCGATCGTTTTGCGCCGTTACCTCGCGCCGCAGCGCGATGCGCTGCAGCGCTGGCTTGAAACCCTGCAGGAACGGAACCTGCCCGATGTGCGCGAATATGCGCGGGAAACCCATGACGCCGTGCTGCGGTATGTGGAAGACCTGGACGCTTTCCGGGACAGGGCCGGCATCATCCAGGACGAATTGCTGACCAGGCTTTCCGACAAGTTGAACCGCAACATGTTCGTGCTGGCGATGTTGAGCGTTTTCTTCCTGCCGCTCACCTTCGTGACCGGACTGCTGGGGGTCAACGTCGCCGGCATCCCGCTGGCCGACGCCTCCTGGGCCTTCGGCGCGCTCTGCCTCGGCCTCGCCGTCATGGCCGTCCTGCAGCTGGCGGCGTTCAAATACCTGAAATGGTTCAGATAGGCCCCGGCCGAGGCGGTTCCGTTGACCGCCCCTTGCGATTGTCAATCCAGGTCCACTTTCACCACTGAAATTTCACACAATTGATAATGCGTCGCATCTCGTTCGATGATACCAAACCGTATCGTATTTGGGACAGAGTGACTGCCCTAGTTTGCCGTACTCGTTTCCACCGCTTTCTTGAAGGTGACCGCATGCTCATTCGAAATACCGTTGCCGGACTGGTTCTGCTCGGCGTTGCCGCCGCGGCCCTGCCTGCGCAGGCGGCCGGCGTCGATGCACGGGATTTGCTGAAGGGTTTCAACAACATCGTCCTCAACGACCTGACGACGAATGTGGAAACCGAAGGCACGCTCTATGTCGGCGGCGACTACAACGGGAACGGCTCCACGGTGAATCCGCAGGGCCTGCCGAATGTGGATCTGGGCGGCGGCATCGCCGGCAGCCTTGTCGTCGGCGGCGACATCAATGCGAGCGCGGTCAATCTGAACGGCGGCCATGCGGTGATCGGCGGCACGGATTTCGGCGATCTCGGCCTGAACAACGGCAGCACGAAGAGCGAAGGCGTTTCCGGCATTCCGGTCGCCGAGATCACGAGCGCCTTCCAGGCCCTGTCGGCCGAATTGGCCGGCATGGCGCCCACCGGCGGCACCGCCAACACGTCCGACCAGAACAATATCAGCTTCACATCGGTGGCGAACGCCCAGAACGTTGCGGTGTTCGACATCGACGGGTCGGTTCTGCAGACCGGCACGTTCCACGGCATCACCGCGGATCCGGGCGTCACCACGATCATCAATGTCGGCGGCGTCAACGTCACGATCGGCGTGAACGCGAATCTCACGCAAAGCTCAGTGATCTTCAATTTCTACGAAGCGGCGACGTTGACGATCAATTCCACGTTCAACTATTCGGTCCTCGCCCCCTTCGCCGACGTCACGCT
>Ga0209475_10003975_pt1 | contig 13096 bp, 10 predicted proteins | sample tdDd471_FD_187128 | JGI IMG/M metagenome (GOLD analysis project Ga0209475, IMG submission 187128) | Marine sediment microbial communities from the Atlantic coast under amendment with organic carbon and nitrate - tdDd47.1 (SPAdes)... | ecosystem: Environmental > Aquatic > Marine > Coastal >... | reverse complement strand
CAGTTGGCGCAGGTCGTAGCCGTCGTACTGCTCGCTCCAGAGGGTCAGGGTCATCATCGGCACGTCGTCGATGCTGCGCACCTTCACCAGCGGTGGGGTGATGTTGGGCGGCCAAAGGTCGGCGTTGCCGTACATCTTGTTGGCCAGGCGGGTCATGGCTTTTTCCATGTCGGTGCCCACCAGGAAGCGGGCCGTGGCCATGCCGAAGCTGGGGAAACTGGAGCTGTAGACGTATTCCACACCCTCAATCTCCCAGATCTTCTGCTCCATGGGGCGCACCACGAGGTTCTCGATCTCGGCGGGGGTGGCGCCGGGCATCATGACCATCACGTCGATCATGGGGACCACAATCTGCGGCTCCTCCTCACGCGGGGTGAGGGTCAGGGCGAAGGCGCCCAGCAGCAGCGTGGCCAGGATCAGCAGCGGCGTGATCTTCGAGTTGATGAAGGTCTGGGCCAGCCCGGTGGCGCCGCCGTACTTGGGCAGATCCGCATTGTTGTTCTGTGACATGTCAGTTCACCACCTTGTCGCCCTCGACCAGGGGCATGGCGCTGTTCAGGACCACGGTCTCGTCGCCGGTCATGCCGGACAGGACTTCGTGGCGGTCGCCGTAGGCGTGTCCCAGCCGCACCCAGCGCAGGTGAGCCAGATTCTGGTCGTCCACGATCCAGACGCCGGTCAGCTGACCGCGCTCAATCACGGCGGCGGACGGCACCAGCACGGCTTCGCGGTGTCCAACGGGCAGGTTCACCCGGGCGAACATGCCGCTGCGGAGGCGTCCGGCGGTGTTGTCGATATGGGCTTCCACGTCATAGGTGCGGCTGCCGGGGTTGGCCGCCTGGACCACGTTGTCCACCGGCACGTTGTACACGGCCCCGGTCAGGGAGGTCACGTTCACCTCGGCCAGGTCGCCGACCTTCACCGACGAGACATCCTTCTCGCCAAGGTGGGCCACGACCTTCATGCGGCCGGACTGCTCCAGCATGAGCAGGGGCATGCCCGGGTTGGCCATGTTGCCTTCCTCGATCATCTTGCGGGACACGAGACCGTCGATGGGGGAAACGATTTCCAGATAGCTCAGGTGCACGTTCACTTCGCGCAGGCCGGCGCGGGCCATTTCCAGGCCGGCGGCGGCGCGGTCGCGACCCGTGCGCACGTCGTCCAGCTGCTGTTTGGAAACGGACTTGTCCGCGTACAGCTTCTCGAAGCGCTCATACATCTGCTGGGCGTTGGCCAGCACGGCCGACGCCTCGTTGATGCCGGCTTCGGCCTGGGCCTTCTTGGCGATCAGGTCGGTGTCGTCGATACTGATGAGCTTGTCGCCCTTGCTCACGACCTGGCCTTCGCTCACGTGGACACTGCGGACCCAGCCCATCATGCGCGTGGACACGGTGACCGACTTCTCAGCCTTCAGACTGCCCGTGGCGCTGACGTAACGGGGAATCTGTTCCAGGCTGGCGGGCGCGGTCAGGCAGGACACGTCGCGGGACTGGGCGGTGTTGCTGTCGGCGCCGCCGCCGCAGCCACTGACCAGCAGGACGGCCACAAGAAGGGCCGCGGGCAGAAGCCGACGGGCGATGGTCATTCCGGTGATATTCCTCTGAGCCATGACTGGCGTCCTCCTCTAGTTACCGGCCGTCTGCGGACGGTCGGGGGTCGTGTATGAGATCTCGTCGGCGTCCGCAGCGGGCACGGCACCGGTGTATTCCAGATTGGCCAGGCCCACGTCCAGATCGTGAAGGGCCTGCACGAGGTTGCCCTCGGCCATGGTGGCGGCGGCCTGGGTGTCCAGCAGGTTCACCATGCTGGCCAGGCCTTCGCGGTACTGGTTGGAGACGATGCGCAAACCCTCGCGGGCGGCCCCCACGGCCTCCCGGGCCACGAGCACCTTTTCGCGGGCGGCCTGGGCCTTGAGCCAGGCCTCGGTGGCCTGCACCTGGGCCTGGCGGGATTCGAAGTCCACCATGTGGCGGGCGGCCCGGCTCTCGGCCTTGGCCTTCTTGATATCGCCCACGTTGTTGATGCCGAAGCCCAGGGTGGCGTACACGCCCAGGGTCCAGCTGTTGCTGTTGGTGCCGAAGGCCTTGTCCAGGTCGTACCAGTCCTTCTGCACACTCAGGTTGACGTGCGGCAGCACGGCGCCGCGGGCCACGCCGACCATCTTGTCGGCGGCCTTGGCCTGCTCGCGGCTGGCCTGCAGATCAGTGCGGTGGACGGCATGGCCGGGATCGACGGTCCCGGGCAGGGCCGGGTCGCCGGCCTCCAGGGAACTGCCCGCCGCCAGGGGCCAGGCGCTGTGCGTGGCCGTCAGCAGCTTGATGTTCTCGCCGGCCACGGCCATCATGTTGCGCACCTCGATGAGCTGCTGCTCCAGGGCGCTGAGGTAGACCTTGGCCTGCAGAAGATCCGCCGCGGTGGCCATCTCGTTGTCCACCATGGACTGGGCCTGCCGCACATGACCCCGGGCAGAGGCGACCGCCGCTTCCATGACGCCTTCGTAGGCGGTGGCCAGAACCAGACCTTCGTAGGCCTGGATGGCGTGGAAGCGGATGGTTTCGCCGGCGCGGGCGTGCTGGAATTCGGCGGCGCGGTTGGCCGCGTTGGCGGCCTGCTTGCCGTAAAGGCCCATGCCGCCGTTGAAGATGGGCTGCAGGAGCTGCACCCGGGTGATGAAGTTGTTGGTTTCACCCGGGCGGTTGATCAGGTCGGACTGGAAACCGTCCGGCGTGATGCCGAAATCAAGCGGCGTGACACCGCGGTTCTGCAGTTTGAAGCCGAAGGCCGACAGCGCGTCGTCCGAGCGCATGAAGAATTCGCCCAGCCGCACCTGGGGGAGGAACCCCTGCCAGGCGCCGAGGGCCTGGGCACCGGCGGCGTCGCGCATGGCCCCCGAGGCGGCCAGCATTTCGTTGTAGGTCAGCGCGGCGGCGATGACCTTGTCCCGGCTGACCACCAGGGTGTCGCCCCGGAGCGTGCCGAGGCGGGTCCAGGTGGAATCCGGCTCAGCCGTTGCGGTCTCGGCCTGAACGGGACCGGCGGGTAGCAGGGCCAGCAGCCCCGCGACCAGGGCCGCTCCAATGAATCGCGTCTTCATGACAGTCCTTTCCAACTTTGCGGTGCGGGTCACTAGCAGTTCTCAGGGGTGTCGGGCACGCCGGCCTTCTTGAGCAGGCTGGACATGAGACACCAGTTGGTAAAGCCGCTTTGCAGCAGATTGGCGCCGACAAAAGCGGTGAACCAAAGCCACTTGGGGCTGACGTAGTGGGCCAGGGCGAGGCTGGCGAGAATGAAGAGGCCAGCGACGATATGGACGATGCGGTTGACAGTCATCTCGAATCTCCTGTGATACGGTTGCGAATATCTGAATATTCTAGACTGTGCAATAGTAGCGTCTTTTTTTTGAATGTCAAGAGCCATTAGACACAAAAGAAAAGGCAAATTCAACTGTTTGTCCCGGGAAGATTCCGTTCCGGAAACAAATGGGAGGGATTCCCCATAAAATCAAACACCTGACCCGGTTGAGTCCGGGCCAGGTGTTTGAGACTCAGGTTGGTCCGATCAGCGGTACAGACTCTTGATCTTGTCCCAGGGATTTGCTTCCGTGGGCACGCTTTCCGGGTAGATGGGCGCGAGCAAGAGGCCCGGGCCGCCGCATTTGTCGGCAAAATCAGCGGGGATGTTGCAGGGAATGTCGCTGTCCTCATCGTCGTAAATGACGTTGGGGGTCGCATTCAGGCTTCCCTCGTCACTCAGAAACCAGGAATTGCAGCAGGGGGCGCAGTAGTGTGTGTAGGCAAAGGTGGTTTCCACGTCGATGGGCAGGGCTTCGCCCGTGGTGGTGTAGAAGGTCAGGACGCACATGCCGCGCTCTTCAACGGTGTCGAAAACCCATCCCTCGGGCATGACCAGGTCATAGTAGTGGCTGGGGTCACATTCAATGATGGATGCGTAGATCTTGAAGGAACGGACGTCTTCACCGGCTTCGGGCGTCAGGCTGTAACTGTAGACGAAATTGTCAAAGGAGCTGGTGGCGACGGCCCCCAGCGACGATCCGGACAGGCTCACCAGCAAGGCGAGGACAAACAACATTAGCAGTTTGCTGGTTTTCATGTGGGACTCCTGGTTGAAGGTTTTGTGTTTCCGGAGGTGCAATTGAGAGCGGGATCTTATCAGGAGTAATTGTCTCCCGCAATTCTTCTGGGACAATTTTTGCCTGTAAGAGTAAGGCGGGGAGTAAATTATACTATTATGGTGGGATTTTATCTTTTGTGTTTGTTTGGGTTTTCGTGCGGATTGATGATTTGGGTCAGCCATTTTCAGAAATAACACAAAGGGACATTGAGGATGAAATTTCCCGGGGTCTACCCTGCGGGAAAAATCCGCAGGTTCCGGGCCAAGGGGATTGTGGCGGTAATTCCCTGAGCATGGTTTATTAGTCACTTCACCCGTCGGCCCTGTAGGCCGCCAACCCGAGGATTGCTGCCATGCCCGCCGACAAGGAACTGCTCATCGTCAACCCGCGGGGTTTCTGCGCGGGTGTGGAACGGGCCATCGACGTGGTGGAGCGTCTTCTGCGCCTGGTGGGGACGCCGCTTTACGTGCGGAAGGAGATCGTCCACAACAAGGCCGTGGTGGACGACTTCCGCAGCCGCGGCGTGGTTTTTGTGGAGGAGCTCTCGGAAGTGCCGGACGGGAGCACCGTGGTGTTCAGTGCCCACGGCATTGCGCCGGCGGTGCGGGACGAGGCGGCCCGGCGCGGATTGCGGGCGGTGGACGCCACTTGCCCCCTGGTGACCAAGGTGCATCAGGAAGTGGTGCGGCATACCGATGACGGCCAGGACATGGTGCTCATCGGGCACGCGGGGCATGACGAAGTCCTGGGCACCATGGGGGAAGCCCCCGGCAAGATCCGTCTGGTCACCTGTGTGGAGGATGTGGCCGACCTGACCTATCCGGCCGACACGCCGGTGGCCTACGCCACCCAGACCACCTTGAGCGTGGACGAAACCCTGGCCATCGTGGAGGCCCTGCGGGCGCGCTACCCCAACCTGGTGGACCCGCGCAAGAGCGACATCTGCTACGCCACCCAGAACCGTCAGGATGCGGTGAAGGCCCTGGTGGACGAGGGGATTGCGTACCTCATCGTGGTGGGGTCCCAGTCCAGCAGCAACAGCCGAAGGTTGTGCGAAGTGGCGATCAACCTGAACGTGCCGGCCGTCCTGATCGACGGCCCGGAAGACCTGGACGGGTCTCAACTGGACACACTTTCCCGGGTGGGTCTCACGGCGGGTGCGTCGGCCCCGGAGCATTTGGTGCAAGCGGTGGTCACCGAAATGAAAAAATCCGGTTGGACGCCCCGGGAATTGGTCACATTGGAGGAAAATGTGAAGTTCAGTTTGCCCAATGAGTTACTTGGTTAAGTAAATTACGCTTGAATAGATATTAAACTCTGCATAAAATATATTTTGACTTTAGAAATAAACTTCACTATCCTGTTAAGTGATTGACAGCCCCCGGGGAAGGGTCGTTGTCGACCGGTAACAGCACCGGATTCACATTTTCGAGGTATCTGATCAATGGAAAAAAAACTGTACGAAATGCAGGCAGAGCTCTGCAAAACGCTCTCCAATCCCAAGCGCTTGGAGATCCTGGACATCCTCAAGGAACGGGAAGAAATCAGCGTGAACTCCCTGGCGGAGATTCTGGAAATTCCCAAGGCCAACACGTCTCAGCACCTGGCGGTCCTGCGACAGTCCGGCGTGGTGAACACCCGCAAGGACGGCATCAACGTCTACTACAGTCTCCGCTCGGACAAGATTTCCGAAGCCTGTTCCCTGACGCGCCAGATTCTTCTGGAACGCCTGCAGGACCACGTGAGTTTGTCCGACATGATTCAGCGCGAGGAGCCCTGACCTACGCGTCCCCGTTCAGGGCCGCGGCCAGTTGATGGACCAGGGATCGGACGTCCATCGCGTCAAGTTCCCGCCGTCGGACAGCCGTTGCCACACTGGACAGAACCTGGGCCTGGAGACCATCAGCATCCAGGATCGGGCGTGAATCAAGACAGCCAGCCAGCTCCAGGTAATCCTGGAGCTGGCTTTTTTTGTCCTGGCGAAGCCCGCGGGCCGCGCCATCGTGCAGGGCGGCCATGAAATCGGAGGCGCCGTGGCCTGTGACTTCCAGGACGTTCAGGACTTTGGGCAGCATGGCGGCGCTCAGCGCGTCGCTGCCCTGGAGGATTTCCCGCGTGACGGGCCAACCGCGTCCCACACGCCAACCGTCCAGAACGCTACGCCAGACCTGGATCCGGCCGGCCAGCTTTCCCGCCTCAACCGCCGTTACCAGGCCCGCCCGCTGCAGGGGCGCGGCGCTGACCTGCCAGCGACCCACCGTGGGTACGCCAGCCTCAAGCAGCCGGTGCAGCAGGGGCAAATCGTCCCGCAGCAAATGGAACAGATGCAGGGCCTCGGCCGGTTGCCAGGGATCGGCGCCGGGGACGGCCAGGGCCTTCCCGTAGGCCGCGGCGTCACGTCCATCGGGCCCGGGCACGGCGGGCAGGTCGGTGAGCTTCAGGTCGGTGGCGGCGGCGCCCAGGCTGCGCATCTCCCCCAAGTCGATTTCCCGGGCGGACGGCAGGCCGCGCTGGGCCAGAGCCCGCTGCCAGGCGGCCACGTCGGCTGGACTGGGGGTGAGGTAGATGATCTGCCGATTCTGCGCGGCGGCGATGGCCGCCAGACCGCCGGCGATGGCGTCGAAGCGCACCGGGTCGCTGGCGGTGAGGGAGTCGTCCAGGAAGAGGGGCAGCGGGAGGCCGTCTTCGGCCCGGGTGATGAAGGCCAACCGCACGGCGAGCAGGAGCTGGGCGCGGGTGCCGTCCGACAGCTCGGACAGTTCGAGAACCTGCCGGCGATCGGTGTCTTCGGCCCGGAAACGAATCTGCCCGGCGGCGGTGTCCACCAGCAGACGGTAGCGGTTGTCGGTGAACTGGAAGAGCAGGTCCATGGCCGTCTGAAGCAGGGCGGGCCGCGTGGTCATTTCATTCTGCTGACGAACCTGGTCCAGCAGCAGCCGGGCCAGGGCGTCGTCCCGCTGCGCGTCACGTTCCTGCGACAGGTTGGCGAGGGCGGCGGCTTCCTCGGCCATGGCGGCTTCCAGTTCGTGACCCTGGCGGGCGGCCTTGATCCGGGTTTGGATCGTGGTTATCTCGCGCAGCAGGTCATCGGCGCCACCGGCCGCAACACGGGTGTCGTCGGCCTGCCGTTCCAGTTCGGGCAACGCCAGACCGTTCATCTGGGCGGGGTCCAGGGCCGCGTGATCCCGGGCCAGTTCCTGGTCCAGGCGGGCCAGGTCGCGACGGGCCGCGGCCGCCTCGTCCGTCAGCTCGGTCCAGGTGTCCGCCAGGTCGGCCAGGGCCCGGACCTGGGCGTCGGGGTCGGGATGGTCCACGGCCTTCAGCCGGGTCAACAGGGTCCGGATGCGATCCAGGACCCGGGTCAATTGGTCCGCCGTCAGATCCTGGGCCGACCGGGCCTGCCGCAGGGTGTCGGTGAGGTGGTCGCGGGTCTGCTCCCGGTCCTGCAGGCTGGCCAGACGTTGCCGGGCGGTGGCCGGATCCACCGCCGCCGGCAGACCGGCGTTCTCCAGTTGAGTGTTCAGGCCGGCGAGGGCGGTTTGGATCTGGTCCAGCAGGGTGTCCCGTTCGGCCGCGGTTTTTTGAGCCAGGGCGGCTGCGTCCTGTCCCAGGGCCAGGGCCTTCAGGTGGTGCAGCAATTCCGGGCGCGGGTCAGCCAGATCCAGGCCGGTGACGGTGCCCAGGTCGGCCAGGTCCGCCAGGGTGGCCCGGCGGCTGTCGGCCAGGGCCGCGAGCTGATCCTCGGCGGATCGCCGCATCTCCACCTGGCGACGGTGCATGACGGCGCCAGCGCCCTGGCGTCGGCCGGCCAAAACGAGAAGGCCGAGGCCGCCCAAAAGGGTCGGCCCGGCCGTCAGCAGAGACAGGGGTGAGGGCAGGGAAAGTCCCAGGACTCCGGCCAGAGCGATCAGCAGTCCGCCGCCGATTCCGATCCACAGCCAGGTCCGACGGCCGGCCATCGCCTCGCGGTCCAGATCCCTCAGGGTCATTTCCGCAGCTTGGCGCCGGCTGTCACCCGTAACCAGATCCGCATGCAGGGCGGCCAGTTGCCGGTAGTGCGCCGGGTCCACGGTGGGCCCGGTGTCCGCGTCAACGAGGGCGCCCGCTCCGGCCAGGGTGCGCTCGACGGTGTCCAGCTGGGTTTGCAGGGTCTGCAGGCGTTCCGCAAAACCGGCGGCCGCCGGTAAATCCACCGGGGCGGCGTTCGGTGGGGGGGCCAGTTCGGCCAAGCGGGTTTCCAGGGCGGCGATTTCAGCGGTCTGCCGGGTCAGGTCCGTTTCGCTTGTCCGGGCCTCACGGCGCCCGTCGGTCAACTGTCGAAGGTCGTCGGCCTGAAGGTCCGCCAGCCCGGGGGGCAGGTCATTAATCTGGCGGCGAACCGAGTCGAAATCGGCCTGACGCCGGACCCGCTGGATCAGGCGGTCGAGTTGCACCAGACGTCCGGCGGCCCGCCCGGCCTCCTCGCGTTCGGCTTCCAACCGCTCCAGGTCGGCTTCCTGACCGGCCAGGGCGGCGTGCCGGGCATGAATTTCCATGACCTTTTGCCGGGCGGCGGTCAGGGCGTTGCGCGGGTGGTGACCGGCGCGGGGGGCGGTCTGGAACAGGGCGGCGGTTTCGTCCAGGTCGTAGCCGCCGGCCATCAGGCGCTTCAGTTCCTGGGCCAGGGCCTTGTCCACCGGCCCGGCATCCTGTCGCACCAGGTCCAGCATGTTCAGGTGATAGCTGGCGGCCACGTGGTCCGCGGGCAGTGAGGGGCCCGGGCCCGGTTGGCCGTCGACGGCCCAGACCACGGGATCGGTATCCACCCGGCTGGCGGCCAGGCGGCGACCGTCGAGCAGGAAGTCGGCCGCCACGGAAAAAGGCCGGGCCGGGTTGGGCGCAGGCCACAGCAGCGACCAGACCGCCCGGCAGAGAGAGGATTTGCCCGATCCGTTGGGCCCGTGGACCAGGGTGATGTCCGCGGACAGGTCCAACGTCACCGGCTGTTCCAGGCCGGGCAGACTGCGCAGGTGCAGCTCAGTCAGACGCATGGGTCTCTCCCGCACCGGCCAGCAGGTGGTCCAGGGCCCGGCGCCCCTGGCGCAGCAGGCGGGCTTTCAGATCGCCGTCGTCCACCGTGGGGACGTCTTTGTCCCGGAGGTCCGCGAAGGGCACCGCGTCGTCCACGGTGGCGATGGCGGTGCGCGCGGCGGTCAGGAGGTCTTCCACCAGGGCGGTCGGGTCGGGGATCCCGGGCACGGAGGCCGCGCCGTCCAAGGCCAGCAGTTGACGGGCCATCAGACCCACCGGGTCATCCTGACGGGACAGGTCCGCGAGGTCGTAGGCGCCCTGCAGCCGGACGCTGATTTTCTGCACGAAGAGGGCGGTGCCGTCCAGCGGGACCACCAGCTTGGCGAGGTCCAGGCGGGTGATGGCCCGACGCAGTTCAGCGGGCCGGCTCACCACGCCGGTGAGGACAAGGCGCAGGCCCAGGGCGCGGGTGCTTTCCAGTTCCGCACCGAGGCCGGCGGCCAGGCGGGTCATGGCATCCAGGATGGCCGTGGGCAGGTCCCGGTCCGGGTCATCAAGGTTACGGACGGCCACCTCCAGCAGTTCCCAGCGCAGAGGAGCCAAGGGCAGGCGCTCGGCGTCAAGGGATCCGTCGGCTCCCAGGGTCACGAGCACCGGGCCGTGCAGGCCGGTTTCCCCGGGGTCCAGTCCGCTCACCGATCCCAGGTAGATCGGCTGGGGCAGACGGGACAGCGTGTCCGGCACGTGGATGTGTCCGAGGAACCAGCCGGCGTAGTGGCAGGCCGCCAGGTCGGCGGAGGAGACCGGCGCGTATTGGCTGCGTCCGGCATCCCGGTCGGCATGCAGAATTCCGACGGTGGGTGTTCCGGGTTCCACCGCCGGCGGGCGTTGGGCCAGGGGACTGTCCGTGTGGTGGCCGGCGGGGAAGGACCAGCCGGTGAGCCGCACCCGCGCGCCGCCGTCCCCGGTGACGAGGTGGCTGGTCCAGGTGCCGCCCGGTCCGAGCAGGATGAAGCGGTCGGTCAGGCCGGCCAGCCGCGGCAGGGTGTCGTAGTCGTGGTTGCCGGCCACGGCGCACACGGTGATGCCGGCGGCATCAAGCCGGCGGATCCCCGTTTCCAACAGTCCGTAGGCCTCGTGCAGGGCATTCAACCGATGAACCAGGTCACCGGCCAGGGCCACCGCATGGACTTGACGGGCGATGGCCGCCTGGACCACCCGGTCCCAGGCCTCGGCCGGTCCCAGATGACGGGCCTCAAGGCCGTGATCCACGGACAGGTGCGCGGGCAGGCCGCCGGGTCGGCGGCCCAGATGCATGTCGCCCACGCAGAGGAGACGGGTTTCAACGGTTTGTGACACGAAAGGGCATACTCCGGGGAAAGAAAAAACCGATCAACCCATTATGGGTCGATCGGTTCGGAGTGTCCAGCCCGGGCTTGGCCGGGGTCTATTCCAGCAGCTGGAGGATGTCCATGGCGCCCTCCATCTCCGCGGAAATCTTCTCGTGAAAAGAGGCCAGATCATCCCGCTCCAGGCCCAGCAGATCCAAGGCGGCCTGGCTGCAGTCCTCGGGCGGGTAGGCGCCGGGGGCGCCGTGGCCGAGGGTGTAGGCCATGTAGTCCGCCACGTTGACCAGGGCCGTCAGCTGGGGGGCCTTCACGCTGGCTTCCGGCTTATGGTGAAACTGCACGGCGTCCACCACGCTGGGGGGGAAGTTCCAGTCGCGGAAGATCACCTTGCCGATGGAGGCGTGGTGGATCTGGAAGAGGGCGTTCTCGGTGGCGAACCAGGACAGGTGCTGTTCCTCGGCCACCTGGCAGAGTTCCTCGAAGTCCTGGGAGAAGTAGCGTTTCTCGATGAGCTTGCCCACGTCGTGCAGCAGCCCCACGATGAAGGCCTCTTCCTGCTGGTTGATACGCAGTTCCGCCGCCAGGACCTTGCAGGTGCTGGCCACGGCGATACTGTGACGCCAGAACTGGTTCATGTCGATCTGGGTGGATTCCTCGTCGCCGAAGAAGTCGAAAACGCTGATGGCCAGGGAGGCGCTGCGCACGGCCTTGAAGCCCAGGATGACCACGGCCCGGCTGATGGTCTTGACTTCCTTGCTGTAGCCATAGAAGGCGGAATTCACCAGGTGCAGGACCTTGGCCGACAGACCCTGGTCAATTGCGATGATCTCCGCGATCTGCGGCACGGAGATATCCGGATCCTGCATTTTCTGGAAAAGTTCCTGATAGATCACCGGCAAGGTGGGGATATCCTTGATCATCCCCTTCAGTTCGCGGGGATGGACATCCATCAGGGACTTGTTCAACGCTTTGACCACAGTAAGCTCCTCAGGGCGCTGGTCTCGCCGGTGCAATTCTTAATCCAGGATATCGACCGCGAAAATGGCGCCTTAAGGATTTCACGCAGTTTTTAAAAAAATCAGGGCAGGAAAGTCAGCCAGGGATCCCCGTCGGCCCGGCCCGTCACGCGGCCGATGACCGCAGCACTGAGGGCGCTATCTTCCTCCAGGGCCGTGAGTAACCCGGATAGGTGGGATTCGGGCAGGGACACCAGGAGGCCGCCGCTGGTCTGGGGATCGTGAAGAAGGCCAATCATGCCGGGATCCAGGTCGGGCGCAAAGCGGAGGTCCGCGTCGGTGAAGCGGGCATTGGCCTGGGTGCCGCCGCAGGTGAAGCCCTCTCCGCAGAGGGCGGCGGCCTCGGGCAACTGGGGCAGGGCTCCGCAGGAAATCTCCAGCCTCAGCCCGGACCCCTTGGCCATTTCCAGGGCGTGGCCGCTGAGGCCGAAGCCGGTCACGTCGGTGCAGGCGTTGGCGCCCAGGTCCCAGAGGCGTTCGCCGGATTTGTTCAGGGTGGTCATGCAGGTGACCAGGGCGTCGTAAGCCGCGCGGTCGAGGCGACCTTTTTTGTTGGCGGCCACCAGGGCGCCGGTGCCCAGGGGTTTGGTGAGCACCAGCACGTCGCCGTTGCGGGCGGTGCTGTTGCGCAGAATGCGGTTGGGATGGACGGTGCCGGTCACGCTCAGACCGAACTTCACCTCGTCGTCGCGCACGGTGTGTCCGCCGGCCACGGCGCAGCCCGCGGCGCGGCAGGTTTCCGCGGCACCGGCCAGGATGTCGCTCAGGGCACTCTGGGGGAGGCCCGCCTGCGGGAAGCCCAGCAGGTTCAGCGCCATGAAGGGCACGCCGCCCATGGCGTACACGTCGCTGATGGAATTGGCGGCGGCCACCCGGCCGAAGGTGAAGGGGTCGTCCACCACGGGCGTGATGAAGTCGGCGGTGGACACGATGGCGCGTTCGGCGTCGAGACGGTACACGCCGGCATCGTCCGAGGTGTCGAACCCCACGAGCAGGTCCGGCCCGGCGGAGGCCTGGATGTCAGCCAGAATGTTGGACAAGTCCCCCGGACTCAGCTTGGCCGCTCAGCCCGCGCTCTTGGCGAAGTGGGTCAACGCGATCTTTTCCTTGCCGGACATGGTCACCTCCTTCCGCGGTTCAGGTTGATACATGGTCGGTATGGGGCCGACCGGTGTCAACAGGGTGTCAATAGGCTTCCCCGATGGAGAAATAAACGGCCTGGTCGTCCTTGCCCCAACCGTAATCGATGCGGGCGTTGATTTTGTAGGTTTCGATCATTCTGAACCGCACACCGAGGCCGGCGGCGGGGAGGGTGTCGCCGACAGACATGGAGGCCAGGTCGTTGGCGCTCCAGGCCGCACCGGCAAAGGCCACCGCGCCCCAGCGGGGATGAAACATCCAGCGGTATTCGGCCTCCACCATAAACAGCTGATCTGCCCGGTGCTTTCCGTTTGAGTACCCCCGCAGGTTCCGGTTGCCGTTGACAATGGCCTGGGCGCTGAAGGGCACATCGCCGAAGGCGGCATCGTGAAGGATCCGGCCCGCCAGCACCTTGTTGCTGTCGCCCAGGGCATGGTAGCCGGTGGCGG
>Ga0209475_10003974_pt1 | contig 13097 bp, 13 predicted proteins | sample tdDd471_FD_187128 | JGI IMG/M metagenome (GOLD analysis project Ga0209475, IMG submission 187128) | Marine sediment microbial communities from the Atlantic coast under amendment with organic carbon and nitrate - tdDd47.1 (SPAdes)... | ecosystem: Environmental > Aquatic > Marine > Coastal >... | reverse complement strand
GGTGTTCTACTTCAAGGGTGACACGTGGCTCGGCACCGATACGGTGAACAGTCCGGCCAACCATATCGCCAGCCGCCGTCTGCTCGACGCGGGCTACCGCCTCAGCAAGGCGGAGGCGGCGGATGAAGGGCTTGCCCTGAAGGATTTGGTCAAGGCAGCGCGCAAGGGCGGCTGAGGAACGGAAAACCTGTTCCGCCGCTGATAGGACGTTTGGAAATCGGGAGGCGGACAGTGAAAATCACGAAAATCGAAAGCCGGGTCTATGGCCATGACATGCCCAAGATGGGGTACAGTCAGGCCTGGTTCACGCGGCGGTCCTGCCATCTCGTTCGCGTCGAGACGGACGAGGGCCTGGTCGGCGTCGGCGAGGTGTTCGGCGCCGGGAACGTGGCGCTCGGCAACAAGGCGATCGTCGAGCAGGTGATCCAGCCCATGCTGCTGGGGGAGGATCCGATCGCGCGGCAATACCTGTGGCACAAGGTCTACAACACGCTCCGCGACCACGGGCAGAAGGGCATGCCGCTGCAGGCCCAGTCGGCCATCGACATCGCGCTGTGGGACATCGCCGGGCAGGCGACCGGTCTGCCGTTGGTGAAATTGCTAGGCGGCCCGTGCCGGGAAGAGGTTACCGTCTACGGCTACGGCATGATGCTGCGGGAGGAGGAGGACCTCGAGGCCTCGTTTGCCGAGGAAGCGGCCGCGATCGCGGAAATGGGCTTCAAATGCACCAAGATGAAGATCGGTATGGGTCCGAAAAAGGACGTGAAGTTGATCGAAGCCGTGCGCAACGCCATTCCGGACGAAATGGGCCTCGGCGTGGATGCGAACCATGCCTATGTCCTCAAGGACGCGATGTATGTCGGCGCGGCGATGGACGATATGGACATCGCCTGGTTCGAGGAACCCGTCGCGAACGAGGATCATCAGGGATACCGCGACCTGTGCCAGGCGCTGAAGACGCCGATATCCGGCGGCGAGGCGGAATTCACGCGCTGGGGTTTCCGCGACCTGATCGAGAACCGCTGCGTCGACATCGTGCAGCCGGAAGTCTGCGGCCTGGGCGGAATCACCGAATATCTCAACGTGCTCGCCCTGGCGCATACCCATTTCATTCCCTGCATGAACCATTGCTGGGGGTCGGACGTTTCGGTCGCCATGACGCTGCATCTGCTCTGCGCGCAGCAGGACCTGCCGGGGGGCTTGTTCCCGCAGACGCCGATGCTGGAATTCGATTCGACCGTCAGCCATTTCCGGGACGAGATCCTGGAGGAGCCGCTGGACATCTTCGGTCAGGTGAAACGCCGGAACGGCAAGGTGAAACCGCCGATGCGGCCGGGTCTCGGCGTTACCGTGAATTGGCAGGCCCTGGAACGCTACCGGGTTGCCTAGACGGCTTCCGCGATTGCCTTTGGACGGAAACGCGCGCACCATACTACCCGATGGGTGGACCTGAATTGGTCATTGTAGGGGAAGTCCCGGCGCCAGCCGGGCATAGACGAGACCGGGTTCATGCTCGAACAAATCGAAGCCTGCGCGTTCACGCGCTGGTCGCCGCAGATCGGCGATCCGCATATCATGGGGTGGGTCACTGTCGCCGCCTATGCCGTTGCCGCGCTTCTGGCGCTGCGCGCCGCGATCAAGGCCAAGCATATTTATCAATACGAAACAGTCGCCACCCAGCGATTCTTCTGGATATCGGTGGCGGTGCTGTTCCTGTTCCTGTCGGTGAACAAGCAATTGGACCTGCAATCCTTTATCACGGCCGTGGGCCGGTGTTATTCCCAGGTCAACGGGTGGTACGACGAAAGACGGGAATTCCAGCGGCAGTTCATCTGGGGGCTGATCGGCGTGACGGCGGTGGGCTTCATGTTCCTGAGCTGGAAACTGCGCCGTATCGTGCGGACCAACTGGATCGCGCTGCTCGGCGTTTTCCTCGTCGTGCTGTTCATTCTGGTCAGGGCCGTCGGGTTCCACCATTTCGACGCCGTGATCCGGTACGAGGTCAACGACATCAAGATGAACTGGGTGATGGAGCTCGGCGGGATATTCTTCGTCATCCTGGGCGGGCTGCTGCTGCCGCGCGGCGGCCGAAAGGGCAGGGAAGCCGTCTATATCGACTGGAGCAAGCAAGAGAATGAACCCTCTTGATGGCGCCGTTTACCGGTAACGCTTGTTTGCGGGCCTTGAAGGGTGTGATAAGCAGCCTTCCTAAGGGCGTGCCCAAATGAAAAAGTTATTCTTGATCGTCATTCCCGTTTTGCTTCTGCTCGGCTCCGCCGGCGGGGCCGCCTATTATTGGTTCTTCCTCAAGGATGCGACCGGCGAAACCGCGGAGCCGGAACCGCCGCCGCCACCGCCCGATCCCGAACTGGTCCAGCTCGACTCGCTCACCATTCCGGTGATCCGGAACGGCGCGGTACAGAAGTATATCCTGCTGAAAATCACCCTCCAGTTGATGGATCAGGACGGCAAAGAGTTGGCTTTGCGCATCATGCCGCGTATCAAGGAAGAAACCTATCTCTCGCTTCACGACTATTTTTCGGCGGCCCCTCTCGATCAACCGATCAGTATTGTGGCAATCAAGCGGCGCCTCCGGAAAATCGCCGAAAAGAACATCGGGGCGGAGAATCTGGTCGATGTCCTGATAGAGGGCATCTACGAAAAACGCGGAAGTTGATCCGCTCCTGCCATTTGAGTGACACGCCCCATGTCTTTCCTTTCCGGTACGTTTTCGGCCCTGTCCGGGTCCGACCCGACGAAACGCAACGTCCTGCTGCTGGCGATCTGTCTGGCGTTCAGCATGTCGGGCACCAGCCTGAACATGGTCATCTCGGCGCTGACCGGCAAAATGCTCGCCGATCCGAACGCCACCGTGACGCTGCCTTTCCTGGGAACGCTACCGGAAGTGAGCTTGGCGACCCTGCCGCTCAGCATGCAGTTCATCGGTACGATGCTGGCGACGATCCCGGCCTCGATGTTCATGCGCCGCGTCGGCCGGCGGGTCGGTTTCACCATCGGTCAGGTGATCGGCGCCTGTGGCGCCGCGCTTGCCTGCTGGGCGGTCCTGGAAGGCAGCTTCTGGATGTTCACCGCCTGCGGCCTGATGATCGGCGTACATAACGCCTTCTGGCAGTATTACCGTTTCGCGGCGTCCGAAACCGCGAGCGAAGCCTTCCGCCCGCGGGCGATTTCGCTGGTCATGGCCGGCGGCGTCGTCGCCGCCGTCGTCGGGCCGACGCTTGCCCGTGAAAGCCAGGACTTGTTGGCGCCGGTGATGTTCGCGGGTTCCTATGCCGTTGTCGTCGTCCTGTGCCTGATCACGGCGGGCATCCTGCAGTTCATCCGGATTCCGAACCTGCCGCCGGAACAGCGCCGCGAGTCCGGCCGCCCGTTGGGCCAGATTGCCAAACAGCCCGTCTTCGTCGTCGCCGTCGTGGCCGCGATGTTGGGCTATGCGGTGATGTCGTTCGTGATGACGGCGACCCCGCTCGCCATGCAGGTCTGCGGCTTCGGCGTGGCCGATACGGCTTTCGTCATCCAATGGCATGCGCTCGGCATGTTCGCGCCTAGCTTCTTTACCGGCTCGCTGATTCGGCGATTTGGCGTTCTGAACATCATCAAGCTCGGCACGCTGCTCAATATCGGCTGCGTCGCGGTCAACCTGTCCGGCGTCAATATCGAGGAATTCTGGCTGGGACTTCTCCTCCTCGGCGTCGGTTGGAACTTCATGTTCATCGGCGGCACGACCCTGTTGACCAGCGCCTACACCGCCTCCGAGCGGAACAAGGTCCAAGCTCTCAATGATTTCATGGTCTTCGGGACCGTCAGCGTGGCCAGCCTATCGGCCGGGATGCTCCAGAATCTGGTTGGCTGGGATGCCGTGAACATGGCGATCATCGGCCCTGTCCTGGTCGTCTTCCTGGCCGCTTTGTGGCTGCGGTTTTACCACCGGGACGGCGCGCGCCTCGCCTGACCGGCGCCCGCGATCGGGGCGCAATTCCCGCGCTTGCCTTCGTTTCCGCGTTACCTTAGTTTTCGCGCGGTCCGCGCTCCGGCCGATGTCGGGGCGGCGATAAATGTGTCCCGATTGCTGGAGGCAGCCGGCTAAGGGAATAACCCCGAGGGTGGGGGCGTTCAGGCGGCGTCAAGACCGTCGGGCGGGAATCCCCTCAAGGGATCAAACTTCAAGTTTGGGAAGGGTCAGAGCAATATGATTTACCTTATCATCGGCTGCGGTGTGCTGGCGGTCCTTTACGGGCTGTTCACGTCGCGTGCCATCATCGCCTCGAGCGCCGGTAACGAGCGCATGCAGGAGATTGCGGCCGCCATCCAGGAAGGCGCGTCCGCCTATTTGAACCGCCAGTACACGACGATCGGCATCGTCGGCATCGTCGTGGCGGTCGTCCTGTTTTTCTCGCTGGGCCTGACGACGGCCGTCGGCTTTCTGATCGGCGCGGTGATGTCCGGCGCCGCCGGCTATATCGGCATGCTCGTCTCGGTCCGCGCGAATGTGCGCACGACCGAAGCGGCGCGCACCAGCCTGGCCGCCGGCCTCAGCATGTCGTTCCGCTCCGGTGCGGTGACGGGGATGCTGGTCGCGGGCCTCGCCCTGCTGTCCATCGCGGTCTACTACGCGATCCTCGACAATTTGGGCGCGACCGGCCGCGACATGATCAACCCGTTGATCGGCCTGGCCTTCGGCGCCTCGCTCATCTCGATCTTCGCCCGTCTCGGCGGCGGTATCTTCACCAAGGGTGCGGATGTCGGCGCGGATCTGGTCGGCAAGGTCGAAGCCGGTATCCCGGAAGATGATCCCCGCAACCCGGCGGTTATCGCCGATAACGTCGGCGACAATGTCGGCGACTGCGCGGGCATGGCCGCCGACCTGTTCGAGACCTATGTCGTCACGATCGGCGCCACCATGGTGCTCGCCCTGCTGTATCTCAGCAACAATCCCAACCTGGAACAGATGCTGATCTACCCGATGGCGATCGGCGGCGTTTGCCTGATTGCCTCCATCATCGCGACCTTCTTCGTCCGGTTGGGCAGCAGCAACAACATCATGGGCGCGCTGTACAAGGGCTTCTTCGCCTCGGCCGTTCTGTCGGCGATTGCGCTCTATCCGATCACCGAAATGACCATCGGCACGGCGACGGAACTGACCATCAACGGCAAGACCTTCACCGGCATGGACCTGTTCTGGTGCGGCATCACCGGTCTGGTGCTGACCGGCCTGATCGTCTGGGTGACGGAATACTACACCTCGACCGAATTCCGCCCGGTCCGCTCGGTCGCGAAGGCGTCGGAAACCGGTCATGGAACGAACGTCATCCAGGGGCTCGCCGTTTCCATGGAAGCGACCGCGATCCCGGCCATCCTGATCTGTGCGGCAATCATCGTGACCAACCTGTTCGCGGGTTTGTTCGGTATCGCGATCGCCGTGACCACGATGCTGGCGCTCGCCGGCATGGTCGTGGCGCTCGACGCTTACGGTCCGGTGACGGATAACGCCGGCGGCATCGCGGAAATGGCCGACCTGGACGAAAGTGTCCGGAAGACCACGGATGCGCTGGACGCCGTCGGCAACACCACCAAGGCCGTTACCAAGGGCTATGCCATCGGTTCCGCCGGTCTCGGCGCGCTGGTTCTGTTCGCGGCCTATACCTCCGACCTGGATGCCTATTTCAGCGACGTTAAGGTCAACTTCTCGCTCTCGAACCCGTATGTCGTGGTCGGCCTGCTGCTCGGCGGTCTGCTGCCCTACCTGTTCGGTGCGATGAGCATGACCGCTGTCGGCCGCGCCGGCGGTGCCGTCGTGGTTGAAGTCCGCCGCCAGTTCAAGGAACTGCCGGGCATCATGGAAGGCACGACCAAGCCGGAATACGGCCGTTGCGTCGACATGCTGACCAAGACCGCGATCAAGGAAATGGTCATCCCGTCGCTGCTGCCGATCTTCTCGCCGATCGTGATCTACTTCGTGATCAACGCGATTGCCGGCCAGGCGGCCGCCTTCGCGTCGCTCGGCGCTCTGCTGCTCGGCGTGATCGTCACCGGCCTGTTCGTTGCGCTGTCGATGACGGCGGGCGGCGGTGCCTGGGACAACGCCAAGAAGTACATCGAAGACGGTCACCACGGCGGCAAGGGGTCCGAGGCCCACAAGGCCGCGGTCACCGGCGACACCGTCGGCGATCCGTACAAGGATACGGCGGGTCCGGCCGTCAACCCGATGATCAAGATCACCAACATCGTGGCGATCCTGCTTCTGGCGGCGCTGGCGCACTAACAGGGCCTGTCAGGCCAATGCCGGGCCCGGTTCGCCGGGCCCGAAAGAACTGACCCCCGGGGCATCGCCTCGGGGGTTTTCTTTTGTCTTCTGGATAGCGGTAAGGGGCGCGCGCCGGGTAGGCGGCAGAGCTAGTAGCTTGGCGCCGCGCCGCCGACCTTGCCCAGATTCCCGAAGATCTGTTCGAAAACGCTGAGTTCCTTGCCCGCCGTCGGCGTCGTGCGTTCGGATGTCGCGATATCGCGGGCGTCTTCCTCATTATACGTTTCGACATGTTCCAGGACGCCGGCATCGCTGAAATAGAGCGCGAGCACCTGTTGCTCGACCACTTCCTCTTCCAGGAAAGCCCACTGCTCCGTGCGGCGGCTGATATAGTACCAGATATTGTCGTCGAACGTGCCGAGCACCGACGGGCTGCCCAGGATAGCTTCGACCTCGCCCTTGCGTTGCTTCCCGACTTCCAGCTGTTCGATCTGGTAGTCGCGCGGCAGGTTGCCGCGCAACGCCGTCTTGGGCGTGCAGGCGGTGGCTGCGAGGGCGATCACGGCGACGCCTGCCAGAAGGCGGGCGTTCCTGCCGAGTTTGGGGAGAAAGGCGGATCGTTTCGTCATGGACCGGATAATGGCTACTCTGTCTAAGCGAAGTTTCTTTGATCGGCTTGCTGCATATGGCCCTGCCGGACGGGTTGTCCAAGGCATTGCCGGTTACAATTTCCGCCGGGGGACCTTGACCCCGCCGCGATAAGGGCCGATTTGGTGGGCAAACTCGCACCGGCCCCTGTTCGTGTCAATTCAGGAACGCCATGCGCCGCCGCCCGTCCCATTGATCCGTTGAGACCGTCATGCCCCTGTTGCGCGCCATCCGACGCTTCTTGGACCTGGATAGCCACGATCCCCGCGCCGTTGCGCTCTATGCGGCGGTCGTCGACCGGGCCCGGACCCCGTCCTTCTATACGGCCTTGAAGGTGGCGGATACGGTGGACGGCCGCTTCGACATGATCGTGCTGCACCTGTTCCTGATTCTGAATCGATTCCCGAAAGAGGACCGCAAGAACCCGGTGCTGCGGGCATTGTTGGAAGAGCATTTCACGGATATGGACAATTCGCTGCGGGAGATCGGGGTCGGTGACCTGAGCGTCCCGAAGAAGATCCACCGCATGATCGACGCCCTCTACGGCCGGTTCGAGACCTATGAGAAGGCGTTGAGCGGCCCGACCCCGGTGGAGGACATCGCCGGCGCCTTGGCCCGCAATGTCTATCGCGGCAGCGCGGTGGACGACCCGGCCCTCGCCGCGGCCTTGGAGGGCCTGACCAGATACGTGCTGGAAGCCAGGGCCGCCCTGGCCGCGCAGGACGAGGCCGCCATTCTGGGCGGCAAGGTTGCTTTTCCCGAACCGGAATCGGCGCCGGAACGCGGCACCGAGACAGGAAATGACGATGACTGAACGCGAAGATCACAGGACCGCCGCCGAACCTGTCGAAGACAGGGAATTCTCGGTCTGGGTCGATCCCGATTCCCTGCCGGGCGAGGGGCGTCATGTCCGCCTCGCGCCGACGGAGGCGGAACGCGCCGCCATTGCCGCCAGGCTCGACCTGCTGGCCCTGCCGGCCTTCGAGGCGAAGGTCCATCTGCGGCCCGGCAAGGGCGGCGGGCGCGGCGTCAAGGTGACGGGCAGCGTGAAGGCGCGGGTCGTGCAGGCCTGTGTCGTCTCCCTGGAGCCGGTGGAGGGCGTCGTCGAGGAGGAATTCGAGGCGCAGTTCGGCCCGGTCGAGGAGGCGCTCAACCTGGAGCTGACCCTGGAGGACGAAGATCCCGTGGAACCGTTCGAAGCGCGCGGAATCGATGTCGGCGAATTGGTGGTTCAGCATCTGTCCCTGTCGCTGGACCCGTATCCCCGCGCGGAGGGCGTCGCGGTCGAGGATCTCCTCAAGCGCGGGCCGAAGGGCGGGGACAAGCAAGGGCAGGGGGAGGTCGTCACGCTCAACGCGCCGAGCGGCCCCTTCGCGGAGCTTGCAAAACTGAAGCGTAAGGATTAAGTCACCGCCACGGTTTGGGGATGGATCGCCGTACCGGCGTCTGCGCGTGTCTTTGTTCTGCATGCAGCGGGTTGTCGTCGCGGACCAAATCCTCTAAGAAGCCGCTCGTTTCTCATTTGTCGAAAGTTGAAGAAAATGGCTGTACCCAAAAGAAAGGTGAGCCGTTCGCGTCGCGATATGCGCCGGGCTCATGATTCACTGAAAAGCACGGCTCACGCCGAATGCCCGAATTGCGGCGAGTTGAAGCGTCCGCATCACGTCTGCGGCTCCTGCGGTCATTACGACAACCGCGAGGTTGTGGAAGCGGCCGGACTCTGATTGCCTGTTCCGAAGGCGTCCGGCTGTTGGGCGGGTCGCTTAACTAGCTCGCACTGGCCCGGAACGCCTCCTTAAGGGACGATAAGGGCCCTTTAAGGCACAAGAACAAGGCAAGCGGCGGGACAACGCTTTTGGCGGATCGGCTGACAATTTCGCTGGACGGTATGGGGGGCGATCACGCCCCCGATATTGTTGTTAAGGGCGCCGCGATCGCGCGGGAGCGTCTGCCGAACGCTTTCTTCCTGCTATTCGGCGACGAGGCGCGTCTTGCGCCGTTGGTCGCGGCTGAGCCTCTGCTGTCCGGCTGCGTGGAAATACGCCATACGGACAAGGCCATTTCCAACGACGAAAAGCCGTCGACGGCGCTGCGCAGCGGCAAGCAATCCAGCATGCGGCTGGCCATCGACGCGGTGAAGAGCGGCGAAGCGTCCTGCGCGGTTTCCGCCGGCAATACCGGCGCGCTGATGGCCATGGCGATGTTCGGCCTGCGCACCTTGCCGGGAATCGACCGCCCGGCGATCAGTTCCTTCTTCCCGACCATGCGCGGCGAAAGCTGCATGCTCGATCTCGGCGCCAATGTGGAATGCAGCGCCGACAATCTGGTCCAGTTCGCTGTGATGGGCGAAGTCTTCGCCAGAACCGTGCTCGGCCTCGCCAAACCGACGATCGGCCTGCTGAATGTCGGGGTCGAGGATTTGAAGGGCAAGGAAGAGGTCAAGACCGCCGCCAACATCATCCGCAACAGCAACCTGCCGATCGAATTCAAGGGTTTCGTCGAAGGCGACGACATCACCAAGGGTACGGTCGATGTGGTGGTGACGGACGGGTTCACCGGCAATGTGGCCCTGAAAACCGCGGAAGGCACGTCCAAGCTGATCAGCACCTTCATCCGCGAGACCTTCCAGAGCAGCCTGCTGGCGAAGATCGGTTACCTCTTGGCGAGCCGCTCGATGGCCAAGCTGCGGCTGCGGTTGGATCCCCGGCGCTATAACGGCGCGGTGTTCCTGGGCTTGAACGGCATCGTGGTGAAGAGCCATGGCGGGACCGACGGGATCGGTTTCGCCAATGCCATCGGTGTTGCGGCCGACATGTCCGTCCACGGCTTCATTGACGCGATGAAGGCCGATTTCGAAAGTTTGCAGGCCGATTCCCAGGCCGTGCGGGAGGCCGCAGTGCAATGAGTATCGTTCGTTCCCAGGTCGTCGGTGTCGGCAGCTACCTTCCGGAAAAAGTCCTTACCAACGACGAACTGGCGAAGACGGTCGATACGTCGGACGATTGGATCGTCAAGCGCACCGGGATCAAGCAGCGCCATATCGCGGCGGACGGCGAATTGACGTCGGATCTGGGCCGGGAAGCCGCGCTCAGGGCCATGTCGGCCGCCCAGGTGAAACCGCAGGATGTCGATCTGATCGTTTTGGCGACGACGACGCCGGACAATACCTTTCCGGCCACCGCGGCGCGCATTCAAAGCCAGCTCGGCGTCACCAAGGGGCCGGCCTTCGATATCCAGGCCGTCTGCAGCGGTTTCGTCTTCGGCCTCGCCATGGCCGATAACATGCTGCGGTTGGGACAGGCGACGACCGCTCTGGTGATCGGGGCGGAGATCTATTCCCGCATCCTCGACTGGAATGACCGGGGGACCTGCGTGCTGTTCGGCGACGGGGCGGGCGCGGCGGTCCTCAAGGCGGTGGAAGGCGCGGGCACCAACCAGGACCGCGGCATTCTGTCGACGCATCTCTACACGGACGGCACCCGTTACGATCAACTCTATGTCGACGGCGGCCCGGCGACCAATGGGTCTTCCGGCTATGTCCGGATGCAGGGCCAGGAAGTTTTCCGCTTTGCCGTCAACAGTATGGCGACATCCGTTCGCACGGGACTTGAAGCAAACGGCCTGACTCTCCAGGACGTCGATTGGCTGATCCCGCATCAGGCGAACAGCCGCATCATCGCCAAGGTCGGTGAGACGCTGAATATCGACGAGGACAAGGTCATCGTCACCGTTCAGAACCACGCCAACACATCCGCGGCGACAATCCCCCTTGCGTTGACCCACGGTTTCGAACGCCAGCTGTTCAAGCCGGGCGACCTTTTGGCCCTGACCGCCATGGGCGGCGGCTTCTCCTGGGGCTCGGCAATTCTGCGCTGGTAGGGCCGGCCGGAGCAAACCGGCCCGGTAATCGGATTCTTGGTCGGAGCTTCTCGTTGACCTCGATAAAGCCCGACGGTAACCTCATGAAATAACCAAAGTTTTGCGCAACGGCGCCGAGGCGGTTTTTGGGGGGGTAGTCCCGACCTTCACGGCTCTTTCATAGTCCTGCATATGCGGCGGGGGAGAATATGGTTGAGAAGACGGTCACCCGCGCGGAGTTGTCCGAGGCGGTATACCAGGAAGTTGGCCTTTCGCGGAATGAATCGGCGGATCTCGTCGAAGCAGTTCTCGGCGAAATGTCGGATGCGCTGACACGCGGTGAGTCCGTGAAGATTTCATCCTTCGGCAGTTTTTCGGTCCGCCAGAAGGGTGAGCGGATCGGCCGAAACCCGAAAACCGGTGAGGAAGTGCCGATTCTTCCCCGCAAAGTCTTGGTTTTCCGGCCGAGTCACGTTCTGAAGAACAGAATCAACGCGAATCTGAAAGACTAGGCATCCGGTCGTTACCGGATGGCTGTAAGCCGGGCGGCATCCGCTTCGGCGTGGTAGGACGATTTCTTGACGATGGCAGACAATATCGAAGCCAAGGGCGGTCGCGGGGAAGCAAAAGGCGGGAAGTCCGCCGGCGCGTTCCGCACCATAAGCGAAGTTTCGTCCGAGCTCGACATTCCGCAGCATGTCCTGCGTTTCTGGGAGACTAAGTTCACCCAGGTGAAGCCGATGAAACGGGCGGGCGGACGGCGCTATTACCGGCCCGAGGATGTGGAACTCCTCTCCCGTATCCGCGATCTGCTGTATTCCGAAGGCTATACCATACGGGGTGTGCAGAAACTGCTGCGCGAGAAGGGGCCGAAAGGTCTGCTGGCCGAGACGTCGCCGGAAGCCGCAGCCCCGGTCACGCAAGCAGCCGAAGCGCCGGCCGATCAGGCTTCGGAACTTGATGCTGCCCCGGTCGACACCGGCCCGCAGGGGGTATTGTTCCCGCTTGGCCCGGCCGGGCTGCCTGCCTCGACCAAGGCGGTGCTGCGCGAGGTTCTGACCGAGTTGAAGGAAATCCGCGCCGCGCTCTAGACGGAGCGCGCTACCTGGCCGACCCGAGCAAATCCGACAATTCAGCGTCGATCTCCGCCGCGCCTGCATGCGGCGCGGGGGACGGCAGCGGCGTTCTCTCGATCCGCATAAGCGCGTCCCCGGAAAGGGGCGCGGCCGCTTCCGCCACGCCCTCCATCTCGTCCAGTTTGCCGTTGCAGTGGAGAAGGAGGTCGCATCCGGCGGCGACGGCCTTTTCCGCGCGATAGGCCATTTCCCCGGTCAGGGCGTTCATCGACAGGTCGTCGGTCATCAACGGGCCGTCGAAGCCTATCCTGCCGCGAACGATATCGCGAATGCCGGCCGGCGACTGGGTGATCGGGCGGTCGGGGTCGACGGCGGTCAGGACGAGATGCGCCGTCATGCCCCATGCCCCCTCGCGGCAAGCGGTGAAGGGCTTGAAATCCGTGCTGGTCAGGGTGTCCAGGTCGGTATCGATGATCGGCAGGCCGTGATGGCTGTCGACCATGGCCCGCCCGTGCCCGGGCAGGTGCTTGATCACCGCCATGACGCCGGCATGGCGGAACCCCTCGATCGCGGCCTTGCCCAGACGCCCGACCAAATCGGGGTCGCTGCCGTAGGAGCGGTCGCCGATAACCTCGCTCGCTCCGTCGACGCGCAGGTCCAGGCAGGGGGCGCAATCGACGGTGATTCCCAGGTCCCGCAACTGCGCGCCGATGCCCAGCGCATGTAGATAGGCGGCGCGGGTCGCGGCCGCTTCATCGTTTTCCGCCAGGGCGGCGATCCGGCCGGCCGGCGGGGCTTCCCTGAAATGCGGGCCGCGCAGGCGCTGCACCCGCCCGCCTTCCTGGTCGATCAGGATCGGCAGGGCCGCCCGGCCGCTGATGTCGCGCAGGCTGGCGGTGAGGGCCTTCACCTGCTCGCCATCCTTGATGTTGCGCGCGAACAGGATGTAGCCGAACGGATCGACGGATTTGAAGAAGTCGCGTTCCCGCGCCGACGGTGCGGTGCCTTCCAGGCCGAAGATCACGTTCGAAGGCGTCATGTCCTCAGCTGCTCCGCGTCGTGGAAGGGCCGTCATGCGCTGCGGCGTCCCAGCCGTTCGGTTCGTACAGCACGATCGTGCTGCCTGGCGCGCCGATCTTGAACTCGACGGGGACGAGGTCGGAAAGCGCCCTCAACAGCGCCGGCTTGCGTTCGGGCGGGACGACGAACAGCATGAAACCCCCGCCGCCCGCGCCCAACAGCTTGCCGCC
>Ga0209475_10003970_pt1 | contig 13109 bp, 9 predicted proteins | sample tdDd471_FD_187128 | JGI IMG/M metagenome (GOLD analysis project Ga0209475, IMG submission 187128) | Marine sediment microbial communities from the Atlantic coast under amendment with organic carbon and nitrate - tdDd47.1 (SPAdes)... | ecosystem: Environmental > Aquatic > Marine > Coastal >... | reverse complement strand
CCGAGGGAGACAGCCTGGGTGACCATCCCCCTCTGCGCGATACGCCCGGCCGATTCCCTCCGGAACATTCCAAAGCGTCGCTCGCAGGCTACATGCCCCCAGGCTACATGCCCCCAGGCTACATGCTCCTAAGCTACATACCCCAAAGATGCTGGGTGTTCACTTCCCGGCCCATCAGCTTCAGGTAGTAGAAGAGCTGCCCCTTGTGTGAATCCAGGTGCGAGATCATGTTCAACAGATGACAACCCAGAGACTTCTCTTCCTCGGGATGCCACGGAGCTGCGGACATGGAGTTTTCCAGCGCGTCCTCGCCGGCCTTGTCCACCATGGCCAGTCCCAGGGTCTTGTCTTCGGCCAACAGGCGTCGAGCCTCGACTACCGACTCCAAGGTGGGCAGGGCCTCGGCTGGAGGCAGACAGTCCTCGCCGGACATTTCGGCCGGATCCATATCCTCGGGCAGACCCCACTCGCCGGTCACGAATCCACGGCAGCAGAATCCACACGCCGTCGTCAAGTGCATCAGCAACTGACCGGTGGTCATCCAATTGGCACCAGTAGCGGGCTTCCAGTTCAGGTCTTCGTCCGATAGCATTTCCAACAGCCCATCAGTGACTGAATAGGATACTTCCATGCGCGTTTTCAACAATTCGGTCCAGTTCATGGGACGACCTCCGTGGTCTGATTGACGTCAGCGAGCGACAGCCGGGAGAGACAAGATACCGCAAGTGGAGGCGAAAATAAAGCGAAAATAGAACTAATCGTTAACTGATACAATGACAATACTATAGGCTGGTATACGTCGATTCATGCCGAGTTTTCGCCCAAAAAAGGGCGCAACCGATGCCGCGCCCTCCTGCGATTTGATGGACGAATCCTACTTCTGCTTGATACTGCCGAGTCCCGAAACCCGGGTCTTGCGTTGCTCTGGATCACCGTAGTACCGCAGGTCCCCAACGCCGGATACGCGCGCATCCAGTTCCTCATCAACGCTGATATCGGCGTCCCCGACTCCGGAAATGGTCACGTCGGCCGATCTGGCCCTTAGTTTTCGGGTGTCCACATCGCCGGCCCCGGAGATATTGATCTCCAGCTGATCCACCTGTCCTTCCATGGTCAGGTCTCCCGCGCCACGCAGATTGAACTCGAAGGACTCGCCCTCGTATTCGCTGATGTCCACGTCGCCGGCCCCGTGCAGGGCCACGCGGCTCAGTTCTGGGACCACGATTTCGATCCGGCAATCGCGATCGGGCGAACAGCTCTTGTCCCAGTCCAGGTGCAATGTCCCGCTGCTGACTCCGGAGTCGAAGTTTTCCCACAGGTTGTCGTCGATGGTCGCGACCACTTTCTGGGGAGAACCGATGGTGATCTCCAGGTCGAAGGCACCGCTGATCTTGATGGAATCGAACCGGTCGACATCCAGTTCACGGGTTTCCATGTCGCCGGAACCCTCGATCCCCTTGTCGTGCTTGTGAAAGTGGGATCCGGCCAGGAGCGGGGCAGCGGTCAGCATGCAGATGATGAACAGAGTGATGGTTGCCAGTAGGTATCTTGAGCGCATGGGCCAGCCTCCTGAGGGTCCGGATTCGGGTCGGGGTCGAACAGTCTCTCCCTACAAGACGTGCAAAACCGTGGGAAGGTTTAGCTGTGCTTCGATATTTGTTCCCGGTTTCCCGAGAGATCCCACCCGGGAAATGGGCCGGCACAAGTTGTGCTATTTATAACGAAAAACGATTTTCACTTTTCATGTGGTGCCTATTCATGGCATAATCATGAGTGAAAGTAGACCCTACCGACACCCGCTAGGTTTCTACACAATCCGATTCCCGTTCTTGCCTTCTCTTCTCGGAGGTCGTCATGCGCATCGGTAATGTACGCCAGAGAGTGGCTCCATTCGGGCTGCTTGCGATGATTCTGTTGGTAATTGCAGCGACTCCTGCTCTGGGGGAGACATTCAACTACTCCGATAGTTGGGGCGATCAGGGAATCACCGTGATGCGCGAGGGCTCCGGGGGACTGGAGCTTTCCTTCTCTCTGAACGAGTGGGAACTGGGATCTCTGGACCTGGATGGGCGCACGCTGCAGACGATCCAGCTGCCCGGCGTCTTTCTGCCCAACGACGCAGGAGCGCCGGATCTGCCGGGGCTCAGCCAGTTCATTGCGGTGCCCGAGGGGGCGACTGCGACGGTGCGGATCCTGGATTACCGGACCGAGGTCCACGCCGAGATCGATCTGGCGCCGGCACCGATCCTGCCCAAGGATACGGACGACGGACCGATGGTCTACGAGAAGAATTCGACCATTTTCGGCAACGATGCCTACTATCCGGCGGATCCGGTGAAACTGGCCGAGCTCACCGAGGTGCGTGGGGTCGATGCGACGATTCTGGGCATCACGCCTTTCCAGTACAATCCGGTGCGGCGGGAATTGCTCGTTTACCGGGATATCCGGGTCGAGGTGACGTTCAGTGGAGGCGACCGCTTCGGTGAGGATCGCCTGCGGAGTCGCTGGTTTGATCCCATCCTGCAGGACATGTTCATCAACGCGGCGTCCCTGCCCGAGGTGGACTATGCCCGGGACGGCGGCAATCGGACGCCTGATTTCGAGTACGTGATCATCACGCCGCAGATTCCCGGTTTCATCGCCTGGGCCGATAGCTTGCGCGAGTTCCGCTGCGAGCAGGGAATCCGCACCGGCGTGTTCACCGTGAACGAGGTCGGCGGCAACACCATTGGCGCCATCGAGGGATTCATCAACGACGCCTACGCCAACTGGGATATTCCCCCGGTGGCCGTCCTGTTGCTCGGTGACTACGGAGACGGAGCCACCGGCATCGTCTCGCCCATTTACGACAGCTATTGCGTGTCTGACAACATCTTCGCCGACGTCAACGGCAACCATATGCCCGATGTCATTCTGGCACGGATGACGGCGGAGAACCCGACCCATCTGGAGACCTTCGTGGGCAAAGCCCTCGACTACGAGCGGCAGCCGCCTACCGATCCGGCGTTCTACAATCCCATCATCGCCGGAGGCTGGCAGACCGAACGCTGGTTCATCCTCTGCAACGAGGTCATCTACGGATTCATGGCCAACGAGCTGGGGATGGATCCCATTCGCGAGTATGCCATCTACAGCGGCTCGCCCGGTTCCGTGTGGAGTACCAATCAGAACACGAACATGATTCTGAACTACTTCGGCCCCACCGGTCTGGGGTACCTGCCTCAGACACCCGCCCATTTGACCGATTGGGGCGGAAACGCCACGCGGCTGAACAACGACATCAATGCCGGATCGTTCCTGCTGCAGCATCGCGACCACGGGAGCGAGAGTGGCTGGGGTGAGCCCGATTACCAGACGTCGCACCTGTCCGGCCTCTCCAACGAGGAGCTGACCTTCGTCCTGTCGATCAACTGTCTGACGGGCAAGTACAACTACTCGGGCGAGTGTTTCGCCGAGGCGTTCCATCGCCATGCCCAGGGCGCCCTGGGGTTGATCGCGGCTTCCGAGGTTTCCTACTCCTTCGTCAACGACACCTACGTGTGGGGCATGTTCGACAACATGTGGCCGAGTTTCGATCCTAGCTACGGATCGCCGGGAGACCACAAGTTGCTGCCCGCTTTCGCCAACGCGGCGGGCAAGTACTACCTGCAGGCGTCCAACTGGCCCTACAACACCAACAACAAGGAAGTCACCTATCACCTGTTCCACCACCATGGTGACGCTTTCACATCCGTCTACTCGGCGGTGCCGCAGGATTTGACGGTGTATCACGACGACGCCCTGCTCAGCGGCGTCGATTTCTACACCGTGACCGCGGACGAGGGCGCGCTGATCGGCCTGTCGGTGGGTGGACAGTACCTGGGATCGGCCACCGGCACCGGTGGACCGGTCACCATTTCGATCCCGTCCCAGCTACCCGGCCAGGATCTGATCGTGACGGTCACGAAGCAGAATTTCTACCGCTACCGGGCGGTCGTGCCCATCATTCCGCCGGCCGGCCCCTATGTCATCTACAGTGGGCTTACCCTCAATGACAGTGCCGGCAACGGGGATGGTCGACTGGACTTCACCGAGACGGCCACGCTGTCGGTCGAGCTGCACAACGTGGGTCTGGAGACATCCGTCGGTGCCAGCGCGGTCATCACCAGCGAGGACCCCTGGGTGACGATCCTCGACGACAACGAAGCCTATGGGGATATCCCGGCCGACGGTTTCGTGACGCGGGACGATGCGTTCCAGATCAGCGTCGCTGCCGACGTGCCCAATGATCACATGATCCTGTTCGAGTTGACCGCCACCGACGGCGACTCCACCTATACGAGCATGTTCTCGGTCATGGCCTACGCTCCGGTCCTGGAGCTGGCGAACTTCGTGGTCATCAACGACGACGACGATGACAACATCCTGGATCCCGGCGAAACCGGTGATCTGGTTGTCACGCTTCTGAACGCCGGCGGTTCGCTGGTTTCGGGCGTGAACATGAGCCTGTTCTCGGAGAACCCCAATGTGACGTTGCTGTCCAGTTCGGGCCGCATCCCGTCCATTGCCGCGGGGGAGAGCGGATCGCTCACCTTCGGGGTGACCGCCGATCCCGAGACGCCCATCGGTGAAGTGGCGCCCTTCCACCTGGATGTCACGGCGGTCGACTACACCTTCTACGCCGACTTCGGACTCAGTGTTGGTCTCTCGATCGAGGACTTCGAGAGCGGCTACCTCGTGGAGTATCCCTGGGAGTTGTCTGGGGACGCCGATTGGGCGGCCAGTGAAGAGAATCCCTTCGAGGGTGTCTACTGCGCCAAGTCGGGAGTCATCACCCACAATCAGAGCACCGAGATGTCGGTGACGGTTGCGGTGCTGGCGCCGGGAATGATCACCTTCAACTACAAGGTGTCTTCGGAGAGCGGCTACGACTACCTGCGCTTCCTCATCGACGGCGCTGAGCAGGCGGCCTGGGACGGGGATCAGGGTTGGAGCGAGGCAGTGTTCCCGGTGGAGCCCGGCAACCGGACCTTCACCTGGAAGTACACCAAGGATGGATCGGTCGACGGCGGCAGTGATTGCGGCTGGATCGACTACATCATATTCCCGTCCATCGGCGATCCGCCACGGCCGGAATGCACCATCACGCCCGACTCCTTCGAGATGTCGCTGCAACCGCCGAATATTGCCACCGAGACGGTGCTGATCGAGAACAGCGGCGAGGGTGAACTGGATTACCACGTGGCCGTATCACTCGGTGAGCGCAAGGCGACGACCGTGCCGGTGTTCAAGGCCAAGAAGGGTGCGCCCGATCCTCGCGACGGTCAGCCCGCGAGCCGGGGCAGCGGCGGCCCCGACGCCTTCGGTTACACCTGGATTGACAGTGACGACCCCAATGGTCCGGTCTACGACTGGGTTGAGATCAACGGGATCGGCGAGGACATGGGTGGCGGCGACGACTCGAACCTGGGCCCCTTCGATCTGGGCTTCGAGTTCAGCTACTACGGTGTGCCATTTTCCTCGATCCGGGTCTGCACCAACGGTTGGTTGTCGTTCACCTCGACCGACACCGACTACACGAACCAGGGTATACCTCTGACCGATGAGCCCAATAACCTGCTCGCTCCGTTCTGGGACGACATGGACGTGGTGTCCGGCGGTCACATCTACTACTACGCCGACGCCGCCAATCAGCGGTTCATCGTCGAGTGGGATGCCGTGCAGCACTACCCCAGCGGCAACCCCGAGACGTTCCAGGTCATTCTCAGCGCCGACCACTCCATCGTCTATCAGTACAAGACGGTGGATATCGACAACGGCTGCACCATCGGAATCGAGAACGGCGAGGGCACCGACGGTCTGCAGGTGGTCTTCAACGCTCCGTACCTGCACGACGAGATGGCCATCCTGTTTGCCTCCGAGCCTCTGCCCGAACCGTGGTTGCGGGCTTCGCCCATGGCCGGAACGGTGGTGCCCATGAGCGTCGGTGAACTGGAGCTGACCATCAACCCCATCGACGTGCAGGAAGGAGACTACTACGGTCTCGTCAGCATCGTGACCAACGACCCGAACAACCTGCTGGTGGAGATCCCCGTGACCCTGCACGTGAACTCGATCATCAGTGCCACGGGCGACGAAGGATTGCCCACCGCCTTTGCTCTGGGCAACGCCTACCCCAACCCGTTCAACCCGACGACGACCATTGCCTACGCCGTACCTCGCAGCGGTCACGTGACGCTGCGAATCTTCGACGTGGCGGGGCGTCTGGTGCGCACCCTGGTCGAGGGGGACGCAACCGCCGGACACCACACCGTGGTGTGGAACGGCAGGGACCACGGCGACCGGCAGGTTGCCAGTGGCACCTACTACTACCGTCTGAGTGCCGATGGATTCAATGACACCCGCAAGATGGTGTTGGTGAAATAACCAGCTTCGTGCGGTTCCAGCGATTCGCGGCCCCGGGTGTTTGCCCGGGGCCGCGATGTTCGTCAGCGGACCAGGGTCAGCTTGGCTGTCTGCAGCTGGTTGCCGGCAGTCATGCGGCAAACGTAGGTGCCCGAGGCCAGGTTCCGACCGGAGTCGTCGACGCCGCGCCACCTCCAGCGGTGGTCGCCGGCGTTCAGCAACCCGTTGTGCACCGTCGCTACCCTGCGACCGAGGAGGTCGTAAATCGAGACGGCCACCGTCGCCGGTCGATCCAGTTCCAGCCGGATCTCCGTCGTGGGGTTGAAGGGATTGGGCCGAATCCCGACCAGCCGTACCGCGGGAGTCTCACCGTCGGATTCGTCGGTGATCTCCACGCCGCTCGGAAACTCGTGGATCGGCTCGGTACCCCAGACCTCATCGCCCGTACTCAGTCGTAGATGGTAAGGAGCGTTGGCCCGGTAGTAGGCCACGGCCTCACCGAAGGTCTTGACGATGCCACCGTGGTCAGCAACGACATCCAGGACCCATCCCACTTCTTCTGCCGTCAAATAGCTGTTGTCCCAGGCCCAGTTTCCGCTGGAGACATGGGACATGAGCACGCCCATCCCACCGGATTCGACCAGGTAGGAGAAGTAGGGGGTCACCGCTGCCTTGAACTCGCTTTCGCTACAGCCGTGTTCGAGGGTATCGCCGGCACCGTCATCGGTGATCACAACGTGGATCGGGAACAGCATCGGAACCCTGAACAACGAGATGGACGCCCAGGAATTGCGAGGGTCGTTGGCTATGTCCCCCTGACTGGGAGAATTGGGGTACCCGCCGAAACGGGCACCCTGGTATCCCGCGGCGATCAGGGAGTCGATGATCGCCGAGCTGTAGCGGAACTGGGGAAAGGCGAAGGTCGTCACCTCGTCAGGAGGGATGTCGATGATCGTGGCCACCGAATCCCGGCTGATCTCCGCCAGAAAATGCTGCCGATGGGTCAGGTCCGTGCGGTAGTAGTGCTGCTCGGCGTTGTCCCAGTCCCAGCCCAGCGAATCCCACACGCCGGGATGGAAGTATCCCTGGAGTGCGCCGGCGCCGGCGCTGCCCTGGTAGCCCGCAGGCGTCCCGTGGGCCAGCGTGTCGGCGACGCTGATCTGTCCGCCGGCATTGCCGGCCGGCGGCAGCCTGTCGTTCCAAAGGCCTGCATGGCTGTAGCTGTGCCCGGCGATCTCGTGACCGTGCTCGTAGTAGGAGTTCAGAGCCTCGGGTGACAGCACGTACGACGAACCATAGAGCTGGCTGAGCAGTGGATTGACAAAGAGCGTGTAGGCCAGGTCGCGGGCGGTGAACAGGCTGTCGTAGGGGGCGTTGGTCGTGTGGGCGTCGTCGGTGGTCCAGCAGAAGACGAACGGATGACCCCACCAGCGGTCCTCAGCGCCACCCCGGCTTTCCGAGGCCGAGGCGCCCGACGTGGCGGCTTGCTCCATCGCCAGTGCAGGTGTGGCGAGCAGGCATAGGACCAATGCGATGCGGAATATTGCCAAGAGCATGTCATTTCCCCCGTCAGCGTGGTTAAAATTTGATTCGAACCATGATTCACGGCTCGGATAGAGGACGAAGAGGCAAATTGTACTATAGCATAATACTCGGGGGATTTGTTGAGTGTTCCGAATCTATTGCCATACCTGCTAGTATTCCCGCGTCTGTCTACCAACGCCCAGGAGTCCGTCCGGAAATGAAACGCGAGAATCTTCCAGACATCAAGTTGCCGCATATCAAGGCCCGCGAGGATGTCGCCCGCAAGCTCCTGCACTGGTACGGAGCCCGGCGTCGCGATCTGCCCTGGCGTCGCTCCCGGGATCCCTATGCCATCTGGGTCAGTGAGATGATGTTGCAGCAGACCCAGGTAGCGACGGCTCTGCCGTATTTCGAGCGCTGGATGCAACGTTTCCCGGATCTGCGCACGCTGGCTGCCGCCGACGAACACGATGTCCTTCAACTGTGGCAGGGGCTGGGATACTACTCGCGGGCTCGCCATCTTCTGCGAGGGGCCCAGATGGTGGTTGAAGACCATGGAGGTCAACTACCTCGGGACGTGACGGCGCTGCGCTCGCTGCCGGGGATCGGCCCCTACACAGCGGGGGCTATCGCCAGCATCGCCTACGATCAGGATGAGCCGCTGGTCGATGGCAACGTGATTCGAGTGCTGTGCCGGCTGTTCGCCCTGGCAGGCGACCCCGGCCGGGTGCCGCTTCGGAAACAGCTTTGGGATCTGGCCCGAGCGCTGCTGCCCAGTGGGCGAGCGGGCGATTTCAACCAGGCCCTGATGGAACTGGGCGCCATGGTCTGCAAGCCGGGGACGCCCAGCTGTGGCCAGTGTCCGGTCGCCGACCTTTGCCTGGCCGTTCGGCGGACCGAAACGGACCGGTTCCCCGAGCTTCCCGGCCGGACCAAAGCGACCCGTGTGGTCCACGTAGCAGCCCTGGTTGAGTGCGAGAAAAGGGTCTTGGTGGTCCGACAATCGAAGTCGGCGCCTCGCTGGTCATCCCTGTGGATGCTACCCTGGGTGGAACGGGATACTCAGGAATCCGAGTCCGCCGCGGCCGTACGAGCGGTGGTGTCGGCGAGCGGCCTGGACGCCAGAGACGAGGGGCCGCTGCAGGACCTCAAGCACAGCGTGACCCGCTTCCGGATCCACCTGAAATTGCGGCAGGTTCGGCTGGTGTCTCCCTCTCCGGTTGCGAGGGGCGGGTCTACGGAACCGGTTACCCGCTGGTGCAGCCGAGAGGATCTCGAGGATCTGGCCATGCCGGCAGCCCATCGCAAGCTGGTCCGGACCCTATGATCCCAGCAACCCTTGTCCTCGGTATCCGTACGGTCTAGACTGATAAAAAAACGCCCTCCGAAAGAAAGCAGGTCGCGATGCGGACGAAAGGCCAGCAGATACTGATCCAGATGAGCGTCGTCCTGGCCATCGCAGCGGTGACCGCCGGATTGGTGGCCGTCTGGAAACTGGATGTGATTTCGTCCCTGCTGCTGGGTGACCCGAAGCCGGCTATCCTCAATGGTATCATCCTGTTGCTGTTCGCACTGGGCATCGGTCAGCTTTACCGCGTGCTACTGCGTTGCACCTGGCAGGAGCAACAGATCAACGAGTACGTCTACCGTCGGGAGGACGGTGAGACCAATGCGGTGATCTTCGAGGAGTTGCCCCGTTCCGCGCTGATTGCCGAACGCTATCTGACGATCCGCAGTCTCTTCGAGCGGGGAGTCCCTATCGATCACGGGGCCATCTCGGCCATCATGGTGGCCGAGGAATCCCAGCATCAGACCTTTCCCCGGTTCGTGAACAACGTCCTGATCCTGACCGGAGTGTTCGGCACGGTGACCTCTCTGATCTTCGCCCTCATTGGCGCCAGCGAGGTCCTGCAGGCTACCGTACCGGGTGAAGGCATGGGCACGGTGCTGCTGGGCATGAACACGGCCCTGACGACCACCGCGACGGCCATCGTCTGCTACTTCTTCTTCACGTTCTTCTACCAGCGACTGACCGATGTGCAAACCCACCTGTTCAGCCGCATCGAGCAAGCGGTGCTCATTCATATCGTACCGGATTTCGCCTTCGAATCCGATACGGTGGACCACCAGACCAAGTTGCTCATCGAGGACGTGCGGGTCCTGGTCGATGGATTGCGGGCGGGGGTCGGCGGAATCGAGCGGGTCGTCGCCACCCTGGGTGAGCAACGGGACACGGAGCTGGCCCAGTGGCGGGCCCTGGCGTCGGGGCACGAGCAGCAGCAGGAGGCCATCCGGGCGGTCATGGAACGTCTCGACCGGCTGCATGAGACGTTGAACGAAGGTTTCCGCTTGCGCTGAGAGAATCCGAAACGAGGAGGTGAACGACATGCATCGATTCCGTGGCTTCGTCGATTTGCGGGCCAACAAGAGCCAGCAATCCACCGACTCGATGCTGTGGCCTTCGTTCACCGACATCATGACGGTCATTCTGATGGTGTTCATGCTGACGATGATCGTCGTCATCGCTCGCAACGCGCACCTTATCGAGTTGATCCGCTTGAGTCAGAAGCGATTCGAGACCAGCGAGGAACAGCGCCAGGCCAGCGACGAAGCGGCCGCCGCCCTGCGAATCCGTAATACCGACCTGGCCGAGGCACTGCGCAGCAACCGCATGGAGATCATCCTGCTCAGCGACGAGGTACAGAGGCTCGAGGCCCTGGTGGGCTCGAAACTGGCGGTGATTACCCGGCTGGAGGGGGAGAAGGAAGAGCTGCTGGAGAACCTGCGCCTGATCCGGCTGCAACTCGCCCGCAAGGACGAGGAGATGGGAGACGTCCTGGCAGCCGGCCGACAGGAGCGGGAGGAACTGGAACAGCAGATCGCCGAGTTGCTGAACATGCTGAGCAACAAGGATGCAGCCCTGGTGATGCTCAGCGATGAGAAGTCGGATCTGGAGATGACCCTGGCCCGGCAGCGAAGGGAGTTCACTTCCCTGGAGGACAAGTACCTCAAGCTCATTCGTCCGGCCCGCAGCTCCATGGGCAAGCAGGTGGCTTCGGTCCACTACTTCAGTGTCGCTGGTGAGCCCCGCTACCAGTTCCGGGGCGTGGCAGGCGGCACCCTGGAACGGGTGACCCTCGAGGAGTTGCACAGCCGCCTGGCCGCATTGCGGGATCGACTCGGTCCGGAGCTCTACGTGAAGATCGTCATCCCAGACAACAGTGGCCTGTCCTACAACGAGGCCTGGCGATTCACCAAGGAGATTCTCTCCAACTACGACTACTATTACGAGGAAGGCTGGTAGCCCTGGGATCCGGGAGGCGCCGTTGAAATTGTCAGCCGTGGTCCTGCTCGTTTTCGCCTGGACTACCGTTTCGCCGCCCGCCGCCTGGGCCAGCGCCACACTGGGAGACGTCGGCGGTTCGGGGCCGGTGATCCAGGTGTTCGGCGGAGCGGTTTTGAACCTGCCCACGGCGCTGACGGTACGCCAGCAGGGAGAATCGGATCTCGAACACTCCGCTCGCTGGGAAACCCGGTCCCTGCGGCAACCCTTTTACTGGGCCCTGCGTCTGCGCTGGCAGAACGAAGTCCGGGCTTGGGAGCTGCAGCTGCTGCATCACAAGCTCCATCTGGCCAACCCCCCGGTAGAGATCTCCGATTTCGAGGTGACCCACGGATTCAATATCCTGACTGTTGCTCACGTATGGCGCGGCGGATCGACTCATCTGCGCGGGGGCGCCGGCGTTGTCATCCCACACGCCGAATCGACGGTCCGGGGCCAGCACCACGCCAGTGCCGGATACACCCTTGGTGGCCCCGCAGTGATGTTCGGCGTCGGGTCCGAAAAGCGATTGACCGGTGGTTTATTCCTGGCGATGGAGGCTCAGTTCATCGCCGCTTGGGCCACGGTGCCCGTAGCCTCAGGCGAAGCCAAGGTGACTGCGATGGGAGTCCATTTCCTGCTGGGCCTGGGCTACTTGTTCTGATCTTACGTCCCGTATCAGCAGTCTCTTGTTTGATTTAACTCTTTTTGCAAGTCCTTGTTTGATTAATGTTGGCTATTTGCCTAAATTGCCAAATACAGTCTTGAGATCTCTAATCGAGGGCAGTGGCCATGGAAACGCGTCAGAAGCAGCATTTCGAATCTCGCGCTCGGGTGATCAAGGCCCTGGCCCATCCGACGCGGCTGTTCCTGGTGGATGAGCTGTCGCGGGGGGAACGCTGCGTGGGCGATCTACGAAAACTCGTCGGTGCCGACACTTCCACGGTCTCCAAGCATCTGGCGGTGTTGCGCCAGGTCGGGATCATCCAGGACGAGAAGCGGGCCAATCAGGTCTTCTACTCCCTGCGCTGTCCCTGCGTGTTGAGCTTCTTCGGCTGTGTCGAGTCGGTACTGCAATCCACAGCTCGTGATACCGTGGAACTGGGAGAATAGGCTCGTGGACTGGAAACGCGAAAGCAAAGTACTGGGCCTGGTCGTCGGCGTCTTTCTGACTGCCTTCTATCTGCCGGTGGGATCGATCCGCTTCGACCAGGCCGTCAGCGAATCGCTGCAGCTTGTCAAGTGGTACGCTCGGGAACACGTGCTGTTGTGTCTGGTGCCGGCATTCTTCATTGCCGGCGCCATCTCGGTATTTGTCAGTCAGACTTCGGTGATGAAGTACCTGGGTGCCGGCGCCCGCAAGCTGACTGCCTACAGTGTCGCGGCGGTCTCGGGCACCGTCCTGGCAGTCTGTTCGTGCACCGTGTTGCCTCTGTTTGCCGGGATCTATCGCATGGGAGCGGGCCTCGGGCCGGCCTCGGCATTCCTGTACGCGGGACCGGCCATCAACGTGTTGGCGATCATCCTGACGGCCCGCATCCTGGGTGTTGAACTGGGAATCGCCCGGGCTGGCGCTGCGGTTCTGTTCAGCGTGGTCATCGGTCTGGCCATGCACTTCTGTTTTCGTCGTGAGGAGGAAGCCAAGGTCGCGGCCCTGGCAGCCATGCCGGAGCCACCCCCGGGCCGTCCCCTGGGCCATACGGCAGCTCAATTCGCAGCGATGATTGCCGTGCTCGTTTTTGCAACTTGGGGCCGACCCGTCACCGATGGCGGATTCTGGGCTGCCGTGTTCGCCATCAAGTGGTGGCTGACCGGTGGCGCCGCCCTGGTTCTCGGCGTGATGCTCGTTGGCTGGTACGGGCTGCGTTGGTGGAAGCTT
>Ga0209475_10003966_pt1 | contig 13116 bp, 7 predicted proteins | sample tdDd471_FD_187128 | JGI IMG/M metagenome (GOLD analysis project Ga0209475, IMG submission 187128) | Marine sediment microbial communities from the Atlantic coast under amendment with organic carbon and nitrate - tdDd47.1 (SPAdes)... | ecosystem: Environmental > Aquatic > Marine > Coastal >... | reverse complement strand
ATTCCGATGGCGGCCGCGCCGACGGACATCGTCGAGCGGGCGATCGAGCTCGCGCTCGCCCTGGTCGAAGAGGCATCCTCGCCCGCGGCCGCGGCGGTCCAGGATGGCGACGAGGACGAGCCCGGCAACGACCCCGGCGGACGTCCAGCCGAGGGGAATCGGCTGGTTGTAGGCACGGAGGGCATCAGCGTTGAGCCAGGCGACCAGAGCGACGAGAAGCGCCGGTACTGCCACGATCCTCGCCATCCATACGGCCGCGCGCCGCGCTCGCGCCGTGCGAACTTCCGCGTCGAGAATACGCACCAGCTCGGCGGTGTCGGCGCCGGGCGGGCGACTGCGTGCAACGCGAAGTGCCCGAAGGCCGTCTCGAACGGCACGCTCGTGGACATGCTCGACGATCGGGCGGGTGAGGAGACGTCCGACAACCAGAGCGCCCGTGCCGAAGACTCCGAGGCACATTGCCCCGGCCTGGGCGAGGAGGACGACCACCTCGATCCAGAACATCGATCCCCGTTCGTTCACCACCTGGATCGCGACCACGCCGATTGCCGTGAGGACGCCGAACCCGATGCCGACACCACCGGCCACGATGTCGATCGACCGACGCAGCTTGCGTCCCGCATCCGGCGTGGTGGTTCGACTCTTGCTCACCGGCCCCTCCGACTCGTGCCGCTGTACCGTTCAACGATACGCGGCGGCGAGCGGTGGCGACACCCCCTGAACCGGGGGCCGGGTGACGCCGTGCGTCGAGGGCGGACCTTTACACGGGCGTGAAGCATCGTCAGACCAGACCCCACCCTCACACCCCGATGCCTTCATGTTGCGCCGCATCCTCGCCCTCGCCGTTGCCTCCTCTGCCCTCTCGCTCGCCGCGTGCGGCGACGACGCCGCTGACGACCCCGCCGGTGGCGAAGACGTCGGCGTCGACACGGCGGACGACACCGCCGGTGGCAGCGATGCAGGCCTCGACGCCGCAGACGACACCACGGCCGACGCGGGACCCGAGCCGACCGTCCCCGACCTGCCCGAGGGCTGGACGGTCATCGAGCCCGGCGGCGACACGGTCTGTTCGCGCGGTACGCCGTACCGGTTCGCCGTGCGCCGCGGCACCGTGAATCGCGTCGTCGTCGACTACATGGGCGGCGGCGCGTGCTGGGATGCGACCACCTGCGGGTTCGCCGGCGCGATCTTCAACGAAGACACCGAGGGCCTCGAAGACCTCTTCGCGCCGGGCCAGACCGGCAGCGGCATCTACGACGATACGAACCCCGAGAACCCGTTCGCCGACTGGTGGCACGTGTTCATCCCGTACTGCACCGGCGACATCCACTGGGGCGACGCGCAGACCACGTACGGCGAAGGAGCCGGCGCGGTGACGATCGAGCACCGCGGCGCAGTGAACGGTGCGGCCGTCCTCGACTGGATCACCGAGAACTTCTCGGCGCCCGAGCAGCTCTTCGTCACCGGCTGCAGCGCCGGTGCCTACGGCTCGATCGGCTGGGCGCCGCGCATCCTCGACCGGTTCCCCGACGCGGCCATCACGCAGCTCGGCGACAGCGGCGTCGGCATCATCACCGACCAGTTCTTCGAAGACAGCTTCCCGTCGTGGAACGCCACCGAGATCCTGCCGGAGTGGATCGAGACGCTGAACCCGGACGTCGTCGACATCTTCGCCCTCGAGCTCAGCGACATCTACATCCGGATCGCCGAGTTCTACCCGGACATCGTGTTCTCGCAGTTCACGACGGCGTACGACGACAACCAGACCTTCTATTTCGAGGCGATGGGCGGCGGCGACGTCTTCGACTGGTCCGAGCAGATGTACACGATGATCGAGCGCGCAGTGGACGCGTCGCCGAACTTCGCGTCGTACATCGCGCCGGGCGAGCGGCACTGCATCCTGCCGTACGACGCGTTCTACGACGTCGAAGCCGATGGCGTGCGCCTCGTGGACTGGGTCAACGACCTCGTCGCCGGCGAGAACCCGGGCCACGTACGGTGCGTGGACTGCGAAGCCCCCGAGCAGTGAGCGACGCGCCCGAGGGAGCGACGCGCCCGAAGGTACATCGCGCGCCGAGCCAGTGAGCGACGCGCCCGCCAGTGAGCAACGCGCCCGAAGGTAAAGCGCACGCCGCGCGCCCGAAGGTAGAACGCGCGCCGCCCTGAGCGACGCGCCCGAAGGTAAAACGCGCGCTGAGCGACACGCCCGAAGGTAACGCTGAGCGACGCGCCCGAAGGTAAAACGCGCGCCGCGCGCCCGAAGGTACATCGCGCACCGAGCGACCTTGAGCGACGCGCCCGAAGGTAAAACGCGCGCTGAGCGACGCGCCCGTGAGCGACGCGCCCGAAGGTAACGCTGAGCGACGCGCCCGAAGGTAAAACGCGCGCCGCGCGCCCGAAGGTACATCGCGCACCGAGCGACCGGAGTTCGGCTAGCGCTTGGACCAGCCGGAGTCGTCGATGCGGCGCGACGAGCGAGACCGCCGCATGCGCTTGATGTCCTGCTCGAGCCGCCGCCGCTGATCGCGAAACTCCTTCGCCTGCATGCGGTACTCGTTGCGTTCGATGACGAGCCGCTTCATCCGCGACTCGACGTCGGTCATCGGGATCGTTTCGCCAGCGACGACGATCGACCCGGCCAACCCGGGCGCTGGGCCGACGTCGCCCGCCGCGGCGTCGCGCAGCGTGTCGCGCTCGGTGACGACCTCGTCCAGAGCAGCCCGCACGTCGTCCCGCTCGGCGAACGCGGCGTCCCGCTGGGCGCGCGCCGCGGCGGCGGCCGCCTTCGCCTCGTCGCGCTCGCGGACGGCGGTCGCCAGGTCGGCGCCCGCCCGGGCGAGCTCGGACTCCAGCGCCTCGACCCGATGGCGCTCGGCCTCGAGGTCGTCGGTGCGCCGCTGCAGCACCCCGCGCAGGCGGTGCACCTCGGCGCGCGCCGCCGCCGCCGCGTCGTCCGAGGGCTCGACCGAAGGTAGTGAGGCGCCGTCGCCCAGCGACCCACGCGCCCCCTCGCCCGTCGGTGCCGACACAACCGGCGCCGGTTCGATCCCGGCCGGCGCGACGACCCCGGCGAGCGCTCTCTCCGGCGTCACATCGAGCTGCGCGCGCAGGGCGTCTCGCTCGGCAACGGCCACGGCTGCACGCCGCTCCGCATCGACGAGGGATTCGCGCAGCTCACGCACGAGCTCCAACAGCGCCCCGACGCCATCGGCGCCAGCACCTGACGCCTGTCGTACATTCATGACGCCCATCGTCGCACGACGCCGATCCGTCGCGCGCCGGCCATCGCCGAGTACATCGGTGGTCGCTGCGTCTTCGCGGCCCCTCCCATCCCTGCCCGAAGGTAGATCGGTCGCCCGTCGACCTGTCGCCTGTCGCCGTTCAATGTCGTTCGTGGCGTAGAACGTCTCGCGCCCGATCTGGATGCGGCGCACCGAGCCCTTCGCCGCCCGCCGCTGCAGCGTGCGCAACGAGATCCCCAGCCGGGCCGCGAGGTCCGGGCCCTGCAGCCAACCCGCGCGCAGGAGCGCGTCGGCGTCCGTCCAGTCGGGTTCGTTCGAGAGGTCGTCGTGGGCGTCTGACATGTCGTCTCACTCGTCGTTCGTGTCGTCTGTCGCTCACCTGCAGGCGGCGACACCGCGCTTACCCCGACACTACCTGCATTCTTGCAGGCGCCAAATTTGTCGCACCTGTCGCCTGTCGCAGGTTTCGATCTCGATCGATTCCCAGCGCTCTCAGGGCCCCACGGCCTCTGCACCGATCGACAGGCGAGCGCCGAGCGCCTCCTCCGTCCGCACCACCCACACCTGCACATGCCCCTGCACATGCCCCTGCCCAAACCCAACGACACCCCACCACCGGATCCCCCCGCCCCCCGAGCCATCCCAACCGGCCGCTCGGGCAAGGGCACGGGCACGGGCACGGGCAGGTTCTCGCGGCGCGGGCAGAGCCGACGGTACGCGCAGCTGTCGAGACCGCTTCGCTACCAGCCGCAGCCCTGCGCGAAGAAGTCGACGTCGGCGTTCTGGAGCTCGACGAACCACGTCTCCCAGAAGTTCTCGGCCCGGCGCACCAGCTCGAACAGGTCCTCGTCCTTCTCGGCCGCCGCGAGCATCTCGGGGGTGTCGAGCACGATGCGACCATCGCCGGCACCGAGCCCGGGCACGCGGGTCGAGAGCCGGTCGAACGACTCGCTCTCACCCCACCGATCGCCATCCGTCGGGCGCAGGCCGTCGAGGTCCGACCACGCCTCGATGAAGGTCATCTCACCGGCGTCGTTGAAGACGAACTCCTCGTAGATCGGGCACGGCCCCTCTTCGTACTCGAACACGACGTAGCAGCGCGCGAACGGCTGCTCGTCGAAGAACCGGCAGTCGCGCTCGGGCACGGTCGACGGGTCGAACTGCCGCAGCGCCGACGCCGTGTCGATCATGACGTCGGCGCCGAACCCGGTGAGGAGCAGCCACGGCGGCCACTCCCAGCGCGCCACCGTCTCATGGTAGTCGGGGATGCTCTCGGGATCGGCGGTCGTGTCGAGAGTGTCGAAGTACTTCAGGGCCTGCTCGACGTAGTACTCCGGCGCCAGGGTGGGCGACAGGCACCGCGCCGTCGCCCCCGCCGTCCCCTCGCCGATGCAGCCGTTGGGTCCGACGTCGACCACCGGGACGTCCATCGCGGCGTCCGCGCCGCCGTCGTCGCCGGTGGTACCGCCGTCGTCGGGACCAGCGGTGTCGGTCGACGCAGTGTCCGCCGACGTCGAGGCGTCAGCGGCCCCATCGGACGCGCTGTCGTCGCTGCACGCGGTGGTGCAGAGCGCGACGGCAACAAGAGCACGAAGCACAGAGCGGTTCATCAGACTGGCCGGGTGAAGGACCCGACCACGATGAACCGCTCTGCCGTGCGTGACCAGCCCCGCGGGGCGATTCGGTCACTCGATGTGCATGATCAGGTCGATGGCGAACGGCGACGTCTCGTCGGCGCCCGTCGCGAACTGAATGCTGCCCGTGGCGTTCGTGGTCACCCACGCGACCCCGGCGTGGCCCTGCCACGACCGTGTCGTCGACGCACCCCATCCGTTGAGCGACGCCTCGGTCGAGTCTTCGGACGACCGGAAGGTCGTGACGATGTCCGAGTTGGCGTCGCCGACCACCGACACCATCACGACCGCGCGCTGCGAGCCGACGTAGTCCGACAGGTCGATCGACGTGAACGTGCCTGCGGTCGTCGTGCCGTTGAACACTTCGGTCCGGTGGAAGGTCACCGGACTCGACAGACCGGCGATGGCCGCCGCGTTGTCGGCGATCGCGGTCGCGTTGGTGGCGATGTCCGTCCGGTTCGTCGTGACCGCCGTCTCGAGCGTCGTAATCGACGTCGCGTTCGTCGTGATCGCCGTGGCGTTCGTCGAGATGTCGGACACGTTGGTGGCGATGTCCGTCCGGTTCGTCGTGACCGCCGTCTCGAGCGTCGTGATCGACGTCGCGTTGGTCGCGATGCCCGTCGAGTTCGTGCCGATCGCGGTGGCGTTCGCCGCGATGTCGTCGCTGTTCGCCGTGATCGCGTCCGCGTTCGTCGAGATGCCCGTCGCGTTCGTCGCGATGGCCGTCACGTTCGAAGCGATGGACGCGGCGTTGGCGAGGATGCCGTCGCTGTTGGCCGCGATGAGCGTGCCGTTGTCAGCGATCGCCGTCGTGTTCGACGCGATGAGGGTGCCATTGTCGGCGATCGCCGTCGTGTTCGCCGCGATGAGCGTGCCGTTGTCGGCGATGCCGGTCGCGTTCGTCGCGATGGCCGTCGCGTTGTCCGCGATGGCGGTCTCGTTGGCCGCGACGCTGTCTTCGAGGGTGCCGATGTTGTCGCCGTTGAGGGCGATCTCTTCGGCGTTGGCGAGGATCGCCGCAGCGTTGGTCGCCAGCGCGTCGCCGTTGGCGGCGATAAGGTCGCCGTTCGCCGAGATCGCCGTCGTGTTCGCAGCGATGAGGTCGCCGTTCGCCGTGATGCCGTCGGCGTTCGTCGTGATCGCCGTCGTGTTGGCAGCGATGAGGTCGCCGTTCGCCGTGATCGCATCCGCGTTCGCGGCGACGTCCGCCGACGTCACGTCGAGGGCGTCGTTCGTCGATGCGATGTCCGTCGCGTTCGTCGCGATGAGCTCGCCGTTCGCCGTGATGGCGTCCGCGTTGGCGGTGATGAGCTCGCCGTTCGCCGTGATCGCGTCCGCGTTCGCCGTGATCGCCGTCGCGTTCGCCGCGATGAGCGTGCCGTTCGCCGTGATCGCCTCGCCGTTCGTGGCGATGTCGGTCGCGTTCGTGACGATGGCCGCCGCGTTCGTCGCGATGGCCTCGCCATTCGACGCGACGGTCGTGTTCGTCTCACCGAGGCTCGTGTCGAGCCCCGCGATGGCGTCGCTGTTGACGATGATGTCCGACTGCGCCGCCGCCAGAGCCGCCTCGAGGGCGTCGATGTCGTCGGCGTTCGTGCCGACGCCGGTTGCGTTCGCCTCGACGTCGACCGCGAGATCGGCCACCGCCGTGTTCGCCTGGTCGGCCGCCTCGGACGCCGCGGTCGCCGTGTCGTTCGCCGCCTGCACGTCGGTCTGCAGGGTGACGATCGACGCGGTGTTTGCCTCGATGGCTTCTTCGAGCGCGGTCACGCGAGCGATGAGATCGGCCTGCTCGAGCTCGGTGAGCCGCTCGTTGAGCAGCTGCTCTTCGAGCGCGAGCACGCGCGCCTCGAGCTCCGAGGTATCCGCCGGGGTCGTCGACCCACCGTCGTCGCCACCACAGGCCGCAAGAAGGATGCAAGCCGCACTGGCGGCGACGATACTCGACTGTCGCATTCGAAGGCTCCCTGAACGTCCGTAGCTATCCTTCGGCACGATAGCGGCTGGTGCCGCCGGTCGCAATCTCGGTCTGGCACCCCTTCGGACAGGCAAGCGCGCGAACTCGCAGCCGATGTGGGCGCTCGCTGCCGGTCGCGACCCTCGGCGGAGTGTGCGAGACTGTGGTGCGTCGACCCGCGCACGCGCGGTTCTGCCGGCCCCCAGCCGAGTCGCCGATGAACTTCACTCTCGACCAGCTCCGCGCGATCGACGCCATCGACCGCACCGGATCGTTCGCGGCCGCCGCCCGCGAGCTGCACCGCGTGCCGTCGGCGATCACCTACCTGGTGCGCGGGCTCGAGGACGCCGTGGGCGTACCGCTCTTCGAGCGCCGCGGGCGGCGCTCCGTCCTGACCCCGGCCGGGCGTCGGGTCCTCGAGGGCGCCCGCGACGTGCTCGCGCCCGCCGAGGCGCTGGTGCGCGCGTCCCGCGAGCTGGCGACGGGTTGGGCGCCCGAGCTGCACGTCGTGACCGATGCCGCCCTGCCCTTCGCCCCGATCATCGCTGCCCTCGCGCGCTTCGCCGCGCCGGACGTCCCGACGCGCCTTCGGGTGGACGTCGAGTGCCAGGACGGCGTCATCGACCGGATGCGCCGCGACCGCGCCGACGTCGCGCTCTACCTCGGGTTCGACTCCGACGCCGACGCGCGCGGCTGGTCGACGCGCCCGCTGCCGCCGCTGCCCTTCTGCCTCGTCGCGTCGAGCGAGCACCCGATCATCTCCGATGGGGCCCCGGTCGAGCTGCACCCCCAGCTCGTCGTGCGCGACACCGCCCGGTCGTGGGACGATGCGCCACGACCGGCGTGGTCGGGGCGACGCAACGTCGTGCACCTGGGCGATTTTCACACCAAGCGCGCGACCCTGCTCGCGGGCGTCGGCTACGGCTGGATGCCCGAGCACCTCATCGCCGACGACCTCGCGCAGGGCACGCTGGTGACGGTCGACACCGATCCGAACACGTGGACGTGGCAGCCGGTGATCGTCCGGCGCGCCGACGACGCCAACCATCGGGCGATGGACCTCTTTCTCGAGACGCTCGACGCAGCTGTTTCGGATCCCTGAACCCATCACTCGAAAAACATCACTTTTTCGCAACCATTCATCCGGGGATCGTAGGTCCATCGCCTCGCACCCCGGTCTCGCCCATGCGCCTGCGCATCGTCGCCCTCCTCGCCCTCGCTCTCACGATCCCGGCCTGTGCCGCCACGGTCGACGACGCCGACGCGACCGCCGAGTCCGACACGACCGGGCGATCGGACCGCGGCGGACGCGGCGCACCGGCAGGCGCCAATGACGACGAGGCCGGCGAGGCGCTCGACGACACCGACCCGGACGACACCAGCGGCGGCGGCGCGGGCGACGACCCCACAGGCGACGGCGACGCGGGCAGCGGCTCGACCGACGAGGCGACGACCGATCCCGTCGACACCCCGGACGGCGGGTGCGCCGCGGGTTCGATCAACGACGCCGTCGCCTGCCAGGTCGACGCCAACGACGCCTTCGTCGATGCCTTCTGCGGCTGCTTCACCGACTCGGCCTACGGCGGCGACCGCGGCGCCTGCGTGGCCGACCAGCCCGGCGCCGACGCCTTCGCGCCGAACGCTTGCAGCCGCGCGGCGCTGCTGACCGACGAAGCGGGCTCGATTCGCACGTCCCTGTGCTACGCCGACGCAGTGTACGACCTGGCGGACTGCGTGGCCGTGTGCCCGGCGGATGAGGCGGCCTTCGACGCCTGCTTCGCCGCCGTCGGTGCAGCGTTCGACGCGTGCGACGTGGACCGACCGGCTGCGGTCGCCGACGCACTCGCCGCGTGCGAGACCGACACCCCCGCCGACCCGGGCACCGATCCCGACGATGGCGGCACCGCGCCGGCCACGCGGGGGCTGCAGGTGCAGCGCGACGCGTACGTCACCGCGTACTGCGGCTGTGCCGTCGGCTCGGAGTTCGGCGATCTCGCGTCGTGCCGCACGACGATGCAGGGCCGATGGGACCCGGGCCTGAGCGCGTGCGAAGCGGACGCGTTCGCGGCGATGCCGGCGGCGGCCGCGCCCTTCGTGACCTGCATCACCGAGTCGTTCGTCATCGCCGAGACCGCGTGCATGGAGTGCCCGGCGCCGGGCTCGATCGAACACGACCTGTGCACGGACCCGGCGGTCGACATCAACTTCTGCTTCATGGATGCCGATCCGGCGCTTCAGGACGCGCTGCTCGCCTGCCCGCGCTGACCGGCGCCGAGGGTTCGCGCCCGTCGCCGGGGTTTCGCGAAGGGCCGCGGCGTCCCACAGTGGCGTCGGACCCTCGCCCCGACCTCGCCGATGCTCGCGCGCCTCGTGCCCCTGATCGCCGCCCTCGCCCTCGCTGCCTGCGGGGGATCCGGCGGTGCGGGCGGCGCCGAGGCGGACACCGGCGCTGCGACGGACACGGCGGGCACGGCGGGCACGGACACCGCGCCGTCCGACGCCACGGAATCCGACGGCGGCGCGTCCGACGTGCTGCCGAACGAAGACACCGACACCCGTGACGTCGACGCGGCGAGCGATGCCGAAACCGACGCCATTCTCGTCGACGCCACCCCCGACGCCAGCGGCGACGCAACCGCGGACGCCATCTCGGATGCCGACGGCGACGTGCGCGACGATGTGGCCGCGGACGCCGACGACACGGACCTCGTGGACGCCCCTCGCGACGCCACGCCGGACGCGCCCGACGCGCCGACCGATGTGCCCCCGGACGCCGAGGTGGACGCCGGCTCCGACACCAGCACCGACGCAGACACAGGCCCGGACGCGGACGCCGACCTCGACGTCGGCCCCGACACGCCCCCCGACGACAGCGGCGGCGACGAGCCGCTCGAGATCATCGCCATCGAGCTCGTCGACGTGACCCCCGACGACGGCGACGAAGCCGGCTGCTGGCAGCTCGAGTGCCGCGTCGAGCTGGCCGGCGGCGGTCGCGGCGTCACCCTCGAGCGCACATGGCACCTCGACGGCGAGCCGCTGGACATCGACGTCGACGGCGCCGTCTGGACGCCCGCCGCCGACGGCGTCGCCGAGGGCGACGTCACGTGCGCGGTCACGGCGACGCGCGGCGATGAGGTCGTCGAAGAGACGTCCGAAGACATCGGACTGCGCCCCCGCGACGACGCCACGGACCCCGACGAGGACGGGCTCTGCACGTACTGGGACCCGTGCCCGCTCGACCGCGACGAGACGACGGACTGCACGGCCGATCGCCTCTGCGCCGCGGTCGGCACCCTCGACCTGCGGCCGCTCACGCCGACGACGGTCGACGATCTCGTAGCGACCGTCGCGCTCGACCCCGACGACCCGCTGCGCGACGCGCTCGTCTGGTCGTGGCTCCGCGACGGAGAGCCGTCGGGGGCCGACGACGGCCCGGTCGTGCCCGCCGCCGAGACGGCCCGCGACGAGGAGTGGCAGGTGCGCGTCGGCACGCTCTACGTGACCGACCCGTGCGAGGCGACGGTGACGGCGACGATCCGCAATTCGCCGCCGCGAGGCTCCATCCGCCTTCTCGTGCCGGAGCCGTGGATCCCGTGCAACGAGTGGTACACCTGCGAGACCTTCGGGCGGGCCGATGCGGACGGGGATCGCATCACGATCAGCGACCCCGAGTGGTTCGCCGACGGCGAGCGGTTCGCGAACGGCGAGACGATCCGCGTCGTGCTGCGCGAGGGTCAGGTCGTCACGTGCGAGGTCGAGCTCACCGACGGCTCGCTCACCACGACGCTGACGTCCGAGCCGGCCGTGGTGGGCGCCATGCCCGACGAGGACGGCGACGGCGTGTGCGACCGCTGATCGTCGCACCGTCTCGAGGCCCCGATGACGTGACGACCCACGACCGCGGCGTCGATGACCACGGCGTGAACGCGCATCCCACGCGGTGAAGACGTGCGCCACCGCGGGCGACACGATACCCTGGGTGGGCCCCCGGATCGGACCCGTCGATGCGCACCCGACTTCGCACCCTCGCCCTCGCCGCCCCTGCGGTCGCCCTGCTCACGCTGGTCGGCTGCGGCGACTCGGATCCCCCCAGCGGCGCGCGGGGCCCGACCGCGTGCGTGCTGCCCGACGACTGCAACGGCGCCGACTGCGTCAACGGCATCTGCACCGAGACGCCGTGTGAGGGGTCGGACGACTGCAATGGCGCCGACTGCGTCAACGGGTTCTGCGCGCAGCAGCCGTGCACCCAGCAGACCGACTGCTTCGAGGGCGACTGCGTGAACGGCCTGTGCAGCCTGCCCGACGACGGCGACGCAGGGCTCGACGGTGGGCTGGATACCGGGCTGGACGGCGGCCGCACCGACACCGGCGGCAACGACGCGGGCATGGACGCGGGCGGCGACGACGTGGCCGACGCCACCGAAGACGCCGCGCAGGACACCGGCGACGACGTGGCCGACGCCACCGAAGACGTCGCGCAGGACGCGGTGTCCGACACTGGCGGCGACGCGGGCTCCGACACCGTCGGCGATGTGGCCGACGCAGGCACCGACACCGGCGACGCGGGCTCCGACACCGGCGACGCAGGCGACGCAGGCGACGCGGGCACCGACACCGGCGACGCAGGCGACGCGGGCACCGACGCCGGCGACGCGGGCCCCTGCGGCGCCGGCGTCGAGCCCAACGACTGCGGCGGCTGCGCGACCCTCGACGGCACCCTCGGCGACCCGTGCGGCGCCTGCGGGCTCGGCCGCATCGCCTGCGACGGCGAAGACACCGTCGCCTGCCTCGACCCGATCGGCTGCCCGGTCCCCACCGACGTCGACGCGTCCGACGGCACCGACCCCGCCGCCGTCGACATCACGTGGACGGCGGTCACGGGCGCGACGGGCTACCGCGTCGAGCGAGACGGCCTCGAGATCGCGACCGTCGACACGCCGGCGTACCGCGACATCGATGCCGACGCGCCCGGTGCCCCCGCGGCGCCCGTCGTCACGGCGACCACCGACCGCGCCGACGACATCGTGGTGACCTGGGAGCCCGTCGCCGCCGCCGAGGCCACGCGGCACGCGTACACCGTGGTGCCCGTCTTCGGCGCGTTCGACGGCCTGCGGTCCGACAGCAACGCGGGGCACCGCGCCGACGCGCCGGTCATCGGGTACGAGCTCGGTTTCGACGGCGACGACCCGATCGCGCTCGCCGACACCCGGTACGTCGACGACGACGCCCCGGCGGCGACCCTCACCCTCGACGACACCCCCGACGCCAGCGACGGCACGTTCATCGACCGCGTGGCGCTCTCGATCGAGGCTCCGGTCGCCGCGCCGGCGTCCGAACGCACCTACGCCGTGGTCGCCGTGACCGTGCTCGGCCCGGGTCCCGCCGGCGAGGCCACCGGGCGCCGCGCCCTCGGCGACGTGTCCGTGCAGTGGGAGCGCTCGGCGGCCGACGCCGACGCCGACTACACCGATCTCGCCGGTGCCACGGCCGTCGCCTTCGACGACACCTCGGTGCCGGTCGACGACGCGCGCTTCTATCGACTGGTCGCGACGGCGAGCGGCGCGAGCCCCGTCGTGTCGGCGGCGGACCGCGGCTATCGCGTCGAGAGCATCTGCGGCGACGGCGTCGTCAGCGGCGACGAGGCCTGCGACGACGGCAACGACATCGACGACGACGCCTGCAGCAACGCGTGCACGGTGAACGCGCCGGACGTCGTGTGCGGCCCCCTCGACGACGGATCGAACGGCGCACTCGGCGACGTGGTGCTTAACGGCGCCGTGGTCTTCGACACGACCGCCGGCACCCTCACCCACGACGGCGTCGACCTCACCGACGGCGTCGCCGGGGCCGTGACCTTCGTGCGCGACCAGCCGAGCGTCGGCGCGGCGACCACGCCGGACATCGCCGCGTACCACTTCGCGTCCCTCACGATCACCGCCACGGCGACGGTCACCGTGCGCGGCGACCACGCTCTGGCGCTGCTCGCCGAGTCGACGGTCGACATTGGCGCCAACATCGACCTCGGTGGGTCCCCGGGCTCGTCGGGCGGCGAGAACCGCGCCGGACCGGGCGGGCCGGGCGGCGCCGGCGGCTGGGACGGCGGCTCGTTCACCTCGGGCATCGGTTGCGTCGCTGGCAACGGGCGGGGCGGCGGCCCCGGCGGCGGCCAGGAAGGCGGCTGCGGATCCCGCGGCGGCGATGGCGACGACGGCGGCGGCAGCGGCGGCGGTGGCGGCGGCGGCGGCGGGTCGTGCGGCGGCAGCGGCGGTGGCGGCGGCGGCCA
>Ga0209475_10003961_pt1 | contig 13146 bp, 9 predicted proteins | sample tdDd471_FD_187128 | JGI IMG/M metagenome (GOLD analysis project Ga0209475, IMG submission 187128) | Marine sediment microbial communities from the Atlantic coast under amendment with organic carbon and nitrate - tdDd47.1 (SPAdes)... | ecosystem: Environmental > Aquatic > Marine > Coastal >... | reverse complement strand
AGAGTCCATCGCGACCTATGAATGGGTGCGCCGGAACAAAACCTGCTTGTACGCGCCCCTGGATTTCGTGACAGACGACCATCTGCCCGTCAGCGAATTGTCGATCCTGCTGCCTTTCGGCACCGCCTCCGGCGATGTCAGCCACATCCTGGTCTACTCGGAACCGAACGACGCCGGTTTCAAATAGCCGCCCGGGTCCGCTGGTTCTAGGCAGCCGCGGCCGTCTTCTTGAACGGACAGAACTCGCGCTCCGCCAGACGGTCGAGATAGGCGTTCAGGTTCGGAAACCCGTCGTCCAGGCAACCGATCATCCGACCCATCAAAAGCGCAAAACTGACGATGATGTCCGTGGCGGTAAATCTATCCTCCAGCATATAGGCGGTGCCGCCCAACCGCTCCTCCAACACCGCCGCCCCCTTTTTGAAGAAGATCGCCGATTGCGCGACGACCTCCGGCCGGCGCTGCTGGGCCGGTAACAGGATGGGGCTTTTGTTGAGGAAGCCGCTCCAGGCCCAGGCTTCGACTTCGCTGGTCGCATACAGCGTCCATTGATCGTGAAGGGTCCGCTCCCAGGACCCTGGTTTCGCGATCAGGTTTTTCTCCGGAACCAGATCCGCGACCGCGTTCACGATGGCGGAGGATTCGAACAACGGTTTCCCGTCGATCAACGCGGCCGGTAATTTTCCCAGCGGGTGGATCCGACGCACCTCCTCGCTGCCGATCGTTCTGACACTATTCCCCTCGGACCGGTAGTCCAAGCCCGCTTCCTGCAAGGCCCAACGGCATTTGTTCGAGCGGGTCCGCTTGAATTCGTAAAGCACGATTTCGGGCATGCTCCAGTTCCTTTCCTTACAACAGCCAGCCGATGCCGGTTCTCAGTCGACGCTTTTCGGACCGTGCGACAGGGTTTAAATATGTTCAAGAACATATTTAAACCGCAAGAAAGGAGCCTCTTGCGATGCCCTTGAGCCGCGAACACAAGATGAAAACCCGCACCCGCATCGTCGAGGCGGCCCGCCGCCTGTTCAACAAACGCGGTTTCAGCACCGTCCCGATCGACGACATCATGGCCGAGGCGGGCCTCACCCGCGGCGGTTTCTACAACCATTTCAAGGCGAAGGAAGATCTGTATGCGGAAGCCCTGACGGCCTTCGCCGATACAGCCAAAGCGGCCGTGCAAACGAGCCCGAAGAGAGGCCCCTCTCTCGCGCGGAGATTCATCCGCGGTTACATCTCCCGCCGGCATCTGAACTCAATTGAAAACCAATGTCCCTTGATCGCCTTGTCGTCGGATGTCGCCCGCGCCGGCCCCACGGTGCGCACGGCCTATGAAGCGTTCCTGAAGAACCTGATCGGCATGTTCCAGGAAGCCGCGCTGGAGAAACCCGCGACGGCCAATACTGTTCTAACCGCACGGGAAAGAAGCCTCGCCGCGGCGGCAATCTGCGTCGGCGCGATGGTCCTGGCCCGGACGGTCGAGGACAAGACTTTGGCGGGCGAGATCTGCGACGCCTCCCGCAAATTGGCGGAAGAAACCATCACGGCGACTGCATAGACGGGCGTTGCGACGCCTAGTGGGTTTTCTTGAACTTCTCGGAAAGGAAAATGCCGAACAGGACCAGCAGCAGGGCTGCGCCATGGAAGAAATGGAATTCTTCCCCAATGAAGGTCACGGCCATGCCGGCGGCGAAAATCGGGACGAGGTTCACGAAGACGCCCGCACGGCTGGGCCCGATCTTGTCCACGCCCTTGATGAAGCTGATTTGGGACACGAAGGACGGAAAGATCGTCACCAGGACGACGACGAACCATCCGGTCGGAGTCGGGGCCAGGAAGTCGCCCATGGCGATCTCGGCCGCCAGGAACGGCAGGGAGATCACGAAGGCGACGATCGCCATGCCGGAAAACAGGCCCAGCGTCGATACCGGCGGCCTGCGCCGCAGGCCGATCGCGTAGCTGGCATATAGAAAGGCGGCCAGCAGCATCAGGAAGTCGCCGTCATTGATCGTCAGCGTGACGAGGCGCTCCATGCTCCCGCGCGTCACGACGACGACCACGCCTACCAAGGTGACGGCCACGCCCAGGGCCTGAATGACGGTGATCTTCTCCCGATACAGGATATAGCTGCCGACCATCACGAAAACAGGGATCGCCCCCTGGATGATCCCCAGGTTGATCGCCGTCGTGCTATGGGCGGCGATATAGAACACGGCATTGAAGAGGGTGAAACCGGCCCCACCCATCACAACGACGAAGCGCCAGTGCCGCTTCAACGCGGGCCAATCGCGGCGCATCGAGCCGCGCATGAACAAGCCGATCAGCAGGAGGACCCCGGCCCAGCGCGCCGTCACCAAGGCCAGCGGAGAAATTTCGCCCACCGCCAGGCGGCTCAACACGGCGTTCCCGCCCCAGCACATGGTCGCGAATGTCAGGAACAGATAGGCATCGACCGCCCATTTCGGTCCCGTCTCCGGTCCGTTCACTGCCTTGGCTGTATCGCTCATTACTGCAATCCTGAAACGTCCGGAACGCCGAGGGCCGGATCGACACTTGATTTTCAATGCGGCGGCATAATTGTCGTGGGAGGTAAACACCATCTTCCCGCCGCCGTCGAGCAATCAAGCCGAACGGGAGGAGCAAAGGAGTTTTTCTTGCCAGTATCGCCCGCCTATCGTCCCGATATCCGCCATCCGTCGCTGGGGGCGGAATTTTACGATCCGGTCCGACCGGCCGACTTTCCCAAGCATATTCTTCGGTTCCGGAACGACCGTTGGGCGAAACGAGTCGGATTGGACACGCTGACGGACGAGGAATGGATCCGCCATTTCGGACGGTTCGACCCCCTGCCCGACAATCTGGGCGGTCCCTTGGCGCTGCGCTACCACGGCCATCAATTCCGGGTCTACAACCCGGACCTGGGCGACGGGCGCGGGTTCCTGTTCGCCCAGCTTCGCGACACGGCGGACGGGCGGCTGCTGGATCTGGGCACCAAAGGGTCGGGCCAGACGCCCTGGTCCCGCCAAGGCGACGGCCGCCTGACCCTCAAAGGCGGCATGCGCGAGATCCTGGCGACGGAGATGCTGGAAGCCCTGGGCGTGAACACGTCGAAGACCTTCAGCCTGATCGAGACGGGCGAAGCGCTCTACCGGGGCGACGAACCCTCCCCGACAAGGTCCTCGGTCCTGGTCCGGCTCAGCCACGGGCATATCCGGTTCGGCACCTTTCAGCGCCTCCTGGTGACGGGTCAGGCGGCGGAGAAACGCGCGCTCGTCGATTATGTGATCGAAACCTATTGGCCGGACGCCGCGGAGAGTCCCGACCCGGTCATAGCCCTGTACACCCATGTCATGGAGGCCCTGGCACGCAAGGGGGCCGAGTGGTTCGCCGCCGGTTTCGTCCACGGCGTCCTGAACACCGACAACATGGCCATCACCGGGGAAAGCTTCGACTATGGCCCCTGGCGTTTTCTGCCCGTCCTGGATCCGGAATTCACGGCCGCCTATTTCGACAATTCCGGCCTCTACAGTTTCGGCCGCCAGCCCGAGGCGCTGCACTGGAACCTGGCGCGTCTGGCTGAATGCCTGTTGGACCTTGCCCCACAGGAAAAGTTCGAACACGCCGTCGGCCGGTTCGGCCAGCTCTTCGAAGACGAACTCGTCCGGCAGACGCATTGGCGGCTTGGCCTGAAAACCGGCGCCGATGACAGGGCGCAAGACCTGACCAGGGCGTTCTACGCCGCCTTGAGGCAAAGCGGCGCGCCTTATGAGCGGACGTTCTTCGATCTTGCCCACGGGGCCGAGGAACCGCGCCTCGCGGCGTCCCCGAATGCCGACCATTACAGGCAGGAATGTTTCGCGGCGGTTCTGGCCGCGATCCGGCGGGCCGAGCGGATCGAGGGCGCCGCCGACCATCCCTATTTCAAGGGCGACGGCCCGGTGACCATGCTGGTCGACGATGTGGAGCGGATCTGGGCCGCGATCGACGAGCAGGACGACTGGAGCAGGCTGGAACAGGCGGTCACCGCCATCCGCTCGATGGGCGACGCCTATGCCGGGATTTCCCGGCCGACATCGGGCTAGGTTGCGTCGCTTGCCTCGGAATCTATGAACTCCTGCGTGGCGACGGGAAAGAAGACCGTAACCGTGGTTCCTTTGCCGACTTCGCTTTCGATCTGCATTTCGCCGCCATGGTCCGCCATCAGCGACTTCACGATCGACAGGCCGAGCCCGGCCCCTTCCTGCGCGACATAGGCGTCGGTCAATCCGCGCGAGAACGGCTCCGCGATGAAAGGCAGCCGATTGGCCGGAATCCCGACCCCGGTATCGGTCACCCGGATGGACACGTAACCGTCCTGTTTCACCGCCGTCACGGTTATCGTGCCGCCCGGCTCCGTGAACTTGACCGCGTTGGAAAGCATGTTGTTCAGGACCTGACGTGCGGAGCGCGCGTCGGCGCGCACCAGCGGGATATCCGGCGCGACATTCAGCACCAGTTCCAGTTTCTTGTCCGTGAGGGCTTTCCGGAAGTCGTTCTCCGCGAAATCCAGTACCTCGCGGACATCCAGCGCCTTGAATTCATAGGTCCGCTTGCCGGCTTCGATCGCGGAAATATCCAAGACCTGATCGACAAGGCCGAGCATGTGGCCGCCGCTGCTGCGGATGGCGTCCGCGTATTCCAGGTACTTTTCCCCGCCCAGCGGCCCGAAATACTCGCCCTTCAGCATCTCGCTGAATCCCAGGATGGCGTTCAGGGGCGTCCGGAACTCGTGGCTCATGGTCGCCAGGAATTCAGACTTCGCCTGGTTGGCTTCCTCGGCGCGCCGCAGCGCCGCGTCCAGGGTCCGCGCCGCTTCCTTCTCGTAAGTCACGTCCCGTCCCGTCCCGCGGTACCCGAGAAACTTGCCGTTGTCGTCGAAGACCGGTTCGCCATTGAGGCTGATGGTTCTGGGGCCGCCCGCCGGCCGGTAGATGTCGTATGAGAAATTCCGGAACGGTCGATGGTGCTCCAGATCGTCGATATGCTGCTGCCATTTCGGTTTGTCGGTCATCTCGGCCGACAGGTCCCGGCGCGATTTGCCGATCGCGTGGTCCACGTTGAAACCAAGGACCTCACCGGCACGGGGGGAGAAATAGGTGAAACGCAGATCGGCATCCATTTCCCACAGCCAGTCGGACGCGATCTCGGCGAATGAGCGGAAACGCTGCTCGCTCTCCTTCAAGGCTTCTGCGGCTTTGACCCGTTCCTGGATATGACTGCTGATGGTGCCCAGCAGCTTGTTGACGCTTTCGACGACCGCCCGGAACTCGTTCGCGGGATAGGTGGCGGCATCCGGCAGAAGACCCTTTTTGGGATCGTCCGTGTCGATCTTCGAAAACTCGCCCGCCATCTTCAGCAAGGGCCGGGTGAACAGCCGATTGAAGATGAACAACAGGATGAGCGCCAGGATCAGGGCGCGGGCGAGCGCGAAGAGCATCTCGTAACCGGCCTGCCGGAGCACATATAACGCGGCCTGCTCGGATGAAACCTCCACGACCAGTGTTCCGATAACCTTGTCGGGCTCCAGCGCGTGGTGCAGTTGCGCGGAAATCGGCGCCACTTCGATCGGCAGAAAATCGGAAACCCAATAGCTTTCGTAGTTGGATTTTTTGCTGCTGCTGCTGACCAGGGAATTGCCGAACTCGTCAAAAATCTCGACGGTGACGATGGGTTCGAACCGCAACAGCCCGTCGGCGACGCCGGCGGCGAGATAGCGGTCGTAGGTGAAAGCGGCCTGGCTGGCCGCCCCTTCCACGGACCCGATCACAGCATTCGCCGTTTTCCGAATGTCGGCCAACTGCTGGTCGTATTCCCTGGCGAGCTGCGCGAAGCCGAAAACGAGCCCCACCCCAACGGCAATCACGAAGATCAGCCAAGTCTGAAGCAACGTCACGCTGCGTGAGGGTTTGAACATAGGCGAAAGCCGACCGTGAAATTTCCGTCATACTGCACTTACACCAAAGGTCGAGTTTGGTGACCCCTGAAGGACGCATATTAGACTTGGCTGGCGCAACGTGTCACCAACACAAAAATACCGCAAACGGATCACCCGCGCATTCGGGCGCCATCCGCGTCGAAGAGAGGTTCCGTGACAAGGCGCGCCCGGCGCAAATCCCCCAAAATCTCGATTTCAACGTCCAGTCCATCGGAAATCAGATCCACGGGAAGAAACCCTATGGCGATGGACTTGTTCGCAAAATGGGAATAGCCGCCCGACGTGACGAAACCCTTGATGTCGCCGCCGACATAGATGGGTTCATAGGCGACGACGTCCGCATCGGCCGCGTCGACGACGAAGGAGCACAGTTTCCGCGCAGGTCCCTTGGCCTTCTCCGCCGCGGCCGCCGCCTTGCCGATGAAATCCGCCGGTTTGTTATAGGCCACGAACCGGTCCATGCCGGTTTCCGCCGGCGTATAGTCCGGCCCGAATTCCCTGAGCCAGGACCCGAAGAACTTGTCCAGGCGCAGGCTCATCATCGCGCGCATGCCGAACGGCTTCAGGCCCAGCCCTTCCCCGGCCTCGGTCAAGGCGGCGTAGAGCGCGCGCTGGTCTTCGGCGCCGACATAGATCTCGTATCCCAAATCGCCGGTATAGGAGACGCGCTGCACGACCGCGCGGGTCAGGCCGACATCCATTTCGCGGACATCCATGAATTTGAACGCATCCGCGGACACATCCGCGCGCGTCGTCCGGGCCAGCAATTCCCGCGCATTGGGGCCGGCGATCTGGAAACCGATCCGCCGCGTGGAGACGTTCTCCACCGCGACCCCGCTTGCCGGCAGATGCGATTGGAACCAACGCATATGATAGGCCTGCGCCCCATAGGATGCGGTCAACTGGAACGCCTCCGCGCCGCGCGCATCCTCCAGACAGGAAATGGTGAAATCCCCGATCAGGCGGCCTTTCGGGCTCAACATCGGGGTCAGGCTCAGCCGCCCCGGCTTCGGGACCCGTCCCGCCATGATCGTGTCGATCCAATCGCGCGCGCCCGGGCCGGTGACCCGGTACTTCCCGAAATTATGGATTTCGTTGATGCCCACCGCTTCGCGCACCGCACGGACCTCCGCGCCGACGGCGGCGAAGGCATTCGAGCGGCGGAAACTCGGCGTTTCGAACAACGGCTCCCCTTCCGGGGCGAAATAGTTCACGGCCTCCATGCCGTATCCGGCGCCGAAAACGGCGCGCTGGTCTTTCCAGATATCGTAGGCCGGGGTGGTCTGGAAGGGGCGCGCCGCCGGCAGTTCCTCGTTGGGATAGGAGATCGAAAAGCGACGCTGATAGTTCTCCCGCACCTTGGCCCGGGTGTATCCCGGCGTGATCCAACTGCCGAAACGGGCGACATCCATGGCGAAGACGTCGCGGCTCGGCTCGCCCTCCACCATCCATTCCGCCAGCGACAGGCCGACGCCGCCGCCCTGGGAGAATCCCGCCATGACACCGCAGGCCGACCAGTAGTTCCGAAGACCCGGAACCGGGCCGACCAACGGGTTGCCGTCCGGCGCGAAGGTGAAGGGTCCGTTGATGACGGTCTTGATGCCGGCGCGCTCCAGAACGGGAAAGCGCTTGCAGGCGAAAGCGACGGACTCCTCGATCCGGTCCATCTTGTTCTCGAGCAATTCGTGTCCGAAATCCCACGGCGTGCCGTCGACCGCCCAGGGATCGCATTTCTGCTCGTAGAAACCGATGCAGATGCCGCGCCCTTCCTGGCGCAGATAGCTTTCGCCTTCCGGGTCCATGACATGCGGCAATTCGCTGTCGCGTTCATAGACCTCCGGCGTCTCCTCGGTCACCAGATACTGATGCTCCATCGGATGCAGCGGCAGATAGACGCCGGCCATGGCGCCGACCTCGCGCGCCCAGAGGCCGCCGGCATTGACCAGATGCTCGGCATGGATGGTTCCCTGTTCGGTCACAACGTCCCAGGTTCCGTCGGGCCGTTGCAGCGTTTCACGCACCGGATTGCGAAGAACGATTTCGGCGCCGGCCATGCGGGCTGCCTTGGCATAGGCATGGGTCGTGCCCGAAGGGTCGAGATGACCGTCCAGCGGGTCGTACAGACCGCCCAGGACACCGTCCACATTGGTGATCGGGGAAAGTTTCGCGATATCCTCAGGCCCGATGAACTCGGTTTCCAGCCCCATATAGCGGTGTTTGGCGCGTTCGGCCTTGAGGTGATCGACGCGCGTCGGAGAGGTCGCCAGGGTCACGCCGCCGACATGGTGCAGGCCGCAGCTCATCCCCGTGATTTCTTCAAGTTCCTTGTAAAGGCGGATAGTGTAGCCCTGAAGCGCGGCCATGTTGGTGTCGCCGTTCAAGGTATGGAAACCGCCCGCGGCATGCCAGGTGGAGCCCGAGGTGAGTTCCGACCGTTCGATCAGCATCACATCGCTCCAGCCGAGCTTGGTGAGGTGATACAGCACCGAACAGCCGACGACCCCACCCCCGATGACCACAACCTGTGCCGATGTCTTCATTGTTCCCCCACGCGCTCTAACGCCGTATCCCGAATAGCCCTGACTTTCGCCGCCTAGATTGAGACGGCAAATGCCCAGCCTTCAAGTCCCTACCGCCTAACCTGCCCGGCCACCTTTCCCGCCGCGCCCCATTATATGCCGGCCGCGTCCTTCGAAACCGCAAACGGGCCGCGGGCCCGTCCCGTAGGCATCCCGCCGGAATCCGGCCGAACCGAACGGAACCGAGCATAGCGCCTGCACCCGTGCGGATCGTTCCTGCGAAGCTTCGGCTCTCGCCCGGCCGCGTTCCGCCCTTAAGCTTCCCCGCGCAACCGATCAGCCGCAAGGAGATGTTTCATGTTCGTCGTATTCTTTGAGGACGAAGGGGCTGCCGCCGGTCAACGGCAGGCGCATATGCAGGCGCATCTTGCCTTTCTGGACAGGCACGCGGAAGAAATACGATCCGCGGGGCCCGTGTTCGACGCGCCTTCGGGACTGCCTGCCGGCGGGCTGTGGATGGTGGATTGTCAAAACGAGACGGCGGTCTGGGATTTGATCCGCGCGGACCCGTTCTGGCCCACCGGCCTGCGCAAAGCGGTGAAGGTCCTTCGCTGGAACAGGGTATTCGCCGACGGCGAAAGGCCGATACCGGGCTGAGCCGCCAATCACCTGGTATTCCAGCCGTAATGTGAGCACCGTCACAGTTTGCATGCCAAAACTGTGATGCAGTGCCTACCTGGACAATTGGGGGGTGCGATGAAGCCCAGCTTTCGAGCGAAGGGAGGAGATTTCGTGCCCATCACGAACAAAGTCTACGCCATTGTAGCCGCCCTGTTGATTTCCCTGAACCCGTTCTCCGCCCGCGCTGCCGGTTTCGACATCAGCGTCGTGTTCGGCGGGGGCCTGTCCGGCAGTCAGCAAGCCATCTTCTCACAGGCGGAGACGTTCTGGGAAACGCTCATCACCGGCTATCAGCCGGGCATAACGCTTTCCGGCATCACCATCCAAGCCGCCGGCGTCAACATAGACGGCGCCGGCAACATTCTGGGGCAGGCCGGCCCCACGTCGGGCGTCTTCCAGCAAGGTTTCGGGATCGCCACGCAGGGCGCCATGCAGTTCGATTCCGCCGACCTTGCCGTGATGGAATCCGCCGGCGTCCTGGATGAAGTGATCATTCACGAAATGGCGCATGTCATGGGTTTCGGCACGCTGTGGGAGTTGAACGGCCTTTATACGCCCGGCACAGGTCAATATACCGGGGCCAACGCGCTGGAAATCTACAAGCTGGAATTCGATCCGCTCGCCACGTTCATCCCCGTTGAACTCGACGGCGGGCCGGGCACCGCCGACGGGCATTGGGACGAAGGTTGGGAGGGAACCGCGAACGAGTTGATGACCGGCTTCCTCAACGTTCCGGCATTCGTCAGCGCCACGACCGTCGCCTCATTCCAGGACCTCGGCTATACGACGATCGCGCTTGTGGCATCGGTTCCCCTGCCCGCTCCTGTTCTGATGCTGTTGGCGGGACTGGCCTGTTTGGGTGGTCTGCGGCTGAAATCCAATCGCGGCAAACTCGGAACCATCCACTGACCGGCCGGCATCACGGACTGCTGACCGGCGCCGCACCAACCAGATCGACGGATCGGTTTTATATCGCCGCGAACTGTACTACGACTGGCGATGCAGATTTTAACAGGACGCGCGTCCTGCAACATACGGTCATGTGCCGCGATGGAATGGATCCGTCAAAAACCCCGAAGCATCGTTTCCATCGCCGAGGCCCCCGGTCTTTTCGCGACGATGGCGCCGCGCATCCTGGCCAAGGCCTATGGCGACATGATCCTGGAATCCGGCGGGAACGTTCCCCGCAAGACGGGCCTGGACATTTCCAAATTCGCGGCCGCCCTGCCGAATGTCGCCCTCTTCGCCTTTACCCTGCCCGACCTCTGCATCTACCGTATCGTCGGTGAAGCCTGGAAACAGCGGATCGGCATCAATCCGATCGGCAAGAACTACCTGGATTTCGTGGCGCGGGAGAGACGCGAGACGGCGGTCGCCTCGCTTCAAAACGTAATCGGAATACCAAGCGCGTTCCGCGTCATCATCGAACAGACCTACAGTGGAGGCCGCACGGCGCATCTTGAGGTCTTGGCAGCGCCTTTGCTGTCCGATGAACCAAGTGTCGACGGCTTTACCATTTTCGCCGCCCAGCCGATCGCGCCCATCCATTTCGGCCGTGACGAAGACCGTATCGTTCTGGGCGCCAATGTCGTCGAACGCAATTTGATCGATATCGGGTTCGGCGTGGACGAGACATTCCGCGATATCGTCCGCCCCGCCTGACACCGGCGGATCAAGGTCATATTCCTAGCCCGGAATCCAGCAGCCCGCGGACCTGAAGCGCCAGGGACTTGTTGTCATAAGGCTTTTGCAGGAAGGGATAACTCTCGTTCGGTCTGATCGCGCCGTTCGCGAGATCACCGGTAAAGCCGGAAACCAAGCAAACACGCATTGCCGGGCGCAGGTGTTCCGCCGCATCCGCCAATTCATAACCCGACATGCCGCCCGGCATGACGACGTCGCTCAACATCAGGTCTATCGGCTCGTCGCCGACCAAAATCTCCATCGCCTTCGCGCCGCTATTGACGACAATCACCCTGTAGCCCAGATCCTCCAGCACTGCGGCCGCAATTTCCGCAAGATCCTCTTCATCATCGACGATAAGGACGGTCTCGGAGCCATTCGGCAGGTTTGCGCTCTCTACCGTTTCATCCGGCTGTCCGCCCACCGTCTCTTGCCGAACGGCGACGGGAAGGAAAATCTTGAAGGACGTCCCGACCCCTTCCTCGGAATAAACGGTTACAGTGCCGCCCGAGCGCCGTGCGAAGCCGTACACCATCGGCAAGCCGAGGCCGGTTCCTTTGCCGGTTTCCTTCGTCGTGAAGAACGGATCGAATATCCGTGCCTTGACCTCCTCGGGCATGCCCATGCCCGTATCCGCGACATCTATTTCCACGTATTGCCCCGGGCGTATATCGCGGAGTTCCTTCTGCGCGTTCGACCCGACGGAAACGATGCGCGTTCCGATCCGAAGTATTCCCCCGCCCGGCATCGCGTCCCGTGCGTTGACAGCCAGATTGACGAGCGCGTCCTGGAAGTCGCCAGGGTCTGCGACAGCCATCGGCAGATCGTCATAGAGGAACAGCTTGATCTCGACGCTCCTGGTAATGGAGCGCTGAAGAAGCTCGTGAATATTCCGGATATTGTCATTCACATCGATCGGTTCGCTTTGCGTCGGGGTCTGACGGGCGAAGTTCAACAACCGGCGCGTCAGGGACGCCCCCCTGTTCGCGGCGCTCACAGCCTTGTCGACCTGGCGGTAGAGCTTCTCGTCCTGGTTCAGTTTTCGTTTCACGAGGTCAAGGTTGCCGACGATAATTCCAAGAATATTGTTGAAATCATGGGCAATGCCGCCGACAAGCTGGCCCACGCTTTCCATTTTCTGGGCTTGGCGCAACTGTCCCTCCAGCGCCTTCTCCTTGCTGAGGTCGACAATAGATCCGAGGAACTGGCGCTCCCCATCGACCGTCATTTCCGCAATACCGAGGTTCATGGGAAAGGTTTCGCCGTTCTTTCTGAGGCCGACGACCTCGCGGCCGGTGCCGATAATCTTTCCGACGCCGGTTCTAAGATAGTTCCCAATATACTGATCGTGCCGGACGGAATCGGATTCCGGCATCAACATTTTCACACTGCTCCCGATAAGTTCTTCTTCCCGATATCCGAAAATCCTGCACGCTTCGGGGTTGCATTGGACGATGACGCCCTTGTCGTCGGACAGCATGATTCCGATGGTGATGCTTTCGAACGCACGGCGGAACCGGAGCTCGGCCTTCTGAAGGTTCTCCTGTTGCGACCGTATCACGGTCACATCACGGCCGGTCCCCCGGTAGCCGCGGAAGTGTCCGGTTGAATCATATGCCGGCTTCCCGGACGCGGATACGATCTTCGTCTTTCCGTTCCGACCGGCTATGGCGTATTCGAAGTTGCTGAAAGGACGGTGATTGTACAGATCGCCGAGATGTTTTTGCCATTTTTCATTGTCTGTATTTTCCGATGAGCATTCCAGGCGCGTCCTGCCTATTGCGTCGTTCAAGCTGAACACGTCCTCTTCCTCCAATCCGGCGGAAAGGAAGACGAACCGGTGGTCTGCATCGGTCTCCCAAGCCCAGTCGGATGCCGTATCGGAAAAGTCCTTGAACCTCTGCTGGCTGTCCAACAGCGCGGATTCCTTTTCCTTCAACTCCGTGATGTCGGTCAGGAACCCGACCGTGCCCCCGTCCGCCGTTTTACGATCGACGACCCGCAACCAGCGCCCGTCCGTCAATTGTTGCTCAACCGGACCCGTCGGGTTTCCGTGCTGGGCCAAACGTTCGCTCAGCCATTCCTCCTCACGCCCGACAGCTTCGGCAAAAATACCACTTTCCAACCCGCTGCGAACCAGTTCCTCGAACGTGACACCGGGTCTAAGGGTGTCGAAACCGTGCAGCCGGCATAATTCCGTATATTTGGCATTGCAGAACACCAACCTGTCATCGGCATCGAAGAGAACCAAGCTGTCCGGTGTCGCGTCAATAACCTGATCGAGTTGACTCT
>Ga0209475_10003960_pt1 | contig 13146 bp, 8 predicted proteins | sample tdDd471_FD_187128 | JGI IMG/M metagenome (GOLD analysis project Ga0209475, IMG submission 187128) | Marine sediment microbial communities from the Atlantic coast under amendment with organic carbon and nitrate - tdDd47.1 (SPAdes)... | ecosystem: Environmental > Aquatic > Marine > Coastal >... | reverse complement strand
TGGCCGCCCGACTACGACGAGAAGAGCAAATGCGCTCGGACTTCATCGCCATGCTTTCCCACGAAATCAGGACGCCCATGACTTCAGTTCGTGAGGCAGTCGACCTCATCGAATCCGGCGTGTTCGGTGACGTCAATGACAAACAACGTAAATTTTTGCGCATCGCGGAAAAAGAATCGGCTCGTCTGTCCGATTTGCTGACCCGTTTGCTCTCGGTCTCCCGCATGGAATCCGAGACACTTGATCTCCACAAGCAGGAAACCGATGGAGAATGGCTCGTCATCTCAACGGTGGAAAGACTGGCCCCTGCTGCCGAAGCCAATGATGTCACACTGATTTCGAAAGCCTTTCCCATGACCTTCACGGCAGACCCTGAACACATCCGACAGGTCCTCATGAATCTGGTCGGCAACGGCATCAAATTTACCCCGGAAGGCGGCACTGTGACTGTCACCGGCAAGGTCTCCTCCGGCGAAGTCATCTTCTGTGTACAAGACACAGGTCCGGGCATCCCGGAAGAAGAGCAAGGTCGGGTTTTCCAAAAATATTACCGAGAGCCGGAAGTCCGCGACAGCGTGGACGGAGCGGGTCTCGGACTGGCCATATCCAAACGCATTGTCCTGGCCCACGAGGGCCGCATCTGGCTGACCAGCAAACCGGGACACGGCTCGACATTCTGTTTCTCCCTGCCCACCAAGACATAAACAAGGACGCACCATGAATACGACCATCGACATACCAACCATCCTTGTGGTGGACGACGACGAAAACATCCTGCAGGTACTGGAAGCACGCCTGCTTTCTTCCGGCCTGACCCCCCTGCTCGCTGACCGGGCCGAAACAGCTCTGGAGATGCTGGCAAGCGAACCAGTTGATATGATCGTCTCCGACGTAAAAATGCCGGGAATGGGAGGACACGGTCTTCTCAAGGAAGTACTGGAGAACTGGCCGCACATTCCTATCATCATGCTTACAGCCCACGGCACCATTCCAGGCGCGGTGGACGCCATACAAGCTGGGGCGGCGGACTACCTGACCAAACCATTTGACGGCAAGGAGCTGGTGCGCCTCATTCGGACGAAGCTGGAGAACAAGAAAACTGCCGTTCCTGCACAAAAGTCCGCTGTCTCGCCATCTTCTCATGACGGCCTGCTGGGTGGCGCCGCTCCATCCATGGCTCATTTTCTGGAGTTGCTTGAACGAGTAGCCCGATCTACGGCCACAGTCCTACTCTTCGGCGAATCCGGCACAGGCAAGGAAAAGGCGGCGCGGATACTCCACGATGCCAGCCCGCGAGCCAAAGGCCCCTTTGTTGTGGTGGATTGCGGGTCCACGCAGCCCACATTGCTTGAGAGTGAACTGTTCGGCCATGTCAAAGGATCGTTCACCCACGCCATGAAGGATAAAAAAGGACTCATCGAAGAGGCTGACGGTGGCACTCTGTTTCTCGATGAAATCGGCAATATTTCCCCGGATATGCAGACCCGTCTCCTACGTTTTCTGCAAGAGGGCACGATCCGCAGAGTGGGCGACAACACCGAACGGACAGTTTCCTGTCGCGTCATAGCCGCCACCAATGCCGATCTCCCCCGAATGGTGGCAAACGGCGATTTTCGTGAAGACCTGTACTACCGCCTGAAGGTCGTTACCCTGACGATCCCGCCACTACGTGAACGTAAGGAAGACATTCCCATTCTCGTAGCAGGATTTATCAAAGAACTATGCTCTGCCCAGAATCGCCCCCTACTTACCATTGAAAAGGGAGCCATGGACAGGATAAGCGAACATCCGTGGCCGGGAAATGTCCGTGAACTGAAAAACACCATCGAAGCTGCGCTGGTCTTCTGTGGCGACGACGCCATTACCAGCCAGGACCTGCAAATCGAGGAACCGCCAACGGATTCTCCAGTTCTTCAGGGCACGAGTCTGTCATTGGAAGATAATGAACGGGAAACCATAGTCCGAGCGTTGAAAGCCACAGGGGGAGTCAAGAAAAAAGCCGCCGACAGGCTGGGGATAAGCCGCAGGGCCATCCACTATAAGATCAAAAAATACGGCATCGAAGAATAGTGAACTTTTTTTCGGGATTGCGCCTTTGCCGGGCTTGCGTCCTGCAAAGCCCTTGGTATATGTAAAGGGTTCGAATTTGCCAAACTTTGGAGCCCCTGGAGAGACCTCGCATGAGTGAGACCAATATCCTGCTCGAATCAGGTACCAATGAACTCGAAATCGTCGAATTTTTTCTCGATGACGAGCGACAGGCCGGCAACTACCGCGGCTTTTACGGCATCAACGTTGCCAAGGTTCTGGAAATCATCCAGATGCCCGAATTGACGGAAATGCCTGACGTGGCCCATGAGTCGGTGCTGGGAGCCTTCAATCTGCGCAACGAGATCATCCCACTCATCGACCTGGCAAACTGGCTCGGTAAAAACAGGGCCGAGTCTGAAGCCCCCAAGGTCATCGTCACGGAATTCAACCGTACCAAAAGTGCCTTTTTGGTTTCCGGCGTAACCCGTATCCACCGAATCAACTGGAAAGAGGTTGAGGCTCCCACCAACTACGTCTCCTCGCTGACGGCCAACTCCATTACAGGTGTCGTCAAATTCACCGATCGCATCATTTTTATTCTGGACATGGAAAAGATATGCATGGAATTGAATCCAAACGCTGTTCCGGTCAATGAAGTGACCGAAGCCGTCAAGGAACAAATTTCCCACGAGGAACACCGAATACTGCTTGCCGACGACTCCAACATGGCCCGAAAAATGATTGCCAAGATTCTTTCCGAATCAGGGTTCAAAGTCCACGCCGAAGAAAACGGCGCACTGGCCTGGCAATACCTGCAATCGATCAAGGCCAAGGCCGAAAACGAAAGACAACCGCTGACAAACTATGTAAACGCCGTGGTTTCAGACATTGAAATGCCCGCCATGGACGGACATAGCCTGACCCGCGCCATCAAGGATGACACGATTCTCAAAGGACTGCCCGTCATCCTGTGTTCTTCTATCATCACGGAAACCCTGCACCACAAAGGCATCGCCGTAGGTGCTGACGATCAGGTCTCCAAAGCCGAACTGGGGGAACTCGCCCCCAGAGTATACAAACTGCTCAAAGCGGATACCGAAGGTTAATCAACCCGACCGTGCATGAGCGCACATTCATGAAAAACAAACTCGCAAAAAAATACTTCATATACCTCGCCAAACACTTCCCAGTCATGTGCGCATCAGGGGCCTTCCCTCTGATGCCACCTGTGGCAGAATCGTCAAAATGGCTCGACCGACTGGACGATCTGTCCCGCAAGGGAATAACAAAACACATTGTCGCCCTGAACCGGTTCAAGAATGACTTCCTGACCGCGGCCTCCAAAGCGGACACACCAGATTCAGCTGCACAAGCGCAGGCCTTCGCCCTGAATGCCAGTGGTGTCATCACTGAACTGGACAGTATTCGCTCTTGGGAAAAAGCCCCAGAACTCTACCTGCAAATCGCCTTCACAGGTCTTGAGCAGGCAGTGACCATGCCCGCAAAAAGCGAACGAATCAGACAGAAACGATTCGTTAAACGCCTCAAGGACATCCCCAGCCTGCTGGCTCAAGCTCCAAACAACATCGAAATGATCAGTGCATCCAGCCGCGGCGACTCCCAGACCATGATCAGGGACTGCGCACGATATCTGACCGATTTAGGCAGCAACGAACTCGGCCAGACAGGCAAAGCACCAAAATTCCTTGGCGAAGCTCTGTCCAGCCTCAAGGATTTCGATCGATTCGTCACGTCCAGACCGGAAATTCCGGATGATCTGGGGCCATCGTTTTCCATCATGACGGAAAACGTTCTTGGATCGAAACGAAGTCCTGATGAAATCTTTTCCATGGCTGAAGAGGAATACGGCAAACGAATTGAATCCCTGCGCTGGTTTGAATCGGAAATAGGTAACGGCAAAAGCTGGCGTGAGTTATACGACGAATATCAAGGACCGCCCACGGATGGCCTGGAGGCCCTGGATCTCGTTGTCCGGGAAATTCATCGTCTGCGGGCATTCGTACAGGAGTCACCTCTGTCAAAGGTCTTTGCCGATACAGGACTGCGCATTGATCCTCAGCCTCTGCATCTGGCCTCAACTCTGCGCCCTATCCATCTCGATCCGGCCCTTGGCGCATGGGAAAACGATCCTTCACACTGCTATGTCAGCACCCAGCTTTTCACAGGCAGAGGGTTTCGCGATGACCCGACACGTCTGGCCCGTGCGCGCAAGGAATTCCCCTTCATGACTGCCATACAGACGTATCCTGGCCGTCACCTGCTGGATTCCCAAAGACGCGCCTTGGGAGATTCTCCAATGGCACAGATAACCAATCCGCTCTTCAGGGCGGGATGGTTGGCCTTTGCCGAGAACCTTCTGGATGAATTGGGATATCTGGAGACACCGCTTGCCCGTCTGACACACCACAAGCGAGGCCTGAGCCGTGCAGCTCTGGCAATGATCGACGCAGGGCTGGCCGTCGGTTCCATGGATCAAAATCGTTGTCTGTCCATTTTGGAAAAAGCCGGGTTCTCTCGTGAAGAAGGATTAAATCACGTCCGTACCATTCGTCTGACACCATCTCGCCGAGCCATGCCCATTCTGGGTCTCTACGAGATCAAACGCCTCAGAAAAAAATCCCGCCTGAACCTCGGCCCGTTCTGTGCGGCCCTGTTTGCAGGGGGACAACTTTCTTTCGAACACATCGAACACCAGATGTGTGGTTGACCTTTAAGGTCTATAGATAATGAAAGGCCGGGAAACGGCTAGAGAGAGGAGAAACTCCCGATTTCCGAGAGATGGGAGACGCGGGTAATCTTGACACGCTCGGACAAGGCTTCAATCCGTTCGAGATTTTCCAGAAAACAGGCGGTCAGCTCATCATCCAGCCGTCCTGCTTCCGCATCTTTTTTCAAAATCTTCACGGCTTCGCTGCGTGTATATGCTGGCTTATAGTGTCGTTCCTGAGTCACAGCGTCATAGATATCCACAATGGCCATCATACGACTCTGAACAATGATTTCATCGGCTTTCAAGCCGTCCGGATACCCTGAGCCATCAAGACGCTCGTGGTGCTGACGAATAATGGTCAGCATGTTGTTGTAATTGCCATGCATGGGGATATGCTGGAGAATTCGCTCACTTTCAGCAGGATGACGTTGGATTTCCTTGCGTTCCTCCATGGTCAAATTGCCGTACTTCAACTGGAGATGCTCCAATTCATCATCGTACAAATACGACAAACGTGCTCCACCTTCATGCAGGACCTTTCCACCCAAGTCCTTGATAAAGTCCAAGTCCTCCTCATCCGGAGTCATGGCCTTATTCACGGTGCTCACAGTTTCATAGGCAGCGGCCCAATCAAAATCATTGAACTGTCCAAGGAGCTGAAAACGAGCCTTGACGACATCCATACGACGTGAACTCAACCGGGTGCGCTTGGTCAGCACATCTTCCTTGATGCCGATCTTGCCCACGTCATGCAAGATACCGGCATAATAAATTTCCTTGAGATCTTCATCCGAAAAAGACACCCCTGCACAATCACCTTTTTCATTCAGAACCTGAGCAAAGGCGACTGCCAAATGAGCCACACGTTCGGAATGGCCGGCAGTAAATGGATCCCTGGAATCAATGGCTTCAGCCAACGCCTGTAAAATGGCGTTCATCAGCTTCTGCACACCTTCGAAGTTGAAGGAATTACTCACGGAAATACCGGCCACGGAAGCCAGGGTCGACAGACTGCGTCTATGCGCGGCTTCGAACAACCCTTTGTTTTCCGAAGCCAGAATAAGCAACCCCTCACACCTATTAGGTGACGCGATGGGAATGATGATCATGGCACCAAGACCGGGCAATTCCCCAGCCCACCGGGCATCTTTGTCCAAATCGTTGACGATTTCGCCACGCCCGGTTTCGGCGACCTCAATAAAAAGATCACTGTCGGCCACAGGCTGTAGATTGGAACCAAAAGGGAAACCATACTGGACGGCCAACCGATACTGCCTGGAACCAGGCTCAAGAAGGAATATCATCCCCAGTTCACCTGGGTAATTTTCCCGCCGACATTCGTCAATAAGAGCGCGAACCACATCGCGCATGACCAAGGAAGTATTTATGTTCGGAACCGAACGATGCAGCAACGCCAGCTCCCGATACTTGGCCAGGGCTTCCTCTGCTATGGACCGCCTGGCCTGCTCCATGTCGATGAGTTCCTGAATGGAATACCCAATGAAATCAAGAAGACGTTCTCCCTCTTCCGATGAACAGTCTTCGCTGAGACGGATGACAACACTTCCACCATGAATCATATCGAACTGAATCGGCACTGAAAAAATGTTGGGGAGCTTCTCACTAAAGCCATCATAGGAATCGGTGCCTTCCACAATAACCACTTCACCCTCATAGGTGATGGCCAGAGGGCTTTTGCCCCCCGCCAATTGGTGGGCCCTGCGGAGTATATTCCGTAGCACTCCAGGGCGTATGTATTTCTTGAGTGGCGTCATGAGAAAATAAAAAAGATCGAACTTTTTACAGTTCCAAAGCTTCCTTGGATACCCTGAGAATCTCATCCGGATCAAAAGGCTTGGTCATATACATCAAGGCACCAAGTTCCATGCCTTGCTTACGGTCAACTTCCTGCCCCTTGGCCGTGAGCAAAATAATCTTGACGCCCTGCAGACTGCTGTCCTCCTTGACGATGCTACAGACTTCATATCCGTTCATCTTAGGCATCATTATATCCAGAAAAACCAAATCCGGACGTTTTTTTTGAATAAATTCAAGACCTTCCTCACCGTCAGAGGCCGTAAACAACTCAACTTCAAACTCATCTTCAAGTTCTTCGAGAGTCTGCTCAAGCAGCATTTTGATGTGGACCTCGTCATCAACAATGAGGATCTTCTTGGCCATTACTCACTCCTTACAAATCCGTTGGAAACAATCCCGCCTTAAAAGGCGTGTAACACTCTCTCCATGCCATAAAAACGGTTACTCTCGCAATTGTAATAATCAGTTTGCGTGATTTTACTAACGATTATAACTCGGAAGGATGACGATGGATACACCCGGCAGTTTCGTCAATCTTTCCAAGTCGATCTTCCTATATTCCTCAGATGGTATAAATACAGTGCCACGGAACGACTTTCCCCGGCTTTCCCAGAACTCCTTTTCGGGGAAAAAGGAAATATCGCCCGTGCATAAAAGCGACAGACTCTCCAAGTCACACCCTTCACTGTTCCCCAGGACCAGACACGATTTGCACGCACCCCGTTTTCCGAGCAACACCCGAGCCGCTTCAAGCAAACGAGCTTCATCAACCGGCTTGGTCAGTGCCATATCTCCACCGCCATCCTGCTCCCCACTCAAGGCCGTGATGACGAGTACGGGGATATGCCATGTGGCAGGAACGCTCCGCAAACATCGTATGGCTTCACGGCCATCCATAAGCGGCATCATAATATCCATGGTAATGAGATCAGGGGTCAACTCCTGAGCCAATCGGACCGCATCTTCACCGTTTGTGGCAGAACGGACCCTAAAGCCGTTATCTTCAAACACTTCTCCCAAGAAACGGACCAGAGCCGGATCATCATCCACGACCAAAATCAAAGGGCCATCCTCAGGCTCACTTGATTCCAACGTTTCTGATATCGTTTTCGGGGCAAACACTCTGCCAAGGCATTGCACCGTCTCAACGGGTTGAATGGCACTGCCCCTCCCTGACGGGACAACAAAATGAAAGGAGCTACCGTGTCCGGGCTCACTCTCGGCCCAAATCCGACCGCCATGCCGCTCCACGATCTGACGGCAAATAGGCAGGCCGAGTCCCGTACCTTCAGGTTTGCTGGTCAGGGTATCTCCCACCTGCTTGAATTTGGCGAAGACCATTTCCAGATCATCTCGTTCGATACCCGCCCCATTGTCGCTCACAAAGACTTCCTGAAAATCGCCGTCTGCTCTCAACCCACAAATGATCGGACTTTCATCGGTGAACTTGATCGCGTTCGAAATAAGGTTGACCACGACCTGCACAAGTCGTCCAGAATCTCCATGAACAGGGGGCAGTCCCTCTTCGATGTCCAGTTCAACCTCCAGTCCCTTGGCTTTCCAGAATCCCTTGGTAGAATTACGAGACTGCCTGAGGACCTCGGCCATGGAAACATCGGCATCTCGCCACTTGATTTCTCCGGCTTCCATCCGTGCGATATCAAGCACATCGTTAATCAATTCAGTCAGCCTTTCTGCCTCGGTAACAATGATATCCATGTTGCCACGGACCTGCTCAATGGGCCTGCTCACACTTGTCTCGCCCGTCAACAACGGGAAAATGACATGTTCCAACTTTTTCCTGATAATCTTTGAAAACCCGAGGACCGATGTCATGGGAGTACGCAATTCATGAGATACGGTCGATATGAAATCTGTCTTGAGTTGGTCCAGCTCCTTCTCTTTGGTAATGTCACGAACCAAAACAACGCCACCCAGGCATTGTGAGCACGGTTCTGTAATGACGACAGAAGAACTGATGGCTTTACCAACACGCCCCTTTGAGAGCGGCAATTCAGCAGACATTATCTCCAAGGAGCAGTCACGAACACCCGAAACCATCTCCAAAATTTCACTCGGGAAAATTTCGCCAGCCATGAGGCCACGGTAGTCCTTGTCGGGCAAATTAAACAATTTCCGCATCGCAGGGTTGATAACCGTAATTTCCCCGGTCACTCCCACCACCAGTAGTCCGTCTGCCAGATTGTCAAGAATAGCCGACAGGTAGGCCATATGGTCTCGAAGCTCTCCTGTCGCTTTATCCACTTCGCTATTCATTTCCGTAAACAGAAGTGACAACTCCTGGCCCATGGACTGCATGGCACGCCCGAGCAGATTCAACTCATCCTTTGTTTGAATATCGATCGTGGCACTGAAATCATGTGCAGCCAGCCTTCGAGCATATTCAGTCAATTGATCAAGCGGTCGAGAAATGCGTCGAGTGACCAGATAGAGAATTCCAACGCATGCCCAGAAAGTGAAAAACAGCAAGACCTGCATGTCGAAAATAGCTTTCCAGAAATAGCTCACGACGAGTTCTTTATTCATGCCCACATGGACATAACCGGCCACACCCGCCAGAACCGGAGCGCAAATGTCGATCACTCTGCCGAATGGCTCCACTTTCAATTCCGTGACAATTTGCATGTGTTTTGACCGGGGCAAGGACTTCAACACCTTAGGAACTTCAGGAACAAAGGTATGGGCAACGATGACCCCATCGGAGTCTATGACAAAGACATACGCCACGCCCTGAATCGCAAGATATTGATCAATCATGGACTGGGTTGTGGCTGCGTCGCGGCCTAACAGAATCTCCTGGCTGGCACCGGCGATGGCAGTGGCAATGGCCGCCCCCTTGCTTGCATATTCTCCAGTCAGGCGGTCGTACAGGGTATAGGCCGCCAATGCGGACGTCAAAAGCGAAATACAGCCAAACAGACAAAAGGCCAGAAGCCCTGTTTTCTGGAATAAGGACAGCCCTTTTATTTTCGCCATGACTGCCACAATTCCTCATTAAGGGGCACGAACTTGCCGTCCCTGACCGTCGTGAAATAGACTCTGTCCAACCCTTGATGATTACCCGGACTGAAGTTGACAGGAGCATCTATTCCAAGATCAGCATCCCGTATGAATTCCGCAGCCCATCGCATGCCCGAAGTCGGCGCCTTCTCATATGACTCAAGGATACGCGCCATCGCCTTGGCATTGAGAAACCCTTCAAAACTCGTAAAACTGTATTTGAGTGACTGGTACGACTTGCCCACCATGGACGGCGGAAGCGGTGCATAATGGTCCATGCATTCTCTGTATTCCCGAACAGCAGGTAGACTCAAATCTTCATAACTGGGAACAACCTGCGTATTCACGAGATTCCCGGTGTAGTCTCTGCCTGTCTCGGCCCCAACTTTTTCCAGCAAGGCAAGCATATTTTCACTGCCCACAAATGAGACATTGGCAATCGGAACATCAAGTCCCATATTACGGGCGTCTCGAATAAAGGCCGCGCATGCGGCATAGGAGCCGATGGAAAGTACGGCATCCGGCTTGGTACGCATAAGAATCTCCACCTGCCGCTTCATGGAGTCTTCGAATGACGTCCCCCGTCTATAGGTCGCCTCTCCCACTAAAGCTCGCTTCCGAACGGCCAGAGCCTTGCGAGCACCATCCCATCCACTCCGTCCATAGGCATCAGCCTGATAAAAAACAGCAAGCCGAGTCCGGCCAACACCCAAAAAACTATCGACCAAGCCGGCAAGCTCATCCCTATAAGAGGCCCGAAGGTTGAAAACATAACTTCGGTATGGCTGTTGCCGTTGTGGTTCTGCGCCGGTGAAAGGGAAGAATAAAAGTTTCTGATGCCCTTTGTACCCCTTGAGAAGTGGTAAAATACGCGTCACGGTCGGCGTTCCCACATAATTAAAGAGACACAGGATATCCTTATCTTCAAGAAATTTGATCGTGTTTTCAATGGCCGGATCAGGCTGGTAGCCATCGTCAAGGGGAGCAATATTCACCGATTTTCCATTGATTCCGCCGGACTCATTGAGAAATGAAAAGTAGGCCATGGAGCCTCGGTACAACTCTACGCCCAACCCTTTACTCGGGCCGGTGAAAGCCGCGGACATGCCCAACAAATAGCTGTCACTTGCCCACACCACAGGAGTTCCATTCAGAGATAAAATCAATCCCGGAAGAAAAAAGAGGAAGAACAGTGCACCGCGTATTCTTTTATCAATCATGCAAATATCTGTAATTAGTACTATTAATATAAACCAACCTGAGAATAGGCGTCGACAATAACAGCATGTCAGGACATTGAAAAGATTGTTATAATTAAAAAAACAACCTTTTTATGTGTCTCCAATCAAAAACACCGCCCTTCACTCCCTCTCAAAACTTGCCAATGCCTGTCATGTACAGTAATTCAACAACCGCGCACCCAGTAGCCGGATATTCTGACAACGCCCGGTATGGCACTGCGCCTCACGACGAAAACCATCCATCAGGAGTATATGACCGCCATGTGTGGTATCGCCAGTTTTCTCAGCAACAGACAATGGCTGAACACGCCGGACACCGGCTGGCTCACCGAGCTTGAAACCGCTTTCAACGAGGCCAGCACAAGTGCAGACCTCATGCAGGCCGCATCCCCATTGGGTATCCTGGCCGACCATTTTTACGATCTCATGGCCTTTGGCCTGCACATACAACTGGTGGGAGACCAACAGGTCTACGCCACCCTGAGTTCCATCCGCGACACCATACGGAACCTGCGCAACGCCGCAGCGGTCAAGTTGGAACAGGGACCGCGCACTGACGCACTCGAAGGACTGCATGAAACCCTGGACGACTACCTCTGGCAGATCGACCGGGAAGTCCTCGGCAACATGCAGGATACCCTGGCTGTCATGCCGAACGACCTTGCTAAAAATGTTGATGCCCGCGACCGTCATTTCCTGGCCTGGGGCACCGAACAAGTTTTGCAGTCCATTGACAAACTTGAAGTACGTGGACGTGATTCAGCAGGTATAGCCGTGGCTTTCATCCTGCCCAAAGGGATGGCCCCGGAACAGGATTTGAACGCGACACAAAAAGACGAGTTCAAAAGGCGCTGCTCCATCGACAACGCCGACACCCGCCAAGTCTTGGTGCGTACACTCCCTGATGGCCGTACGGCATGCCGCTTCCTTTACAAGGTGGCTCAGCTTGTTGGTCAGCTTGGCGACAACGGTGCCGCCCTGCGTGAGTTCATCACCAATGATGATCTGCTCTGGAGCATGGCCGAAGGGCTTGAGACCCTGAATATCATCGCTCATACCCGCTGGGCATCCAACGGCATCATTTCCGTGCCCAACTGCCACCCTGTTGACGGTCTCGTCGAAGGCGATGTCTCCACAGGACTGGAAAAAACCATGTTCGTGCTGAATGGCGACGTGGACAACTACCGTACACTGGTCGAAGAAACCGTGACAAGCAAAGGCGCGTTCATTCCGCCAGTCATCTCCACGGACGCCAAGATCCTGCCTGTACTCTTCCATCTGGGTGCACCAGAAGACGGCGATGCCGAGACACGGTTCCGCAGCGTACTCAAACAATGCGAAGGATCACTTGCCGTGGTCATGCAGAACCTGAGTGACTTCGATTCCCAATTTTTGGCCCAGAAGGGGTCGGGGCAATCGTTTTACGTTGGCAACACCCAGGATGGCTGGCTGGTCGCATCCGAAGCTTACGGCATGGCCGCCCGGGCACGAAGCTCCTACCCCATAGCCGTCCATCAGCAAGGTGGCGTCTCCGTAATTCTCCGTGATTCCGATCCGGCAGGCAGCGTACCCGTTGCCCGCTATCTCGATTCCGGCGACTTCGTTGAATTGGCCGAGGAAAAAATCGAAATCTTCTCCAGAGACATCTTCCGGGGCGAATACACCCACTATATTGAAAAGGAAATCCACGAGGCTTCGGATTCCGTCCGCAACACCCTGCACGGCAAATATCTGCGAAAAGGGACCACCATCGAATTCCTGCCTGAAGGTTTCGGCAATGGACCGGACCTGGTCAAACGTTTCAAGGACGCAACAACACCCATCAAACGCATCATCTGCGTTGGTCAGGGAACAGCCGCCGTGGCCGCCATGGCTGTGGCCCAGCTTCTGCGCCGCACGCTTGCCGGAACCGGCCTGTCCATTGAATCTTACACTGGCTCCGAATTGATCGGCTTCATGGGTAATGACCGCATGGACGACGTGTTCCTGATTCCGGTCTCCCAAAGCGGAACAACCACGGATACCAACCGCGTGGTGGACCTCTGCCGCGATCAGGGTGCGTGGGTCAATTGCATCGTCAACCGCCGCAACTCGCCCCTCGTTCAAAAATCGGATTCCTACATATACACATCCAACGGACGTGACGTGGAAATGGCTGTGGCCTCCACCAAGGCGTTCTATTCACAAATTGCAGCTGGCAAGCTGCTCTCCCTGTGGCTGGCCGATGTACTCGACTCCATGGATGCAGAATCCATTCTCACCGAAATAGAAGCTCTTGAGGCCCTGCCTGAAAAAATCGATCAG
>Ga0209475_10003959_pt1 | contig 13147 bp, 15 predicted proteins | sample tdDd471_FD_187128 | JGI IMG/M metagenome (GOLD analysis project Ga0209475, IMG submission 187128) | Marine sediment microbial communities from the Atlantic coast under amendment with organic carbon and nitrate - tdDd47.1 (SPAdes)... | ecosystem: Environmental > Aquatic > Marine > Coastal >... | reverse complement strand
GATAGCACCAGCCCTGCCAGGCCGAAGCCCCGAGCCCAATGCAGCTACTGAACGCCCGGTACTGCCCAGCAACCGATCGATGGCCAGTACCGCAGCGAGCCGTCTGCCATGGTGGAGCGCCCGGAGGGGAGGGAAAGTGAAGTGGTGAAAAATGTGAATAGGTGAGGCTAGTGGTGTGGATAGGTGAAATGAGGAGAGACTTTTCCTCTCCCGAGGACGAACGACCATGGTGAGCGCCGAGCGAGGTACTACCTTGATTAGGTTGCTGGGTATAGCACCCAGAAGTTCTTAGGCAATCTCAATAAAGCCAAAAAGTGGAAAGAGGAGCTGAGTTTATTAAGAACAAAAGTTCTCGAATGCAGAATATCCAATGCTTGAAGAATTTCAAAACAAACAGGATGAAATTCCTACTTTAAAAATTGCTTTTGAAGCATTACCTCCGGGACTGCAAAAGGATACCTCTTGTATTTCTCTGTGCCCAAACAATCAAAAACACGAGTATCAAGGATTGAAAAATGTATGCCTGATGTTTTTAGTGGGAAAGGGTTGAAGGACAGGTAATTCCCAACCCAAAAGCGAGGTCAATTAAAAATATGACTTAACTTGATGTGACCTCCTGCTTTTTATGAGTCTTTAAGGCAACTTTTTACTTTGAGCAACTTTTAGTAATGAACAAACAACTGATTCTTTTTTGCCTTTTAGGGTTGTTGTTTTATAGCTCTTGTAGCAACAACAAATCGAACGAAGCTCCTGAAATATCTCTAATTGAAAAAGGAGAAGTGGATGAAATCCCCAATGATTCTGACTTCGATTTTGAGGATGCTCTCAATGTCTACGACTATGACGATTATATGGCTGCTGCAGAGTACATCAGGGCAGCTATGAAAGACCTCTAGAAAGTAAAGAACTCGATTAAGCTGCAAAAGAAAGTAGCAACCTCCATTGTCACTTTGAAATACCTGTCGGGGCAAATGCGGGAAGGAAAAATCACCGACCGTGAAACTCTGGAATATGCTTTCGCTCAGGCAGAAATGAGGGTTGCACCTGACTACCTACTATTTGCTCAAATATCCACTTTGCGATCCTAGTCTTAACAAAAAATGAACAATTTTCGCTGCAAAGACCAAAACTTAAACATGTTCTTAGACCAAAGGTTCCTCAAATTGATAAAAGGGTGGATTAGTGTCTTCTTTTTGATTTTTCTCATCTTTAACACAAGCTTGAGAAAAGCAGAGAAAAAAGGACAGGAGCGCAAAGCTCAATATTATATTATATTTTGTGATCACTAGAATTGATTTTCGGCATGAAATTTCTTATAAAACCATCTTTTATTCTTAAGTCTATCCTTTCTTTCCGGCCAAGACAAGCTGAGCTGGGAAACATCCATTGAAACCGCAAAGCCATTCCAATAATCTATAGTTCTAGCAGATATTTAACGAAGCGTTAAATGAAATCACGGTCAAATAAAAATCATTAGTGATTAACCGTAAATAAGATGAGCCACTATGCTTTTCCTTTAGCCCGCTAATTTCGTTGAAAATACTCGCCGTAGCTTCGGCTATGCCTGCGTTTTTCGCCTCAATAGCGACCAAAATTACTACGCCTAATTGGCTCACCTTACTTATGTTTCATCACTATTACATTGTAAAATAAATAAACTTATCTTTGAGTAAAAAATACTCAAGATGAAAAAAGTATATATCCAACTTACGAATGATCAGCGAAAAGAACTCAAAGAGTTACAAATCAAGGGCACATTGAAAGTAAGAGTACAAAAGCGAATAATTGCTTTGCTAGAGTTGGACAAAGGTCAAACTCAAGCTGCAGTGTCAAAAATCATTAATCAATCCAATACGAGTGTAAGTCAATTGGTTAAACGGTTCAAAGCTAGAGGTATGCAATGCATCTATGATGAACAACGGCCAGGTCGCCCCATTGACATTACAGATGAACAACGAGATAAAATCACAGTATTAGCTTGTGAAGATGCTCCTGAAGGCCATAGCCAATGGAGTCTTCGATTACTTGCGGATAAAGCAATTGAATTAGGCTATTGTGAACATTTATCTCATACTCAAGTGCAGAACATTCTTAGAGAAAAAAACTCAAACCGCACCTTATAAAAACTTGGTGTATAGGTACGATCAATGGGATTTTTTTAGCAAGAATGGAAAATATTTTGCGGCTATATCGCTTACCATATGATGAGCGTTTTCCTGTAGTTTGCTTTGATGAAAGACCCTGTTTTCTTATCGGAGATGTTATAGCGGGTTTTGAATTAAAACCAGAACAAGTCCGAAAACAGCATTATGAATATGCTAAAAATGGTTCTTGTAATTTACTGCTGGCAGTTGAACCTTTGACAGGTAAACGTATTGCCATGGTTACAGATAGACGCAGAAAAATTGAATATGCAGCGTTTATGCAAAGGCTTGTGAGTCATTTTCCAAAAGCAGAGAAAATTAGGCTAATTCAAGACAATCTAAATACGCATAACCCAAGTTCTTTTTATGAGAATTTTGATGCCGAGACTGCCTATGAGTTGACTCAGCAGTTCGAATATCATTACACTCCTGTAAAAGGCTCATGGCTTAATGCAGTTGAAATGGATTTTTCGGCAATAGCTAGGACCGCACTAAAAAAACGTATCCCTACAAAAGAGCAATTAGAAAAACAAGTATTCGCTTGTGTCAAAGAACGTATCCAAAAAAGGATTAAAATTAACTGGCAATTCGATATAACGGCTGCTCGAAGTAAAATGAATAGACATTATCGAAAGGTAAATTCAGCTAATGAAAAATATAAAATTAAACTTATTTAATTTACAATGTACTTAGTAATGAGGAATAAATAAGTTGGGCCAAGGAGCTAAATGTTTTTTCACCAGGCTAGGCGAGAAGAATGAGGATAGCCTAGCTACGTGAATGATGAACAACGACGGCTGGTGGAAAAAGATAAGGCTAATTGGTCTTAGTTATTTATTTTTCATTACTTAGTAATGCTCAAATAATTTTATTTTTTCCAGGTCATGTAACTGCCAATTAGGGCACCTACACCTAGCAGTAGATACATAATTCCTGCAGTTTGCCCGCTTTCATCACTGGCATTGATTTCTAGTCCCAAAAATTTCACACCTGCGGTAGCACTTTGAATCGTTTGTATACCTTTAACAGCCAGTAGGAGTCCGGCAATTAGGAGAATAGCAGGGATTATCTTTTTCATGATGGTGGTTTTGATTAGTTTATCATACTGTGTGAGTAATGTTGTACTTAATTAGGTGGTTGACTAGATATCCACCCGGGCGGTGGGCAGGGCCATAAGACGCTCGATGCGAATGGCTTGACCCGTTTTTTCATCCAGCCCAAAAGTATTGTTCTCGATGCGGTGTAAAGCCGCACCAATCTCTAATAGATGAGTCTGATATTTTTTGATCTGTTGCACCATGCGTTGTCGAATTTGATCGTTCTTGGCATCATCACCATAACCATCATTAGATTCTTCTCCGCGGTATAGGTTAGGCATTTCTACCTGCTCCAATTTAATCAAGCGCTGCTGTATCTTCTCCTGCTCTTTTTCTAGTTTGGATTTGAATTCATGGAGTTGTTTCTCGGTAAAGGGGTATTTATGATTCTCTTTCATGGTATTGATTATTTGCCGGACTGGTTTGTTTGCTCACGCTGCATCAGTTGCTGTACTGCCTGGACTACATCTAGTGCAATGGGAATCCACTTTGACCAACCTTGGTCTGATTTGGAAAAGGTGCTTGCTTTCTCTCGATCAAAGCTTTTAGCCAGATATTGAGTAGCCATAATACTTCCACCTTTTAGTAATAGGTTCATTGATGTTGTTTGCCAATCCAATTTAGCAGGTAGGATTTCCACCTGTTGTACAAGCGCCTTTCGTGTTACTTGCATCTTCAGTTCTAGTAGTCGCTGCGCTTCTCGCAGCTCTTCTAAGCTATCAATCTTCTTCATGGAAAATAAAATTTCTATTTGAGGAAATAGATTACTGCAATAGTTGGATCAGTGAGGCCACTAAAGGATTGGTAATTAGCTGTCGGCGGAAAATGACCACAAACAGTAGCAGCAAAAGGAATACACCCGTTACGGAAAGAAATCCAAGGGTATAGGAATCCAAGTATTGTCCTAGGTAGAGCCCCAGTGTAATACCCGCAAAGCCTAGCACAAATAAGCCCAAGAGGCTAATGAGGAAAAGAGTGATTAAAGCCGATCCTGCTAAGGCGCCGCGTTCTACGGCCTTCAACTTAAAGTAGGTCAGCCTTTGGGAAGCATATTCATTTACATAACCTATGCTCTCCCCTATTTCTTCGATCATACCTTCGTGCTGCTGCTTATTCACTTCCATGTGTATCTTTTGTTATAATGATCACTTAGCAGTGGGTGTGGATATATACCAGCCGCAAAATCGCGCTTGATGGCATTTATTCTCCCATATCTTTTACTATACAATGCGAGCGTTCTGCAATTTTTCCGTTTCTGTTTCAATCTTTCTACGGGCTTTGTTGATTCCAGTTTGTAAGCTATGGTTAGCGGTATCCAGTTTGGCCTCTGCTGTATCTGCGGCATTGTTGATTGTATCTTTGGCTTGGGTAGTAAGGTTATTGACTATTTTTTGGCCTTGCTCCAAGGTCGAGGCTGCAGTTTCCTTGATTTGAGCCGCGTTTTCCTTGATATATTCGGATGCCACTTGCCCCAATTCATTAACTTTACCACTCGCTTGTCGACGTACGGCCTTACCTTGCTCTGTATTTAACCAATATCCAATTGCTGCGCCAGCTAATACGCCCAGTCCAAACCAATTTCTTTTTCTAGTATCCATAATGATGCTGTATATTTGATTAATAATGTATTTCCTCTTGAACCTCTAAAACGGGACAGGTGTTCGTTCTCAGTCAATAATTTTAAAAATAACCTCATTTTTTCATAGAAAAATTTAGAGCATACAAGAAGAACAGCTTAAGAGCAAAAGTGCATTTACAGAAGGGGGGATAGTAGACGGGCAATACCTTCAGCCAATTTTATATTTACAGCTCTTTCCTTAAAGTGTGCCAGTTCAACTTCTTCACTTTCTTCTAAATCGGCCAAAAATTGGTTTTTCAATTTGACATTGATTTCCTTATCGTAGATCACGGTATTCACTTCAAAGTTGGTTTCAAAACTTCGAATATCCATATTAGCGGTACCGACTGATCCAAAGGTATCATCTGCCACCATTACCTTACAATGAATAAAGGAGGGCAAATAAAGGTAAATTCTCACTCCCGCCTCCATCAGTTCTTCAAAGTAGGATTGGGCCGTCAACGTGACCGTTCGGCTATCTCCCTTGGCGGGAATCAATATTCGAATATCTACACCACTCAATGCCGTCGTCTTCATTGCGGTTAGAATACTTTGATTGGGGACGAAGTAAGGCGTTGCAATATAGACAAAGGATTTTGCGGTGCTGATCGCATTGAAATAGGCATGCATAATGCCGGGATAAGGCGTATCGGGGCCACTCGCAACGACCTGTAGTAATCGATCCGCTTTCAAGTCTACCTTTGGAAAATAGATGGCCTGATCCAATAACTTCCCTGTCATAAAGTGCCAATCTAGCATAAAAATAGTCTCTAAGCTTTTGACCACCTCCCCCTCCAATCGCAAGTGAGTATCGCGCCATGCCCGTTTTTCCCCCGCTAAATACTTATCATTGACATTGATGCCGCCGGTATAACCTATTTTCCCATCTATGATAGCTATCTTGCGATGGTTTCGATAGTTGAACCGACTGGTAAAGAGTGGGAAACGAACAGGCATAAAGGCGACCACTTCCCCCCCAGCAGCCTGAATACTTCTGCAGAAGTCTCGACTCAAGTTCCAACTCCCTACATCATCATACAGCACCCGCACTTCTATCCCTTTTTGAGCTTGCTGAACCAGTTTTTTTTGTATGGCTTCGGAGAATCTTCCATTTTTAATGATATAGTATTCCAGATGTATGAACTTTCGGGCACCGTCCAAGTCCTCTAGTAAGGACGATAACTTCGCATCGCCACCGGGTAGTATTTCCAACTTATTGTGCCGAGAATACACCGTACGACTATTACTGAGCAGCAGCTTGATATTATTTTGGATGAAGGCCATGTCTTCTGTTTCGGGTACAATGTCTTGGGCTTCATCATTGAAGTCCTTCAATTGCTCCTCTCGCACCGCATCAATTCGCAAATCTTTACTAATTTTCTTATCCCCGAACAGTTTCTCTTTTCGGTAATTGAACCCAAAAAATAGATACAAAATCAAACCCAAAACAGGAATAAAAAGAATAACCAAAAGCCAAGCCAGCGTTTTGGTAGGTCGGTTGTGTTCTAAAAGCAAAAGGCCGATCACACCTAGGATGACCGTCCCGTACAAAATTCCGAAAGTAGCCCAAAAAGAAGGTAAGCTATCCGTAGGTATATAATCAGTAAACCAACTTGTTTCCTTGATCCAGTACAGTAAGAAAGCCAGGAAAGAGGTGGTTATCCCAAATTGAATTAGCTTTCTTTTCATCGGTTTCACTGTATTTAAATAAAAAAACGAGCTCCTGCAAATGCTACAGAAGCTCGTCCAATATAATATATATATGAGAAATTCGAGTGAATTATACCTTTTTAAGTAAGCCCGATAGTAAGGATACGACTAATAAAGCCAAGAACACCCAAAATAGAATTTTTGCAATGGCTGCTGCACCTGCTGCAATACCTCCGAATCCAAAAACACCAGCAATAACAGCAATGATAAAGAAGACTAAAGCGTAACGTAACATAATTTATATTTTTTGATGAATAATGCGGTTCTCAATATTGATTACACTTTCTTAACCTGGCTATTCCTGCTCGTGTTCGGACGAGCCTGTATTTTTTTCAATATTTATTTATGGGGCCTAGTGAACTTCTCCCACTGCTGACAGATTCAAAAGGAAAACGAATAGCTCATGAATAATTTATGGACCGACCTCTTAGATCAAATTCAAACTTACTATGCCGTATTGGTAGCACTCTTACCCAAATTGGCCTTGGCTGTTTTAGTTATCCTCTTAACACTCTCATTAGCAGGCTGGGCCAAACGTTTTACTCAAAGGCGGCTAAGTCAGCGAATGGATGATCCCTTATTAGCTAATTTCTTAGCTCGATTAATAAAGATCGGCTTAAGCCTGATCGGCTTTCTCATCGTACTTAGTTTGGTGGGATTGGGAGAAGCAGCAGCCAGTGTGTTGGCAGGTGCAGGTATATCCGCCTTTATCATCGGTTTTGCCTTTAAAGATATTGGTGAAAACTTTCTAGCCGGGATTTTGATGGCCTTCAAACGCCCCTTCCGTATTGGAGATGTGATCCAAAGCGGAGACATTGAAGGTAAGATTATCGGCCTTTCCTTGCGGGATACGCAAGTCAAGACCTTTGATGGCAAAGATGTTTATCTTCCGAATGGAATGCTGTTGAAGAACCCATTGATTAATTCTACAATTGATGGTTTTCTGCGCAATGAGTTCGACTTAGGAATCGACTATGATTCTGATTTGAATAAGGCAATTGAAATCATCTATGATTCCCTGCGGGAGGTAGATGGCCTACTTTGGGATGAAAACAAGTCCCCCAATGTAGCGGTAAAAGATTTGGGTGCAAGTACCCTCAACTTAACTGTCTACTTCTGGATTAATACCTTTGATAGTAAGGTCTCTGGCCTTAAAGTAAAAACAGAGGCTATCAGAAATGTCCTCGCCCAGCTCAAAGCCGCAGGCTTCTATCTTCCAGCAGATATTGTGGAGCTGAAAAACTACAACAGGGAGTCATTGGCTTCCAAGGCCATTTCTTAAGCTTAAGACCATGCTTGGGTGGGGCCTTAGCGGCCCAACACTCATGCCTGGTTTCTCTCCTCCTATACCGACTACTCTTCAGGGATAGACTCCATCAATGCTCGAATATTGGCTAAGTCTACTTCATTTTTAATGCCCTCCTGTGCATCTTGCCAAAGCTTGTCCAGCTCCGCCAAGAGTGTTTTTCGCTGAGTGGGCAGAATCTGATTATGTTGAACTAAGGCAATGGCCATCTGTATCACATGCGTATAGACTAAAGTATCTTGGCAAAAATAGTTGCGCATCGGGGCAAAACACGCATGGATGAGGGAGGAGAAGCTAGCCCTCTTGAGGTAAATCCGAACGGTTCCCTGTGCATCATTGATCTGCCAATGTTCTACCAACTGTATCCGCTTTTCCCATAAGGCCGTCAAATAATCGATAGCCCTAATAGCGGTCATAGGGTCATTAATGCCAGGACTCATCGCCTTCACGGCAATTTCTGTAATCTGCTTCAGTCCATAGGTATAATCTTCCGATATTGTTTCTTCAAAACTGAAGGTGAGAAATGGCGATATCCATGCTAGATCACCTTCTTCCGGTGGCCTATTGAGTTGTAAAATAGTGGTTCCTGCCAAGACAAAGGAACCTAGCGGAATGGCCATTTTTATCACCACTCCCTTTTCTTCGGCTTTTTGACATAATTCCGTACTATTGATCTTGAATAAGTAGCCAGATCGTTCAATACGAACATCATACCACGGCTCCTCCCCTATTGTCGATGTTTCTTCTTGCCCACGCTCCTTGAGTTGTTCCATCATAGCCTTTTCAGTGTCTTTAAAAAGCTCGTGTAGGATATTGTCAATCTGTACGGATTTAGAGATAGAATGTATAAAGGCCACAAATAAGCCGAGACAAAAAACACCAAAAATTAATGATAAAATGATCGCTAGAGGTGGTACGGGTATCTCGCTATCACTAGGCATGATTTGCACCAATACCGTCAAGTTATAAATGATCGACCCAAGGTAAATACCCAAAACAAATTGATGATACCGATTTGAGATCAAACCCGGTAATATGCGAGGGGAGAACTGGGCACTCGCCTGGCTCAAGACCACCATCACCATCGAAAAACTAAATACCATGAGGGAAATAAGCCCGCCAGTTAAGATGCTGAGCAAGGAACGAGCAGTATCCGGATAAGCAATAGCTAAGGTCCCCAAACGTTCATTAACTCCTTTCAATATGGCTGCGCTCTGGGCACCCAATAAGAGAACGCCTAAACACAAAAAAACAAAGGAAATAATACTAGGCCAAAAAGCCATACTTCCCAAGGCTTGACGATAAAAACGTTTCAGGTAAACACCAATAGTTGATAGCATAATTAAATATTAGCATTGATACCTCCTTACAATCTTGGAACGGCATCAATTGTTCGATAAATAGGTTATGTTCGCACGGTCTATCGAACATAAATGGACAGGAATAGATTAAGGGGTAGGTAGCTTTTGTAAAAGACAAGACTACCCATTTAACAACTGAGTATTTATGAGAATCTTTCAATGCCAAGCTTGTCAAGCTCCCGTTTATTTTGAAAATACGGCCTGTCTGCGTTGTGGCCATGCTTTGGCCTTTCAAAGTATCTATCAAAAATTGGTGAGTTTACAACGCCAAAACAATAGTTGGGCCTGGGTTCTTGATGACGGTCAAAGCTACCGCTATTGTAAAAACTATCAATATCAAGTCTGCAACTGGTTGGTTGTCAGTGATAATCTTCAAGAATATTGTGAAGCTTGTCAGCTCAATAAAACAATACCCAATCTTAACTCTACTGATAATTTACTTGCTTGGCGTCGGTTAGAAGTGGCCAAGCGTCGGTTAATTTATAGCTTAAAGCGGTTGCGATTGCCCATCAGGAGTAAAAAGTCTCCAGCTGACTTGGGCTTGGCTTTCGACTTTTTGTCCGCAGATGACCCAACTGCTAATAGTAGGCCCGTTAGGACTGGACATGCCCATGGACTTATCACCATCAACTTGGCGGAAGCTGATCCTATTCATCGAGAACAGTTCAGAAAAAAACTGTCAGAACCCTACCGAACACTTATTGGTCATTTTAGACATGAAATTGGTCATTATTACTGGGAATTGCTGATTCGAAATCAAACGAATCAGCGCGCTCAATTCAGGGCTCTTTTTGGTGATGAATCCCAGGATTATAGCGCCGCACTCGCAGCTTACTATCAAAATGGTGCGCCCGCCAATTGGCAACAAAAACATATCAGTACTTATGCCACCGCACACCCTTGGGAAGATTGGGCAGAGACTTGGGCACACTATCTACATATTATGGATACAATGGAAACGGGCTACTCCTTTGGACTAAGCTTGGCCCCCAAACTTAGCCCCAACTCCTCCCTGAGTAGAATGGTGCATTTTGACCCCTATGAAGAAAATGATTTCAACATTATTTTCGATACATTTATTCCTTTGACCTTTGCCCTCGATAGCTTTAATCGGGGCATGGGTTTACCAGATGTATACCCTTTTGTTGTTGCACCTCTAGTCAAAGAAAAACTAAGTTTTATTCATAACCTTATCCTCCAATCAAAAGAAAAACTTCCTTAGAAAAGGAGATTCAGAACGAACATGAATGACATTTCCTAGGTTAAAAAAGTGAATACAACAAAGTAGATACCAAAAACCAAGTGTCCCTTTTTTAAACCTTAAAATATATAGATTAATGTCAAACAAACTAGAATCGACCCTAGAGATTATTGAAGAATTAAATGAAATACTAGCGAAATGTTACGATGCTGAGAAAGGCTATAAAGAGGCGGCTCTCGCCCTAAGCAATTCATCCCTCAAGTCGATGTTTCAGGACTATGTAAAGCAACGAAATGAGTTTGGTCATCAGATTAAAAACGAAATCATCGCCATGGGTGGTGAAGTCAAAACCGGAGGAACATTGGCGGGGACCTTACACCGAGCCTGGATGGATTTCCGTTCTTCTATTACCGAAAATGATGAAGCAGCCATCTTGAAAGAAGCCATTCGAGGAGAAAACAATGCCTTAGAGAACTACCAAGATGCCATGGAAGATATCCCAGTTACGAGTTCAGCCTATACGACCTTAGTCAATCAGCGCAATCAAATTCGTAGCGCACTCAATAGATTAGAGCGATTAGTGCCTGTATTTGACGAAGCATAATTACTAGACGAAACGGGTAGGATCATAGTATCTGCTTGTTTTGTATTCCTCTTTTCTTGATTGAAGATGGGAAGTAGCGTGCGACCAGTATATCAAATTATATACTGGTCGCACGCTTTTTTTATAAACGCACTTCAAGCAGTTTCTTTTTTGATCATTATTAATCACTTTGATGGTATTTAATCAAAACCAAAACTACCTGCCATATTCCATCGCTTTTTCATCCAGTTTTTAATTTATATTTGCCTAGCATGGCCTCATAAGACATATTACTATTTTAACAGTATTTAAGATGTCAAATAAAGAAGAAAAGATAGCCCCCTACTCTACCACCTACGATTTAAGCAAATGTGACAAAGAACCAATACATATCATTCGATTGATTCAAGCACATGCAGCGCTTCTATTGACTACTATTGATACTTACCAGATTCTACACGCCTCCGGTAACACCCAACAAGTTTTAGGCACAGCCCCCCTTGAGCTTTTAGGGAAAAACCTAACTGACTTTTTAGAGTCTAGCTTGCTAGAAGAAATTAGCACTGGTCTCGCAAAAGAATATATGGAAGATTTTAACCCACTCCAGGTAAGCTTCTTTGGCGAGTTTAAATTGGAACACCATCAAAATTTAATCATTCATCGCACTGAGCAAGGTCTTTTGCTAGAATTTGAAGCCCGACACCAGTCAACCTCTCAATATTCATTCCTCGGTAAGGTTGACCGTTCCATACAAAAAATCCAACAGCTTAGAAATGTTGACCAGCTCTTTGATCAGGTAGCCAAAGAAATTAAAAGCTTAACCGCTTATGATCGGGTCATGATTTATCGATTTGATGAACAAAAAAATGGAGAAGTTATCGCTGAAGCCAAAGAAGAATGGCTGGAGGCTTTCCTAAACCTGCGCTACCCTGCCGCTGACATTCCTAGCCAAGCTAGGGCCTTATACCTTCGCAATCAAATTCGCATTATTTATGATACGCTAGCCACTCCTGCTCCCATTGAACCCGCCCTACATCCCCAAACAGGAGAACCACTGGATCTTTCCCTAAGTGTAGCCAGAGGGGTATCCCCCATTCACTTAGAATACTTGAGTAATATGGGGGTTCGTGCCACAATGTCAGTGGCAATTATAGTTGAAGGACAACTTTGGGGGCTTATCGCCTGTCATCATCATGAACCCAAGTTGATAGATTATCGATTACGAAGGCTGATCCAGTTTATGGGTAAAATTATCTCAGGACATTTGGCCTTACATGCCACCAATGAGTTTCGACGCTTGAATATCATGACGAATAAGGTCCGCTCTCAACTATTTGAACAAATGGGGAAGGAATGGGATATTGTGGGAGGCCTTACTCAAAACAATCCCTCTTTTTTGGATTTAGTGCAAGCTACTGGCGGAGGTATTCTCCTGGATAAACAACTTCACCTTCTAGGTGACACTCCTTCCGTGAGAGAAATTGAGGCTTTGATCGATTGGTTGAAAGCCAATCATACATCAGCGGTTTTTTCTACCCAGCAGTTAATGAACCATTTTCCTCCAGCTAAAGATTATGCTAAGATAGCTGCGGGACTATTATCCATTCGAATCACAGCGTCGGAATTTGTCTTGTGGTTCCGACCAGAGATCAGGCAAACTGTCAATTGGGGGGGTGAACCCAATAAAACCTTTCTAGAAACTAAAGATGGACCGCGCCTAAGTCCACGGAAATCTTTTGAAAAATGGCAACAAATAGTAGAATTCACTTCAGCGCCTTGGTTGAATCACCAGATCGAAGCAGCGATAGCCTTACGAAATAACATCAAAGACTTTATTATACAGAAATACGAGGAAGTAAAGCAGCTCAATGAAGATTTGTTGAAGGCTTACCAAAATATGGAGAGCTTTAATTTTACTGTAAGTCATGATCTACGCGCTCCATTGCGCGGTATTAAGGGCTTTGCAGAAATTTTGAAAGAAGATTACTTCGATCAATTAGATGATTACGGTAAATCGGTGATAGAATCTATTGTAGGGAGCGTTGGAAAAATGAATGCTTTTATTAACGATATTCTAGAATTTTCTCGCTTTGATAAAACTAAACTGTTGATTTCTGGACTCGACTT
>Ga0209475_10003958_pt1 | contig 13148 bp, 11 predicted proteins | sample tdDd471_FD_187128 | JGI IMG/M metagenome (GOLD analysis project Ga0209475, IMG submission 187128) | Marine sediment microbial communities from the Atlantic coast under amendment with organic carbon and nitrate - tdDd47.1 (SPAdes)... | ecosystem: Environmental > Aquatic > Marine > Coastal >... | reverse complement strand
ATAACAGAGAAGTGCCGGGTAAGCTGTGGTGCTTGTGTGACTATTGGTGGGGTGTTAGTTTTTCTGCGGAGCAAAGCGGAGCGGTTCAGTTCTTCCTGTACATCCACAGTCAAAGAGTCGAGTCGCCCAGGCGAATCTCACCCCAGGCTCTCACAGGCACGTACGTGACACTCTCATGTCATACGGCTCTTCATGTCCCCTCACGAACCTGAGGTTTGCATTACTCGAAGGTTCCTCCCATTTCTGGTTGACCAATAAGTAAATTTGGACATGTTGCCCCCTTCGCTCCACCTCCATTACAGAGGCTTCATCACTAATACGAAGTAATCCGCCCCTGTGCTCCGCATCGGTACTCTCATCCTCGTGGGGCCTCCACTTGGATTTCTCCCTTGGCATCGGAACGACAGGTTCCCACGTTCCACACGAAAGCCAAGATCATGTTCACGCCACCTTTACACCGGCCGCCGCTCGGGCAGTAAAAAAGGTTTCCCCCGAACTTATCCTGAGATAGAATTAGCTCCCAGTTTTGACGACATCCTTAATCTTTCGACACCTCATCAGTGGTTCGCTTGCACTCGTCTCCATGATCCACACCTGACCCAGTCTTATGCCGGGCCTTTTCCTTAACGCTTACCACCATGGCTCTTTACCACAGCAGCTTAAGGTGGTTTGAAGCCTGCTCCTGCAAGCAGACTCCGAGGGACCTACCCTCATCTTTCGTGTAGTTACGAGCAAAACTTATTTGCTCTCGTGGCACACTTATTCCAGATAATGTTTTATAGGCCGTAAACTGATGCCGGGCGAATCGTGTTGAAATAAATCGCACATCCACTCCTGGTCAATTGCACCTGCGGGTTCTACATTTCCCAAGAACATCGGATACGAGGCGTATTCGATGGAAAACGGTGTAATTTTATGCGCCTCTAATAGTTTTGCTCATAAAATATCTGATCGTTTTTGAGCTGTTGCTGCAGCCAATTACCGATTTTGTGGAGCAAGACCTCTTCACTCTGACAAAAAATAATCTAAGAGTAGCCGGAGGACATATTTCTTACTACAATAAAAAAGCCGGACGAATAAACAGATATTCAAGTTTGCCATTTATGGACGGAAACTATGTTAGTTCCGATACGAATATTAAAAAAAAAAACCAATAAGCTTAGGGTAAAAGTTTCATATGGGAAATACAAAATGACGAAAACCTACTCTGAAATAAATGAAAAGATTGTTTCGGGCAAAGCTGTGGTCCTTACCGCCGAAGAGGTGATTGGCTATGTGGACAAGAAAGGTCTTGAAGCTGCAGCCAAGGAAATTGATGTCGTTACCACTGCAACCTTTGGCCCTATGTGTTCATCCGGCTGTGTTTTAAACTTTGGTCATTCCAAGCCCAAAATACGTATGACAGAGGCATGGATTGGTGATGTTCAGGCCTATTGCGGCATTGCAGCTGTGGACCTCTATCTTGGTGCCACCCAACTTCGCCAAAACGATCCGGCAAACATGTATCATCCTGGAGAATTTCGCTACGGCGGTGGACATGTTATCGAAGATCTGATTGCGGGTAAAAAACTCCAGCTTTTCGGTCTTTCCTACGGCACAGATGATTACCCCCGTAGAGAAATCAGGACCATGTTTGATATCAATGATCTCAACCAGGCGACCATGACCAACCCGAGAAACTGTTATCAAAATTATAATGTGGCGGTCAACACCTCGAACAAAACCATTCACACCTACATGGGTATTCTCAAGCCCAATATGCGAAACATGACCTACTGCTCAGCAGGGCAATTATCCCCTTTGCTCAATGACCCCTACTATGAAACTATTGGTATGGGCACCAAGGTCTGGCTGGCTGGGGCCCATGGAATTGTCTATTCAGAAGGCACTCAACATTGCAGTGCAGTTGAAAGAGGAGAAAACGGTGTTCCCGTTGAGGGGGCCGGCACCCTTGCCCTGAGCGGTAATATGAAAGACATGATCCCTGAGTTTGTACGGGGGGTAAGTTTCAAAGGCTATGGTGTATCACTGTCCCTTGGAGTGGGTATTCCTATCCCCATCCTCAATTCTGAAATCCTCAAACGGACTACGGTGCGGGATAGCGAAATCATTGGTTGTGTCACTGACTACTCAGAAGATTATCCGCAAAAGACCGGTAATATTCTTGCCAGGTACACATACGAACAGCTTCGCTCCGGTGAGGTTGAGCTTAACGGAAAAAAAGTCCGGGTCTCCTCCATGTCCTCATACAATAAGGCACAGAAAATCTGCGGCATACTCAAGGCTGAGATTGAAGAAGGAAAGTTTTTAGTGTCCCAGCCCTGTCAACGTCTCCCCTTAAATCAGGGAATGAAAGGTCTGGAAGAGAGGGGGCCGGAAAAATGATAACGAAAAAGGTGTATCTCTACTTCCCAAAGAGTGAAACGGACAAGCCCATTGTTTACCAATTGATCAAGGATTACAACCTGGTGGTCAATATCTACAGGGCCAAAGTGACTCCTGAAGAGGAGGGGTATCTCTCTCTGGAAATGACCGGTACAGAAGCGGACATGGAACGTGCCTTTACCTATCTTGGTAAATTTGACGTAGATATCCATTCAGGGAATATTGGTTTACAATGGGATGCGGACCGGTGTGCGCACTGTGGTAATTGCATCATACATTGTCCTACCGGTGCCCTTGACTATGTTGACCGGACGAGCAGAACCGTTGGTTTTAATGAGGGTAAGTGTATTGAATGTTTGGCCTGTATTACCAACTGCCCCTATGGGGTCTGCAGCTCTGCATTTTGATCTGCCACAGGTAAAATGAAATGATAAAACAGTCCCTGTTCTCTTACATTTTCTATCATGCGTAGTTTTCGAACGTTCTCTTGGAAAGATACTCACCTGAAGGTGTATGGCAGTGAGTATGAGCAGATAACCAGAGCACTTGTTAAAGAGAGAAAGACGCTTGAGGCATATATCTTGCGCCATCCTGAATTCAAAAGCGCCTTGACACCACTCAAGTTACTTTCAGGCGCTCCAGAGGCGGCGCTACGAATGACCAGGGCGTCAGCTGCTACAGGTCTTGGCCCAATGGCTTCGGTTGCCGGCACACTGGCTCAGTTAGGCGTAGAGGCGGCCAGAGAGGTTGGCAGCGAGGAGGCCATCGTCGAAAACGGAGGCGACATGTATATAATGTCCCCCACTCCGGTAACTATAGGGATTTATGCCGGGAAAAATTCCATTGGTGCCCAGTTGGCTTTTTATTTACTCCCCGGGGAATTGCCGCTGGCGATCTGTTCATCCTCAAGTAAAATGGGCCATTCTCTCAGCTTTGGTGATTGTGAGTTAGCAACTGTTATTGCCAAGGATGCCGCACTTGCAGATTCTGCTGCAACCCTTGTTTGTAATTCTATTTCCAGTGAAACCGATGTGGAACAAGTGCTTGATACAGTCGGTCATATAGAGGGCATACGGGGTATTCTTGTTGTTAAAAACAGCAAGGTCGGCCTGTGGGGCACAGTGCCGCAACTGGTACGTAACTGTGATGGTCAAACTCTGGCGAAAATAACAAAAGATCCCCGCTCAGGGTTTAAGTAAGGCAGCCTGTATGGTGATAGGGTGTTAAGTAATCGCTTTTGGAACAAACAGCCACTCCACTTTGACTGGATGTATAACCGACCAAATTGAAGCAACAATTTTCATTGTTAATTGAATCTTCCACTACTGGGAGCGCTTGGATGGTCGCTGCCATCGTTATCGGTTTGGCTGCATTGTGGCAGGCGAGATCATTTGTTTCAAAATTCTGAAAGATTGGGGCACGATATAAATGTGAGGTAAGTTGAAAAATTATCAGTCGATACAGCAGCCTTCAGGCTTCCTTTACCGAAGTCAACTTTGAGTACCCCAAGTTTTGTTTTTAATCAGATCCCTCTGCGTCAGCCTTCTTTTCGTCCGTCGGGTTGGCGTGTGCCCTTGACGGCGCCCGGCTCTCCCGTGACGAAATCGTTCTTCATGTAGCTAATCATTTCATCGGTTGAAACCACCTTTGCGACAGTGCTACCAGCAACCTTTAGAGCGATCTCTTGGTTTGCTGTCGCCGTTGCGACTGCGTCGCCTATCACCACGACATCGTAACCACGCGAGTTGCCTGCGTAGACCGTGCTGAGAATACATTCATCCGTCCATAGACCGATAATTACTATAGTATCGATGCCGGCAGCCTTCAGTTTTTCATCCAGATAGGAGTTGCCGTTCTCATCGAAGGTCCAGAACATATCCAGATGTTTTCCATGGTAGAACCAACCTTCGGCAACCTCCTCCGCTGTCGGGGCAATTTCCGATAGGGGTTCCATGCCTGGTGCGCCGTTAAAAACATACACAGCGTTCTCCGGATCTTCGGGACGAAGGCCTTTTGGACCATACCATCGATCCATTGCGTTACTGATGCCGTCGTCAAAAGTACGGGTCCAGGCACTCCACATAATGCGGATTCCGTCACTCTTCGATTGAGCCACTCGAAACACATCCACCAGTTTGATGAGATTCGGAAGAATACCTCCTGCATATGGTCGGTATTCTTCCTGACAGTCATCGAGAAGCAGGGCTATTCTGCGAGGCCGTTCCTTTAGATTCCAGGAAGCCCAAAAACTTAGCGGCAGTTTATTCGGAGCACCTGGAGTGCTTTTGTAGTTGTCCATAGGCTTCAGCGCCAGATCCATGTCGCGATGCTTGCACGGCTCCTGGAGAGCTTCTTCAAGTGTCCGAATCTTGCTGTCACTTTTGATCATAATCAAGTCCCTCTCGAATAGTGTAATTTCATAGGCAACCGTCCCTTTGACCGCCAACAAGTGTGATAGTACTAACTATTTCCCCCTTTTCTCAGGATCTTACGCTATATGATACCGAACACGCTGTCAAGAAATTAATTGGGTTGAGCCGCACCAATCCCATGCGAGGATTAAAATCAATAACTCCTTTCTTATTTGGGAATTCTGTATTTTATTATACTCGTAATATTCCGACTTTTCGAGATGATCGACGACACCGGCACCGCCCATATTCAGGTTGATGTAAGTAACACATCAACGTAAGTGACGATTACTTTCCACAGCGATAGCATGATAGCGGTCCTGCCAGAATGTCCTTTTGCATTTTTCCGAGAATTCATTCCTGGCCGGTTCCTGCCAGCGACCAGCCTGGTCGAATCCGGAATGACGTTATTCCCGCCAATGTCGAATAAATGCAGATGGATGTGGTTGGAGGCGAACGCTTAAAGGTCTTATACAAAAGGCTTCATAGCGATGGTTGTAAACTACTGGATCACTCTGAAAGAGTGATGTCGGTATACAGGAGCAGGCTTCAAACCACCTTAAGCTGCTATGGCAAAGATCCATGGTGGTGAGCATTATTCGAGAAGACATTGTATTTTTTCTCTTGTTTCATCTCTGGCTTTTGAGAACTCTTTAAAATATTCCTTCAGCAAATTCGTTCCCGTATTCATGGTCGATCGAAACCGAAAATTGCCGCCTGCATTTTTTTGATCCCCTCAAGGGATGCTGGACTGACATTCATATAGAACCTGACTGTCCGAGATTTATTTTGAAACTCTCTTGCGTCATCTTCTGACCAGAAGAAAAGAGAATTACGTCAGAAGACATCGACGATATTTGTTTCCTTCATCTTGGCGGTATTTATCAGGACCAGGCAATATATGGGGCTCGCCCCTTCGGTGATCCCTGAAATATTCAGTTCACTGTCAAGTTTGATTTTTATCGGTCTGCCACTGTTTGCGCATATCGTATTGATGGTATAGGTCAGGTTCCTGTTTCTCAATTTCCCTTGCACGAAGGGAGTCGCAAAGGCGTCAATAGCTCAGGCTGCGAAGAACCGCTCACCCGTACTGGCGGTAATCTTGTGCCCGGTGTTTTCCAGCGAGAGGGGGTAGGCCCAGTTTATTCCCTTGCCGTCACTTCGATAGAGGAAGGTTTTAAGCTCTTCAAGTTTGTCGATCGTCGCCTCGACCCGATCGACCGGCAGGTGAAGTTCTTTGCCAACCTGTTCTGCTGTTAAAGGGGTTTTGGTCTTTGACATTCTACTTACGATGAAGTGATGGATCGTTCGCTCTTCCGGTGATAAGAGATCAGCTTTTGCCCTGGCTCCTGAAACACCTTTTTCAAGACCTTTAGAGGCGATCACCCGGGGGATCGGGACCATGAATTTTCCAATTCCCATTAACATCCTGCGTTTCAGATTGGTGTTCATATATTTCTCCTGAATCACCTTGAAGTAACGAGGTGTAGACATGATTGTCAAACCACACTCTACACACACAGGTTGGTTTTGCGTCTGGTTCAAAGAAGGGTCTTATTGCCCCATGCATGCGGGGATGAGTTGTGGATGCACTAGCCGAATACGATAAACAGGTAACAGGGATTATAATCTAAAACTTAGACAACAAATAACAGATGTTTCCAGCATCAATTTTATGGAATTATCTTCTTCATCATGAATATACCAATCAAGTAGATTTTTTCTATAATATGTTTGGTAAATTCAAACTTTTATAATTGTTGAGTCAATTTACCTATGATCTTATTCTATCCCGAACAAGCAATATTTCACAATGTGGCATTGTTTTTCCCTTATGCCTTATCATACAATATAAGAGAGATAAGAGTTCATTTTTCAACCACTAGATAAAGCCAAACCTGTTGTAGACAGGGAAAAGAGTTAGGGAATGAAATTTTTTAAGTCGCTCATAGCGAAATAAAGAAAGGAGGGTCCCATGCTAATCAGGGTATTTATCAAGAGACAGGTCAAAGCGGAAAATGAGAAGGTGGTCTATAGATTGCTTAAAGAACTCCGTGCTGATGCCATGCAGCAGCAAGGGTACATTTCCGGGGAGACCCTGATTCGTGCCGACGATTCTCAAAAGATAGTTGTGATCAGTACATGGCATAGCATGGATGATTGGAACAGTTGGAAGGAAAGTGAACAAAGAAAAAAGATTGACGAAATACTGGAGAAATTGCAGGTGGAACCAACCGACTATGAAGTATATGTTTACAGCAAATTCAGAATGGCTGTAAAGACAGGTTTCAAGGCTCATCCGGATGACGAGTACATGGATCGATGAAGGTGATATGGAGATATTTATCCAAATCACATCTCATGTTCAACTCGGTTATTATTCTTTGTTGTGTGAGAGAATTGAGGCCACTGTATCGACTGGCTATACAGTGGCCTCATAGCTATCAATGTTAACATATGATTTCAACTGAGCAGATTTTAAGCGTAGGGAAATCACAAGAAATCTGATCAAGGGCGAACAGCCTTTACCGTTCCTTTTTTATCTGCAGTCCATTGAAATATCGGACCATCACAATTGACATTGCTCTCCCATTGTCCAGCCTCAATATTATTGGTTTTTCTAACCCAATGGTTGCCACCAGTTTCCATAGGACAATCACTCTTCTTCATCTGAATCAGTTGTGACAACCTTAGACATTCGTCCGGAGTTGGTAATCGCCAATCCTCGAATCCCCCTAAATTTAATGATTTCACATGCTGATTAGCGTCGTCCCAATTTAAAAAATTTCGACTTTTCCCAGCTTGCCACATTAACCCTGAAGGATGTTGACGACAAATTCCGTTACCCATGTTTTCTAAATATTCTTTGCCTTGGTAATTAGTATCTGAATCTGTTTTGGTAGTCCTGCTACAAGAAGACAGAAACAATACTAAACCAATGGTGGCAATCAAAATTATCCAAGAGCATTTTTTTTTCAGTGCCATTTTCCCCCTCCTTATTGTCTGTTGTACCGTTAGAAATAAGATAAATCCTAAATCACTGGTACATATAAGTACATACACTTTTCAGGCTACCCCTAACAAGAAAACCCACTTCATTATCTCCTTGGAGAAAGGCATGATTTTAACTTGTGTTATAAATTATTCCTTCTATTCATTATATGTGAGGAAGTGCTGGACCCAATTCATGCGTTTTTTAATAGCTAGGCATGAGGCCGCTATTGCTGCCTTTGACCTCGCGCTATTAGTCTTGGCCCCACACAAAACGCCGTTTATGGATTTGTCCCATGAATTAAAACTTCATACCCTAGTGGTTGAGGTTCGGAGTCAATATACTCCTCAAATTCAGGGGAATAGCAGGTTTTCCAAGTAAAACCCCGACCACGTAAGAAGAAAGATGTTTCTATGGCAAATTTATAAACTAGGCCAACCCATATATTATTTCATAACACCCAATCACTCAATATCAAGTGCTACATTGTAGCTATAGTGAGTAATACATTGATACAACAATCTAATAATTTATAATTTGGGAAAATTATTGGAGGATTGGAAACACAGGCATTAATCTCTTCACGTTGCTTTCACAATTTAGACGAACTTAAAATGCTTCCAGCTCAGTTTATAAGTGATCATGCAAAAGAAATTGTCTAAAATGGTACATTCCAAATTATTGGTCATTCCAGAGAATCAATTTTACCTGAAACAATCTGGAGTCTGCTCATGGTTGAAGGAATGCTTTTAAAATGCCTCGTTCGTTGCCTGAAAATGCCGTGCAATTTATCCTGCACCTAACACATTACACAGTGTCAAGGTTCACAGTTCTGCATCAGTCGCCAGAAAAACAGACAGCATGTTACACATGCTTTTCACTACTTGATGACAACAACCCCAATAAAATGGGATTCCAATTTTCAAATTTGTTCTATTTTAAACAGCAATGATTACGGAGATGTAACATCTTCCACCTTAAACTCTCTGATGATTTGTTGACATTGATTTTCTGCATCCATATCATCTGCAGCAACAATTGTCTGAACCGCTAGAGTATTTTTTTGGGTCAATTCATACTCATCGTCAGCAATCTGTTCAAGAAGCCAATCTCTCCATTGATGAACAATTCTGCTCTTCATATTGTGATTCCTCCAATATCTGGTGTAGTTTTCTCCGTTAACTATAAGACAGTTAAAGATAATTCATATCCCATATTTTTTTTCATCTGGCGTAACAGAACTTGATCTATAACAAAAGTATCATTAAGACTCGGAAGTACAGGACGTTAGGAACGAGTAAGAGACAGTTAAAGATAATTCCAAAACGTCTTGAGTGGAAGATTCTCCCTAACAAATAAAACGCAAGAGTACTCTCCCACCTTGACATGCCATCAATGCTTAAAAGTCCTCCTCCTTTCAAAATCGAACTGATTTACGGCCAGGGCTATCTTACAAGGAGTGAAGCGCAAATAGCAGTGTTCGACTATATTGAGTTTTTCTATAATAGGATGCGGCTCCACTCAAGCTTGGCTACCAAACACCGGAGAGGTTTGAACGAGTTGCTTAAAGTAGGTGTCTACTTTTTCGAGGCAAGATCAGATTCAGGGCACATTGTTTAGTAACCAGGCGATATATTTTAGGAGATACATTGCTCTGTTGGAGCAGTGCTGCTTTTTTTACTGTGGAGCTTCTGTCCATTTTCCGGTATGTGCACTAAAGCCAATAACCCTTACATCAGTTTTCATTGTTGCGACATTACCTTCAACCTTAATTTCTTCTATTATTTCATTAATTTTTAGATTTTCAGGGGTCCATTCTTCTGTAATTACACTAAAACCTAGTATGCGTTTTGTGGTTACCACTATACCAATATTTCCCTGTGATTTTTTTCTAAGGATCCTTTCGGTGAGCTTAATATCTTCAGATACCCAATTACCGCTATAGGCCGAAAAAGCCAATATCTTATCATCCTGTATTGTTACTATGACTTCAGTGGCAATATCATCCGAATGATATGATCCACCTTTTGAGTAAACAGAGAATGGAGCCAGAAGTGCAAAGAATAGAGCCACGAAAACGATAAGAGATATTTTTTTGTAAGGCATGCAAACCTCCATTATTTAATTTCAGAATGGAAGCTACATAGAATAACCACGGATAGAGTAAATGTCTGCTTATCGTTATTTACCGTGTTTACTCTTTCAGCAGATCGGCCAGACCACTATCTCGCTGGATGTTGCGCGACAGTGCCTGCTCAAAAACCGGTTGTTCTGCAACGAGCTTCACAGATTTTTTTGCTCGGGTTACTGCGGTATAGATGAGTTCCCGACTGAGAATTCTATTATCATCATCCGGTAGCACCACAACCACTTCATCAAATTCCGAGCCCTGGCTTTTATGTATAGTCATGGCAAAGACAGTTTCACAGCGGGGAAGACGATACGGGGAATAGCTTCTCAGCCCCCCATCTGCATGCTCGAACCATACTTTCACAGAATCGCCATCCGGGTCCGGTAAACAGATGCCGATATCGCCGTTAAAAAGATCAAGGCTATAATCATTTCTGGTTATAAGAACCGGCCTTCCGGGATACCAACTGTCGGCCCGGCAGTCAAAACCCCGGCGTGCAAGCGACGACTCCACCCTGCGGTTAATTCCTTCAACCCCTCTATTGCCATAATGGACTCCGCAAAGAACCTGGAAGCTGTTGAATGCTGCGAAAATTGCTCTGACATCAGGCTCAGGGTTTCGATACACCTCTTCCATAAAATCAGCATACTGCTTACCGATATAGCCGATCCAATCCGAAGACAGAACACTCACATTTTTGGCATTGGCATCCAAAAGAAGCTCCCAGGCAGCTCCACTATCACCTGTGTTAATACTTTCAGCCAATAGTTTAATATTATTGTCAAACCGATAGGTTTTCTTTAGTTCAACAGTATTGTCCGGCAGGCTTTTTATAAAATCCCCCAGTACCGCACCTGATTCCACCGAGGCGAGTTGGTCCTTGTCGCCAAGAAGCAGCAATCTCGATCCTGGCTTGAGGGCGTCAACAAGTTTACTCATCATTGCCAGATCGACCATTGAGGCCTCATCTACCACCACCACATCCCAGGCCATCGGGTTTTGCGCGTTATGCTTAAACTGCGCCGAATGGCGTTTAAAGCCGAGCAGCCGATGTAGTGTTTTTGCCTGGCTGGGTATTGCTGCTTTAATGTCTTCGGGTAACTCCATCTGGCTCAAACTTTTACCAATGGATTCACTGAGCCGCATCGCTGCCTTTCCGGTAGGCGCGGCAAGTGACACTTCAAGATTAGCCCCTTCTGTCATAAGTAAAAGGGTGAGTATTTTAACCACCGTGGTGGTCTTGCCTGTCCCCGGCCCTCCGCAGATAATTGTCAGTGCTTTTTGCAGGGCAACCTTCGCCGCCTCTTTCTGCCAGTCGGTGCCTGATTGTTCATTATTAAAAAAACTATCAAACAGGGTATCTTTTACCTGTTGCGGGAAGGACACCCCAGCCATTGTGTTGATCTGCGCGGCCAGTCGGGTTTCGTAACGAAAATATCTGTGCAGATACAGCCGCTGTTTATGAAGCACAAGCGGAGTCTGGCCACAATCCGATACCAGATGGAGACTATTTAATAAGCGTGTTTCCTCCTCTGAAACAGGTAGACAGCTGTGCCCTGCTTCAAGCGAGGTTGTCAATGCTCTGACCAACTGCTTAAAGTTTTCTTTATCAGCACCGGATAGGCCTGACCGATCTGCCAGAAACCTTGCAAAATGGAAATCCAGAAGGTTATATCCCCGCTCACTCATTTTCTGTTCCCCCTATGGCCAGATCCAGCTCCTGTAACGTGTGATAATCTGGAAGGGTTGAGTAAACTCCGCTGCCGGGAATTTCCGGGGTCATCCCTCGCACAAAGAGGTACATCACCCCGCCAAAATGTTGTTCGTAGCGATAATTGGGCATGAGATTCTGCAAGTGTCGATGCAGTACCAGAGTATAAATCCAGTATTGAAGCCCATAATTATGGGACTGCATGGCAGCAACCAGCGCGTCAGGCTGGTAATCTGCCATCGACTCACCAAGAAAATTGGTTTTGTAGTCGAGGATATAATATTTGCCGCCGTATTCGCAGATGAGGTCAACAAAGCCGGTGAGGTAGCCACTCATCTTTTTATAACCAAGGTGGGTGACTGTCGGTTCCTCTGCCAGGATTGTATTTATCTGATCGGTTACCAGACGGCTGAGTTGGAAATAAAAGCCCATTTCCTTCAGGCACGCTGTATCTTCGAGCATGGAAAGGCTATAGCTTCCCCCAGCAAGCGGAGTTGTTACCACCATCTCCAGTAAGTTTTTAACATCGCCGGGTACAGCGTCAACTCCATAACGGGTGCATTTCTGAGCGAGCAGTGCCAGCAGCGCTTCCTCTTGCTCTTGCCTGCCAATTGCCGAAAACGAAAAGGATTCCAGCAAATCGTGTATGACATTACCAAAACTGGGCCCTGCAGGTAGACCGGTAACAGGCACAGTGTTGTGACTGGTGTCCTTACTATCTGCTTCACCTACAGGAGAAGCAATGTCATGTTCATGATCATATTCACTGAGCGAGGCCATTGCTGAAAAGCTCGACATCTGCCAGTCGGTATGCAGTGATCGACCGGAAGGTTGTATGGGGTGCAGCTCCCCTGCCGTCACAATTCTTTTGTAACGTGTAATTGGCTCATCAGTTGAAACTGTCAGATGCTGCACTGATTTTTCTTGAGCCAACTTTAAGAGTTTTTCCTGTTGGGTCTCATAATCAAGTTTACCATCCTCAAATAACAGGTAACCAAGAGCAGAGTTAAAGGAATCACCCACCCCGCCAAACTGTTTAACATCCGCCCAGCTGACGTAGCAACGGATCTTAGCACGTGTCAGGGCTACATAAAGCAGCCGCAGGTCTTCGGCCACATCTTCTTCTGCCGCTTGATCTTTGCGGGCCTCAAATTGATCAGAACCAAGATCAACCACCACCTGGTGCTTCTCGTCATGGCAGCTTATCTGATACTTTTCACCTTTAATCCGGTTGCTGCTATACCAGAGGTATGGACAGAAAACGACAGGGTATTCAAGACCTTTTGCGCTATGCATGGTCACAATGCGCACAGCTTCCTCGTCGCTTTCCAAAAACAGCTCGGCATTTTCGGCTCGCTGCTCACCTTGCATCATTTTCCGAAGCCACTGGATTATCTGACCGATACCGATATTTTCGGTGTTCTCCTGTTCCTGAACTAGCTCAAGAAGATGATGAATATTGGCGATAGTCCGTTCGGCCAGTGGCCTTGATGCCAGATTCGGCAGGACATCTTCCTC
>Ga0209475_10003957_pt1 | contig 13156 bp, 15 predicted proteins | sample tdDd471_FD_187128 | JGI IMG/M metagenome (GOLD analysis project Ga0209475, IMG submission 187128) | Marine sediment microbial communities from the Atlantic coast under amendment with organic carbon and nitrate - tdDd47.1 (SPAdes)... | ecosystem: Environmental > Aquatic > Marine > Coastal >... | reverse complement strand
ATGGATCATATCTATAGGAGTTATCAACTCCTGCAGCCATAAGGCAATGGAATGCAAGACCTTGGCTTGAGTAATCAGTGTCATACAAGTCAGGTAAATCTAATGCATGACCTAACTCATGGCACAATACCCCAATACCCACCATCTGATTATCTCTCTCGTTATAGGGATCTTTTTCAGCTGTGTATATACATTCATCTATTAGTATGTCGTCTATGGCAAAGTATTCATCATATATTAGTGAGCATGAGTATGTAGTAAAGTCGCTGTCAAATTCCTCATAAATTTCATAGCCAGAGAATACAAAAACTATAGTTAATTCTTCAGGCACTATATAGCCATCTTTATTAATATCATATTCTTTAAAGTCAATATATTCATCAGTGGCATTTAATACATTTTCAAAAAATTCAAAGCCCTCAGTATAGTAGTCATCTTCTTCTCTAGTAAAATTAAAACAAGGATGATTGATATTCACAGTAGCCTCTATGATACCGTCATTCTCTATTCCATTGCTTTCTTTGGCTGGTACAAATGTGAATTTCCCCTTGCTGCACTCCATGTAATAATCATCCACACTTCCAGTATCGTAATACCCATTACCATATATAAAATCATTCCAATCTGTAGCATCTGTAGACATTTTCGAGTCATTAAATGATAGTAAAAATGTTAATAATGGTACAGTGTCTATATCAGACTTATTACCATCAATTATATCATCAGATCCTTCATCATCACCATTGTTATCATTTTGTGATTCGCTATAGGTTTGTATATCAGTATTATTGTTTAACGGTTCTTCTTTTATAGCCTCAATAATACCATCCACAGCAGCAATGACAAAAAACGAAACAATAGCACCAACTATCAATAGGATAATGCCACATACTACCTTCACACCTTTACTACCTTTTCTCTTATTATTATTTGAATCTACATTAGTATACTGCTCTGCAACTGTGTGTTCATTGTTAATTTCATACTGAGTACTTTCCACAACTTTATTCCCACAATAAGCGCAAAATTTATGACTCTCCATAATTCTTTTTCCACAATATTTACAATACATATTCTCTCCCCCATATCTTTCAAGTCATATTTAACTACATACTCAAGAGATTACTCTATCTAATTTTATTAGTTATTTTACCACATTATGTATGTATAGCTCAATTGTATAATGTGATATAAATTCATCAAGCTATCATTAAGTAGTCATAAAACAAAAAAGGATATAAATACAAAGATTTATACCCTTCAAATTCACAATATATTACATTATTAATGTAATCATTTCATATTATATATGCTTTTTAACTATCTTTTCTAATTTATTATAATTAGACTTACTATTAGCAGCTAGCACAGGAATAGGTTCATTATACTTAAATCCTTCATCTAAAACTGTTCCTGCATAACCTCCAGCTTCTTCTAATATTAATGCTCCTGCTGCATAATCCCATGGTTGTAGATATAACTCAAAGTACAAGTCTCCCCTACCACATGCTAAAAGACATAATTCTATAGCAGCAGAACCTAAACGTCTCATATCATCCGCTTGACTATACACTTCTTCCATTATGTCTAAACATTTCTTTGTGCTTTCTTTTGTGTATGGTGACAAGGATGTATAGTAAATAGAGTTTTCAAAAGATTTGTCAGATACAGATATTTTATTACTGTTTAAAAACGCACCACGCCCTTTTTGTGCATAATACATTTCATCTTTATAAGGGTTATATACAAAACCTGCAATCGGCTTACCATTTTGTAGCAATCCTATAGAGATACAGCTAATACCTAAATCACGAATGAAATTTGTAGTTCCATCAATTGGGTCTACCACCCAAACATACTCATTGTCTATTTCGTGATTGTCACTTTCTTCTCCCAAGAAACCACTATGCGGTAACAGATTGAGAAGATTTTCTTTTAAAAACACTTCAACAGCTATGTCCATTGAAGTAACTTTATCTGATATTGATGTTTTTTCTTCAACATCAAAATCTCTGTTTTTAAATAGCTCCCCTGCCTCTTTTACAATTTCTATAATTTTATTTATTTCCAAACTATTTACCTCTTCATTTTATATTTCTTAATATTTTATATGTTTCATTACTATATCGTATAGCTTATCGTAGTTTTCTTTTGTGTTTGCCGCAAAGATTGGGATATTTTTATCATATCTTATAATTTCATTACCAACTGTACCTACTATACCACCCGCTTCTCTAATAATTAATACTGATGCTGCAAAGTCCCATGGGCTAAGAGTAATCTTAAAGCTCATATCACCTCTACCACATGCCAAATTGCATAAATCAATAGCAGCTGACCCAGAACGTCTTGTGTCATCAACCATTGGGTAAATTTCTTCAATAAAGTTAAGAAGCACATCAGCTTTATCCTTATAGTATGGATGCATAGATGTTAAAAGTATTGATTTCTCAAAAGGCATATTAGATACTGCAATTCTCTCCTTATTTAAATATGCTCCTTTTCCTTTTTCTGCACTATATAACTCATCACAATATGGGTTGTAAACAACACCTTGCACTACTTCACCTTTATGCATTAAAGCTACTGACACACAGCTTGCTCTAAAATCCCTTACAAAATTAGTTGTTCCATCAATTGGGTCTACTATCCATACATAATCATTATCTATTTCATGATCATCACTTTCTTCTCCCATAAACCCACTATTTTTAATCAATTGTGTCAAATGCCCTTTTAAAAACTTTTCAACAGCAATGTCCATTGAAGTTACTTTATCAGAAGCGGAACCTTTTTGTTTAACAATAAAGTTACGGTTTTTGAACATTCCACCTGCTTCTTTAACTATTTCAATTAGTTTTTGTATATCCAAAATTGTCTATCCTTTTCTTTTTCTCCGTAAGATTATAGCACATAAAAGAATATAGTCAAAAACAGCAACCTAAAATTTACATAATCTCATAATGATTTTGCCTGCATTTAATACTCTTCATAGTCATTGATGAAAATATAGTATCATTATGTTATAATTTAGTAACGAGCAAAAGGAGCAGTGTATGAAAGAAGGATATTCAATAGAACTAATATTTAATAACAAGTTTGACAGTTATGTCCGTAATCTTTGGAAAAGCTGTGCAGACAATAGTCTTTCAAAACACATGAACTCCATAAAAGGTGATGTTATTCCACACATAGCTCTAAGTGTATACGAAAATGTAACGGAAAAAGAAATTATCCCTCTTTTCAAAAGGTATAGAAATGTTACTGAGAAAAAAGCTATCTTCGAGTCAAGTTCAATTTGCATGTTCAAGGCTACAAATGTAACCTACATCAATGTTAATGTTAACCGTGATATGCTAAACTATTTTGAAAATGTGTATCACTTTTTCGTTAGTATTTCAGATAAATGTTCACCCTATTATCTACCATATGTTATTATCCCTCATATTTCTATAGCAAAGAATGACAACTTTGAAGATGCGAAAAGCACCTTTTGCCATGTAGCAGATGTATTTGAACCTCAGACTTTTATGGTAGAGAAGATTGCTTTATTCAAGCTGTATTTTAATGATGATAATCATCTTATAAAATGTGAAAAAATAGATGAAAAACTGCTAGATGATTAAATTACACCTTTTGATAATAAATTACATTGTTAAAGACACATAGTTTATCTCCAATGTTTTCATATCCATGATTAACATCAGCTTTAAACCTTATTGTATCCCCTTTGTTTAATGTATAGCTATTCCCACTTACCGAAACTTTTAACTGTCCTTCTGTAACAATAACATACTCTTGTGTTCCTACTGCATGTGGTGTGGACTTTAAATTACCTCCAGCATCCACTTCTATTAAATATATTTCAAACCTTTTTTCAGGATCAAAATGAACAATAGGATAATTTCTAAATTGTCCACCATCTTCAATCAAGGGACTTTTGTCCATTTTATGAATTATTTCAACTTCTGACTCTGGAGTGCTCATTAGCTCTGTAAATGATATTTTGAATCCACTTGCAATCTTCCACATAGTAGATATTGAGGGGTTAACCTCTCCTTTTTCCATTTGAGCTATCATACTTTTTGATATTCCTGTTAGTTTTGCAGCTTTGTCTAGGCTTAGCTTTCTTTCGTTTCTTAGTCTTTTTAGATTATCTGCTACTATTATTTTATAATCTTCCATAATTACTCCTTGACAGAATACTGTACGAATTGTATCATTATGTTGTACATCAGTATAATGTACGTTTTGTACAGTATATCATATGACTATTACAAGGTAAAGTCATATTAGGTACGTATTTATATAAAAGAATTTCAGGTTATTTATGGAGGTAGCATTTATGTTAGATTTAATAAGTTTCTTATCGTTTGTCTTTATTATGACGTTCACACCTGGTCCAAACAATATAATGTCTATGCTGAATGCTGGAAGATACGGCATAAAGAAAGCAATAAAATTTAATCTTGGCATATTTTTAGGTTTTGCTATAGTTATGCTTTTGTGCGCTGCCTTTGGTGCAACATTAGTTAAGTACTTGCCTTCTATAAAACCATATCTAATATTTGTTGGTGCTACTTATATACTATATATCGCATACAAGACATTAAAAAGTGATTATAAGGTAGATAATAATCAAGAAAAATCTGTATATGGAATAAAAGACAGTTTTGTTTTACAATTTGTTAATCCTAAAGTAATACTTTATGGAATAACCACAATGTCTACATTTATTTTACCTCATTATAGTAGTTTCCTTATTCTTATACTTTTTGCAATAGCATTAGCAATTGTTGCATTTATAGCTACATTCTCATGGGCTTTATTTGGTTCTGTCTTCCATAAACTATTACAAAAGCATACAAAGGCTGTTAACATTATACTAGCTTTGTTTTTAGTATATACAGCTATATCTCTATTCTTTTAGTTGATAATAAACTCTATGTTGTTTATACTTAAGAGTAAGTAAAGTTTTTAATAGATTACATTATTAACTTTAACTAAAGTAGTAAGGGATAAAACAAATGAGTAGAAAAGTAGTACTTTATATAGCGGTTAGTTTAGATGGATATATTGCTAAAAAACATGGATCAGTAGATTGGTTAAGTGGTAATGGAGATAACACTGATATCGATAATGGCTATGATGATTTCTATAAAACCGTAGATACAGTCGTAATGGGTCGAACAACTTACGAACAGATTATTAATGAATTATCGCCTGATACATGGGTGTATGAAGGCAAAAAATGCTATGTTGCTACAAGTCAAAAACATACCCCAGATACTAGAGCAGATTTTGTTACAGATGATATAGTAGATTTTATCAAATCTTTAAAAGTTCAAGATGGTAAGGATATATGGCTTGTTGGTGGAGGAAAACTTGTAGACCAGTTTATTAAAGACAATTTGATAGATAAGTATGTAATAACAATTATCCCAACAATTCTTGGAGATGGTATCCCACTATTTCTAAATAATAATCCAGAGATAAAGCTAAAATTGACAGGTTCAAAAGAAATAGATGGGATGGTTGAACTTAGTTACGTTAGAAGATAATTATAACTAAAGTATATAGAGGAGTCTTAAGTATGGATGTTGTAAAAAAAGCACATGAGCATCTTAGCAAGTTTTCAAAAGGTGGAGGATTAACTACTGGTAAAGTACGGTCAGCATCAGCTAAGCTATTTAGAGAGTTAGATGATAAAAGTATAGACAATGTGTTTAACCTATGCAAGAAGATGCTTGATGAAAGACAATGGGCACTTAAAATAATTGCATTTGACTGGGCATATCGAGTACGTAATCAATACAATGATAATACATTCACTGTATTTGAAAACTGGTTAAAAGAATACATAACTGATTGGGGAGATTGTGACGATTTCTGCACTCATGCATTTGGTTATCTAATAGCTACTAGAAATGACCTTTTTAGAAAAGTTAAAGAATGGGTTAATGATTCTAATTTTGCTGTTAGACGTGCAGCACCGGTAGTTTTAATATATCCAATCAACCATGATACGTACGACAAGTTAGATCCACTTACTGTTTCAGATGCATTAATGACAGATGAGCATTATCTAGTGCTTAAAGGATATGGCTGGATGCTTAAAGTCCTTGCACAAAAAGAACCTGAAAAAGTAATTGATTACCTTATAATAAATAAGGATATAATGCCTAGAGTAGCATATAGATATGCACTTGAGAAACTTGATAAAGAAACTAAAGATAGATTAATGAGTAAATAATACATCGACTACATTTCTATATAAATTCTTTTATACCTCATCATATTCGAACATAATCACTATAGTATACTTCTAAGTCACACATTTAGTGTGGCTTTTTAGCTAATTTAAAATTATTTTTATGTTTATCGAATTAATTTTGAGTAATCTATTGACATTGCCATATCAGTATGATATTATTTGTTTAGATGATTGTCTAATCAATTAATGGAGATGCAATAAGATGATCGTTAATATCAAATATATAGGATGTAATAAGATGGATGAAATCAAAAATAAGCTACTAGAAAATCTTAATGCTATGGAAAAACAATGTAAAGATAAAGCAAAAATATTAAAAGAGGAAGACAGAGACGACGAAGCAATAATAGAAAAAATTAAGACAAATATCATAGGTGTGTTTATAAAAGTTTTTAACATTAGTTATAAACAAGCAATAAATCAACGTGGAGATGATAGTCAAAAGCAAAGCAAGCTAATAGAAATATACAGCGAATGGTTTAACAAGATACCAGCAAACTGGAATGCTAGTTTAGCTGAAGCTGAAGAACATGACGATTTTGAAACAATGTATATTGAAAAGGAAAAACTTGCAATGGCAGAAAAAATCAAAGAAATCTTCTTAAAGATAGTGGAGGAAAGTAATGTTTGATAATTCAATAATGATATTTAAATGTTTAGCAGACAAATCACGCTTGAGGATAATAAACAATCTTCTATCAGAGCCGATGTATGTGGAGCTTTTAGCTGAGAGATTGGATTTAACTCCATCAACAGTATCATTCCATTTAAAAAAACTTGAGGCTTGTAAGTTGGTAACATCTAAGAAAGATCAATACTATGTGATTTATGAGGTAAATAAAGATGTACTTAATGAGACTTTGCTGTCTTTAGTTGAGTCAGGAGAAAAGAATAAGGTCGAATGGGATGAAAGACAGCAAGAATACAGGAAAAAGATAATAAACACCTTTATTAAAAATGGAAAGTTGATATCTATACCAGTGCAAAGAAAAAAGGAAAAAATAATACTTGAGGAGATATTGAAGTCATTTGAGCATAACAGAGAATATAAAGAACGAGAAGTAAACATTATCATTGCAGATTATCATGATGATTTTTGCACTATAAGACGTGATATGATATCTGAAGGTATGTTTACAAGGGATAAAGGTATATATATAAGGACAGATAAATATGAATAGTTATAAAAAAGGCCCTCTATTATGATAATAGAAGGTCTTTTTGATTTCTGATAATAATTCTTATGCCTTTATGCCATCCTTATTTAGCCCTTCTATGACTTTTCTCATTGATGGTATCAATGCAACAACTACACAAATAATCGTATCTGGCAGCATATATGAGCCATTATAGATTAAAGAATACAGCCATGCTGATTGTCCTGCTGGTGCATATTCACCCCAGAATACAAACCCTGATATGAAATGACTTGCAAAACGCAAGAAGCAAGCTACTAAAATTGCCAATAATAGATTTTTCTTTTTGAAAAATCCTGCAAATCCTAGGAATGCAAAAGGTAAAATATAATCAAATAAAAATTGTACTGGGTGTACTATATAAATACCTTGAGTTAGCTGTAGTAATCCATAAGCAATACCTACTACAATACCTGCTGGTGCGCCAAAAGCCCACGCAAAAGCGATAATAGGCAACATAGACGCTGGTGTTACAGAGCCACCATTTGCCATTTTATAAAGTGTAATAAATGACAAAACAAAGGCTATTGCCATTGAAATTGCACCTGTTGATAACATTCTTGGTGTAAACTTTTCACGACTTATAATAACAAACAATACACCTAATGCCACTACCCCTGCTAACGCAATCCATGTAATAGCAGGTTGACCGATAAACTTCTCAAAAAACGTTGCGAAATACTCTTTCATAAATAATTCCTCCAATAAAAAAATCCTCATACTAATGTATAAGGAGTGTTGAATGCTTTGAAATTGTTTAGAAATGAACTAGTTAGTCCATATCAACTCCCTACGCAGGTATTATCCTGACAGGTTCAAAGGGTTTACGACCAAAGTCGAATCTCAGCAATCAGCTCCCCAACAATTAATATTCTATTGTAACGGACTATATTATAATCTTTTAATATAAAATTGTCAACTATACCTTTTTATATTTAATTTTTTATTGCATATTGTTTTTTAATAAAAAGTTCTGATATATTACTTAACCATCTTAGTAGCTGCTATATCTCCCTGCATTGCAGCACCTAAAGATACTACCATATTAAGACCTTCGCTTACTGTTACATCTAATTCAGTTATATCCTCTTTTTCTACAAACACTAGAAATCCATTGGTTGGATTGGGTGTCGTAGGTATAAAAATGCAAACTTTATCATCACCACCAAATGAAATATCATCATTAGTTATAAACCCAATACTAGTAATGCCCTTAGTTGGGAACTCAACAGTAACAACTTTCTGAAAGCTCTTTGATTTTTCTGATGATATGCTTGATGCGATCTTGCTAACAGGTTTATAAACATTACCTATAATAGGTATCTTTGCAATTAACTCTTGAAACCAGCTAGCTAGCTTTTTACCTATTAAGTTGGATGTAAAAACGCCGACAACCAACAAAATAACTAGCATAGTAAGTAATCCAACGCCAGGTACATCTCTTCCAAATACCCAGTTTACAGGCTCTGCTAAAATCCCATCTAACAAATCAAAAAGCCATTTTAAAATAAACACAGTAACACCTATAGGCAAAACTACAGCCATTCCTGATAAAAACCATTTTCTAAACAGTTTCATCTCACTCTCCTTTTACATTATTTAAATAATAAATTTTTCTTATAAATATAACATATATTTATAATATTATTTTGTCAATACAAAAATGATGATATGATTTAACATTAGAAAAGATTAACACTATTCTAATGATATCTTAATAAAAACACACTATTATTGTATTAACTTAATTGGAGTAATACAGTACTAAACTTGAATTAGATAATCATAAATTATAAATACTAATTGAAAAATATCTTTCAATATGCTACTGTAACAATATAGCGAAAAGAGGATTAGAAATGCATAGAAGAATAGACGCAATTATCGAAATTCCGATGAACACAATAAACAAGTATGAAATCGACAAAGATACTGGTAGGATTAGACTAAGCCGTGTATTGTATTCAAGAATGACATACCCAGCTGAATATGGTTATATTGAAAACACATTAGCACTAGATGGCGATCCATTAGATATATTAGTATTAGCATCAGAGAAGACTTTCCCTGGCTGCATAGTGGATGTAAGAGTGTTAGGCTATCTAGATATGGTAGATCAAGGCTATCAGGATGAGAAAGTTATTGCTGTAGTAGATGCGGATCCAAGATTTGAAGGTATTAAGACGCTAGAAGATGTTCATCGACACACATTAAAAGAAATTAAACACTTTTTCCAAACATATAAACACTTACAAGAAACAGAAACCATAGTTAGAGAATATCATGGAATAGAGGACACTATGGATCTTATTGAAAGCTGTTATCAACGATATAAAGACACTGATGGAGAGATTGAGAAAAAAGACCGAGTATTTTAATAGAATATTAGGGGAAGAATTCTGTAGGTAAAATAACTTGGAAAACAAAAAAGAGATTATAAAAATAAACTCAATACAAGACTATCTGAATGCCATTGAGTTATATACAGGCAAGATAGGCTACCTAAAAGGTAAAACGTTGTTTAGGGGAATGTCCCACAGTAAACATGCACTAATGCCAAAAGTTTACAGCAAAAAGAATAGTAAAGAAAGCGGTATGAAATATTGTGTAAAGGAAAGCGATATTTTAGATAGCTTCATGAAGAAATCTTATGCCTTTTTGCAAAATCCACCAAGAGATGACGATTACCAAAAGTGGATAGCTATTGCACAACATTACGGGTTACCAACCCGTATTTTAGATTGGTCAGAAAGTTGCTTAGTTTCTCTATTCTTTGCCGTTAAAAAGCTAAACGATAAAGAAAACGGTGTAGTATGGGCTATAAATCCATCTAGATATAAAAAATGGTTTTTGTCAAATGATGATATTTGCAGAAATGATAGAATAGTTAAGGACGATGAAGTTTTGGTTAAACTATCTGCCAATAGAAATATACACTCTGCATTTACAGATAAACCAACTGGCTACAGATATCCATACTTTTATTATCCATTTTTTATAGATGAGAGAATGAAAACCCAACAAAGCGTGTTTATGGTTTGGGGTAATGATAAAATGCCACTAGATAGAATAGAGAATACACAAATAATGGAATATACAAAGGATAATAAGACAAAGTACTCATCATTACAAAATGGCGATTATATCTGGCAAGATGGAGAATTCTTGCTTAAGTTAATTATAAATAAAAAGAAGAAAAAGTATATTAAGAAACAACTTGATTTATGTGGAATCAATGAGTATTCCATCTTTCCTACCTTGGATACCTTTGGCAATTATCTAAATGAGCAGTATTCTTTTGATGGATTTGAACATTTGTAACTGAGAGAAGGCATCTAATATTAGTACTATTAATAATGAATCGTATAGTAACAACAATTATCTATGATACACCACAACCGTGTATCATAGTTTATTATTATATATAACTATATTGACTATCATATACTTTTCTTTAATGTGAATAAAACATTAATAAATTGCAAAATCAATATTAGTTATAGCCAATATATATTATAATTATGATACAATTAGTAAATAATCTTTAAATTTAGTATTTAGACAAGTGAAAGCAATAAGTTAGTATGAGAAGAAACAGAAAATATAGTAAGTTTATATTACTTACAGTATTAATTATATGTATGGCAACTATGAGCTCTGCATATGCTCTTTGGAACAAATCAGTAAATGTAGCTGTTTCAGTATCTAGTGCTGTAATAAGAGTTGATTACGTAGGTAGAGTTCCATCTTCTTCAGGCATTAACTGTGCTAGTCAGCCAAGCAGTTCAAATCCCCTTTTATCTATACATGAGACTGGAGATATTTATTTATCACGAACTAGCACTTATCATACAATTACTTATACTCTAAAAAACAACGGTACTGTAGATATATACCTATACGGAATAGAGATAGGCCCTTCAATTTCATATTATAAAACAAAGAGTCACCTAGATAAAAGAACAAGTATTGATTATAGAATTATTTTTAATTCTGGATATAGTGATACTGAAACAACTCTTGTAGTTGATGCCACTGATGGAGTATTATTTACATCTTCAACATCGACTGATTCCAGATACAAACTAGAGGTTGGAGAAACTTGCACTTTAGAAGTTACATATTACTTAAGTAAGAATATAAGACGTGGTGAATATGTTGAAATAACAAGTAAAATAGATACACCTCTATATGTTTTAGCTAGGTAAGCACTTCAAAAAACTAACATTTCATATTTAATCTACTAACTTTTAGTATTTTTATTGTTACTCATAATATTTCTTAATCAAAGTACTATTGTTACTATTGCTCCAATAATAAGCACTCCTATTACAATTAACGCCCATACTATAGGAGTTTGACGGTTAGTAATAGTGACTTCAGCTGTTGTCGTAGAAGTTATATCTGTTGGCAAAGCTGATTCTTCCAAAACGACTTTTTCATACAAACTAACTGACTCCACTTCGGGAAAAATACTATCTGCAAATTTAGTAACTGGTTTCAATACTATACTTTCTTCTTTCATGAAATTTATGTCAACTGCCCATAAATATGATATACCTTGAATATAATACCCTAGATATATCTTGTTTGTTTCATTTCCATTGTGAAATACTGCTTGCGCATGCAGTGATTCACCTACGTTTAAATCATAATATTCTATATATTTACTATCATACAAATCTTTTGAGATACCATACAACCCAAAGCAAAAATCCTCTATTGGCATGTCACTTGAATTTGTTATAATAAATTCATATTCTTTTGTGCATAATTCTAAATCTGTCAACACAAGATTAATTTCTAAATCAATAATTGGAGGTTCAATATATTTTACATCATAATCTCTTGACTCTGAAATACAATAATATCTCCCATTAACCTCGAATGTTCTACAAAAAGTATATGAAATACCATTTTCCATATTTTCATATAAATCGTTTCTATAAATTCGGTCATAATAACTGTAGTTTTCACCGGGCTGTAAACCCAGAAGCTCTACATCACCAATATTTGTATATCTAAATTCCCCTTTACCTTCACCGTACTTACATACAACATTTTCTGTAATATTATCTAAGCTAAAGTCAAGCTCTTTATATAAACAAAATATATCTCTATCGTCCATCCATTCAAATTCTATATATTCTGAACCATCATTAAGATTAGTAATTTCAATAGGCACAGTTTCACCATACTCTAAATACAGGAAAAACTCTTTAAATGAAACATCTCTCAAGTCTTGCTCTTCTGCATACCTTACTACTGGCAGTACATCAACATAAAAACTATCTCCAACTTTTTTAACTTGTCTAAGATCATCACCTACTATACCTTTAACTTCTAAATAAACAGTCTCATATGCATTAATTTGTAAACATAGTCCCTTATATGGGAACATGCCAGCAAAAACTCCATCTACGCAAAAATTCAAACCACTAAAACTTATATCATAAATCTCAAGCGATTTATTTGATAAATTTGTTATTGTCATATCACAAACAAATTCTTCGCCTATACCAATTTCTGTAGTTTGTACTTTATATTCAATAGTTATTAATTCTCCTCCAGTCGTTACACTTGGATAGCATACATCTGCTAATGCTGTAGATATCATTACATGCATCAACATTACTGTTATTACCACTAACTTTTTAACCATATTCTCTCCATCATATATAATGAA
>Ga0209475_10003954_pt1 | contig 13161 bp, 10 predicted proteins | sample tdDd471_FD_187128 | JGI IMG/M metagenome (GOLD analysis project Ga0209475, IMG submission 187128) | Marine sediment microbial communities from the Atlantic coast under amendment with organic carbon and nitrate - tdDd47.1 (SPAdes)... | ecosystem: Environmental > Aquatic > Marine > Coastal >... | reverse complement strand
TAATCTATACATAATAAAGGAAAACACAAAATACAAAGTTGTAGCAAGTGAAGGACATTATTTTGATGTCCTATGGTTTCACGTAGATTTTTACCTTCCTCTTATAAAGCCTTTAGTAGAGATAAAAATAGATGAAAACAGTGTAGAAAAGCACCTTTTAGAAGCGCTAATGGAAGCAATAAAATCAAACAAAGAAATACTTCCTAAGATAATTGAACCTTTAACAGAGATTATAATTACTAATAACGATTTGTTTGAAGTATTTGATAGACCGACTATTAAAGCTGCTCAATACATTACTAAGAACTACAATAAAAACATAACAAATGATACTATTGCAGAGCAGCTAGGATACAACAAAAACTATTTTATAAAAAAGTTTAAAGACACACTAGGAGTATCCCCCCATCAATACTTAATAAAGGTTAAGATGACCTATGCCAAAAAGTACTTGGCTGAAAAAAAGAGCGTAAAGCAAGCAAGTAGCATTGTAGGCTATAATGACCCAAACACATTTAGCAGAGATTTCAAAAAATACTATGGTTATTCCCCAACAGAATTTTTAAAGTCATCTAGAAGATTCTTGTAATAAAGCATCGAATGTGACTTTTTGCAAGATATCACTTATTTAAAGCTATAGAAGAAACACCATATCAGATTTATAATTAATATATAGTAAGAAGGATGGTGTTTTTATGAATGGCAGCAAATTTACACAAAATAAAAGAATAGAAAAGCTAGCAGAGCGTAGCCATAGTTTATCAAAAGATGGCAAGCGTAATGTTTATGCAGACAATGAAGATTTTTTAATATATCACTTTTCAGGAGAGTCACCAGCGTTTTCACCAGCTACAGGAGAATTTGCTGTAGGTGATGACATACGAATAAATATTGGAGACCATAACTGCCGTGTGGATGTAGGCGGAGCATTTCCAGCACTTGATAAGATGCCCTCTAAAATAGAAGGACTAGAATACACTGCTGCATCATGGGCAAAAGACTATGCATTCTTTTTGGATAACTCTCCAGCAGAAGTTTATGAAAACGAAACTATAGTAGGTGAATTTCACTGGCAGCTAGATGAAGCAAGGACTTATAAGTTCCCTGATGAAGTATATCAACTAGGTGTTGCCTTAAGGAATCTAGGTGGGGGTGGTATATCTCTTGCTCATACATGTCCTGATTTAAGTATTGGTCTAACCCTTGGTTGGGCTGGCCTTTTAAAAAAGGTTGAGGACAATATAGAAAAATGGGCTAGATACGGCAATAAAGAAAGAGTGGAATATTTACAGGCATCAAAAGTAGTAGTTGAAGCTATTATTCGATTTGTTAAAAAGCATGCTGATGTAGCTCTAGAAAAGATGAACGCTGAAACAGATAAAGAGCAAAAAGCATTGTATAAAAAGGTAGCTAATAATTGTGATGCAATCTCAAAGAGTGCACCAAAGACTTTCGAGCAGGCTGTACAGTGGATTCAGCTTTTTCAAGTAGTTGAGCGTATCAATGGTCATGGTAATGGATATGGCAGATTGGACCAGCTGTTAATAGATTTTTATGATAAAGATATGCAATCTGGCATTTTAACAGATGATAATGCTAGAAACATTTTAGCAGAACTGTTTTTTAAATACGGTGGTAACTATTTTTCATGCGCTGGCAAACTAAAAGATGGCAAAGATGCTACGAACAAAGTAAGCTGGTTGATGATGGAAGCTTACGATATGATAGGCGGATACAACCACATTGGGTTGATGTGGCATGAAGGTATTGATAAAGAATTCTACAAATATGGTTGCGATATTTTATCTAGGCATGGTTGCGGAGTACCAACACTTGTAAGCTATGATGTAATGAAGGATTCTGAAACTTATTCTGGCTACCCAGAGGAGGATGCGTGGAATGTTTCATACAGTGGTTGCCAATGGTACTGTGCTGTAGGCAATGAATACAGCGACCATGATTTAAACTGTATCGTGTTAACTGTTCCTATGGAGAGAGCAATTGATTTAGCTATTGAGCAAGGTGTTGAAGATTTTGACACATTATTTGAGTTGTACTCGCAAGAGCTAAACAAGACGTCTGACGCATTGGTAGCATTTAAAAACAAGGTGTATGAATGGCTACCAAAATTCTGGCCTGAAATGGTTACATCCCTTTGCATGCATGGACCTATTGAAAAAGGTAGAGACGTAACAGATGCAGGAAGCGTAAACAGTGCCTATACTTCTGTTAACATTTTAGGTGTACCAAATGTTGTTGATTCATTATTTGCCCTTAAGAAGGTTGTATTTGATAAGAAAAAATACACATTAAAGCAGGTAAGAGATGCGGTAGCAAATGATTGGCAAGACAATGAAATAATGCGCCAGATACTATTAAATGAGAATAAATTCGGCAATGACATTGATGACGTAGATGAAATGTATGTACGTGTAGCTGATAATATTTCTGAAATACTAGAGAGCAAGCGCAATAATAAAGGATTTAACTTTAGAGCATCTATGTTCCAATACATGGGTCACACATATGCAGGTAAAGCATTAGGAGCTACACCGGATGGCAGAAAGGCAGATGAACCTTATGCTCATGGATGTAACCCTATGCATGGCAGAAATATTAATGGAATAACTGCTACTGCTAATTCATTATTGAAGGTGGATTTCAGACGCTATCAAGGTGGTTCATTGCAAATAGAGCTACAGCCTAAATTCTTTGATGGCAAGGACAATATTGGAGAGTTTATTGAAAATTTCTCTATTGCCTATATGAGAAAAGGGGGAGTACAAATAAATCTAAATGTTATAGATTTAGAGGCGTTAAAGGATGCTATAGTTCACCCTGAAAAGCCAGAGTATCAGGATATTGTTGTAAAGGTAACTGGATATTCTGCTCACTTTGTAGTTATGGATAAGGAGTTCCAAGAAGAGTTTGTTGCTAGGGTTAACTACGATAGGTTGTAGGGGTAGAATAGTATATTTATCACTGAATTCTTTTTGATTCAGAAGCCAGCAACCATCATTTTTCTTGTGTACATCAGCTTTTGGCTGATGGATACAATTATCTTAGCAAGATAGTTTTCTATGACACATTGTGGCAGTTACCCATAAGGGTAATTAGAACAATGTGAGCTCTCTTTGTAGGAACACGCTGCTTTCAAAATTCTAACGAATTTCTTTCGCAATGTGTACCGATAGATTACAGAGTAAAAATGTATTACGGTATGCCTTTCTTTGAAAGGCATTATAGCTGAATGGAATATTTTATTCGCTGGCTGAAAGTCGCAGGAATTAGTGACAAGGAAATTTTGTAGAAAAGCTGGCAAGGAATGTGTATAGAATGATTGGACTAAGAGATGAATGATAAGTCATTAATATTTGATATTTACAGAGGTACAACACATGATGGCACAGGGTTGAGGACTACCATTTTCTTTAAGGCATGTCCCCTATCCTGTAAATGGTGCCATAACCCTGAAAGTATAGATTTTGATAATCAAGTATGGTTTACAAAAAGAAAGTGTATAGGTTGCAGAACCTGCAATAACGTAAGCTCTAAAGAGATTATTTCTGTGGATGATGGGAAAATATCATTAGCTACAGATGTTAAAGATATTCCTAAAATTTGTGCAGAAAACTGCCCTACAAAGGCTTTGTCTATGGTGGCTAAGGAATATAGTGTAGATGAAATCTACAAAGAGGCTATAAAGGATGAGGTTTACTTTCAAAGCTTTGGTGGTGGGGTAACCATATCTGGTGGAGAACCTGCATCCGATTATAAATTTGTTAAAGAGTTGTTGATTAAACTTAAGGAGAAGGGTATTCATACAGCGTTAGATACATCAGGCTTTGCAAAGTGGAGTGTTTACGAGGAATTACTTTCATATGTTGATTGCATATTGTATGACATTAAACTTATTGACAGCACACAGCATAAAAATCTAACTAATGTTAATAATGAATTGATATTAGAAAACTTGGAGAGAATTATTACTTATAAAAGGCAAAAGAAACCTAATTTAACACTATGGGTGAGAACTCCATTGATACCTTTTGCCACAGCTAGTAAAAGTAATGTAAGAAAAATAGGTAGTCTGCTTACAGAGCTTGGAGAAAGCGAAATAGACAGATGGGAGCTTTGTGCATTTAACAACACCTGTAAAAGTAAGTATGAACAGCTTGGCTTAGATTGGGAGTACAAGGACGCAGACCTATTAAGTGAAAGCAAGACAGATGAGATGCTAAAAGTAGCTAGAGAAGCATTTAATGAGGATAAGACGCTAATTAGTGGATTTACTAGTAAGAACTAGGTTAAATATTATACTCCTTAAAAAGCTCCAGATTTCTTCATGTTCTGGGGCTTGTTTTTTAATGTGCTATTACCTTGCTTGCATATTGATTAAATGGCTTTGTATTTGATATAATAAAAAAGAGGTAATTATGCAGAATTTTTTGTTTAATCTAAATTTTATAAATCCAGTAGTTAGAAAAGTTGGCATCCAGTCAAATGAATGGAGAAAAAACAGAAAAATATATGACTACGAGATAATGTTCTGTGTAAGTGGTCATGCAAAATTGTATATTGAAGATCAAGAGATTGATTTAGTTGATAATACTCTTGCACTAATTATGCCTAATAAATCCCATACATTTCAAATGATAAACCATAGTAGTTTAATATACTGGGTACACTTTGATTTTTTTCAGTTTCTCGATGTCAGTGATTTGGACAAGTATGTAAGTGCTAACAATGAAGAGCTGTATTTGGACAATTTAATAAAGACAAAATATATAAGACCTGTAATTCCACAGCTAGAAAAAAGTATGGCAACAGTTGTATTCACTAAGCAAGAGGCTGTAAAAATAGCTGAATACTTAAGTAAAATAAAAACACTTTATGATATGGATACTCCTCTTTGGCAGTTGGAAGCAAAGAGCTATATTTTGCTTATACTAGTTAATTATTTTAAAAAGATTAATGTGCTTGATGAATCTAAAAATGCTGTTACAGGCGAGTTTGTATACTCTGTTGTATCCTCTTATGTATTGCAGAATATGCATAAAAAACTTAGCATAGAGGATGTTACAAAGAACATTCCATACTGTCTTGATTATGCAAACAAGCTGTTTAAAAAGTCATCTGGAATGACAATAAGTGAGTACATCAACAAAGTAAAGCTAGATACAGCTAAAAAAATGCTAGAAGAAAATGAGTTATCAATTAACGATATATCAAATAGTTTGGGATTTACCTCCCAGCACTATTTTTCTAGGTTTATAAAAAAGCAAACTGGCTTAACACCTAGTGAATTGAAGAAACAGCTGCACAGCTAAATATGCCTATTTTTTTATACAATAGAGAGTGATATTTGCACTATTCCGAACTACACATAAAGATTTGTTGACGCACAAATACTATCTGTATATAATGAAATCACCAAAATTACTCGCAAAAACATATCAAATATGCCAAATTTACATAGGTTAATATGTTTATTTTGTACAAAGTGTACAAAATGACATAGTCTCCTTAGGCATGCCAAATTTGCACTATTGTTATGTGAATGCCGTCCATAAAATATTTGATTTATGAAAGGAAGAAGGACATGAAAAGAATTATTGGTTTACTATTGGTTTTAGCTATGATATTTGCAATGACAGCATGTGGCACTGAAGAAGCTGCTCCTGAAGTTGAAAAACCTACAGATGGTGGAAAAACAGACGATGGAAAAATGGAAGAGGTAACAGAACCTGTAACAATTAAATTTGCAACTCACCAAGTATTAGAATCATCAGTTGCTCCATTCTGGGAACAAGTTGAAAAAGATTTTGAAACAGCATATCCAAACATCGACTTAGAATATGTATCAGCTCCATATGGCGAGATGATGAACACAGTTATCAACATGGCAGGCGGCGGAGACGTTGTTGACATTATGCTAGGAGAAATAGACTGGATTCCAGGATATGAAGATGCAGGCATCACAGTTCCTGTAGCTGATGTTTTGAGTGAAGGCTTTGTAAATGACTATTATGATGGCGTACTAGATGCGTTCAAAATAGGTGATGATGTATATGGTGTACCAATGTATATTTCACCATTTATCTTATACTACAACAAAGACTTATTTGAACAAGCAGGCTTGGATCCAAACACTCCTCCTACAACATATGAAGAGATGATGGTTGCAGCTGAAGCATTAGCAAAACTAGAAACAGCTGATGGCAACAAAGTATATGCTTTTGGTCAAACAACAGCATCTGTACCAGTATCTGGCGCAGCATTAGTATCAGCAATCTATAACTTCGGTGGAGACTTACTAGATGCAGAAGGCAACTTAGTAACTGATTCACAAGGCGTAACAGACTACTTTGTAATGCTTGATGAAATCCATGCAAAAGGTTACACACCAGAAAATGCAAAACTAAAAGACTTAAGAAACTTATTTGCACTTGGCCAATTGGGTATGTACTATGACCAATCATGGGGATACAACAACATTCGTGGAATCAACCCAGATGCAAAAGACTTTATAGCATCAGCAGCACCACTAGCTGGCGGCAGCGGAACAGGTGAAGCTATATTGAATGCTCATACATTAATGTTTGCAAATAATTCAGAAGCTCAAGTAGCAGCATCTAGAACATTTGTAGAATGGCTACTAACTCCAGAAGTTATGTCACCATATCTTAAGGACTTAACACCAGCATATCCAGCAAAGAATGCAATGGAAAGTGTTGAAGTTAACCCAATCTTGGCAACATCATTAGATGCAATTGAAAGTGCAAAAGCAATTACTTTCATTCCTCAACTTACTGATGTATACCTAGAAGTTTGTGCATTAGCTCAAGCTATCACAGTTGGTGATTCTGAAGTAGAAGCAGCAGTAGCAGACTTTTTGGAAAATGCAGAGGACATTATCGGTTAATCGATAGGACATAAATAAAATCTAGGCGATAGTGCCCATGGCGTTATCGCCTTTTTAAAAAGAAGCTTAACAAATTGTTAAATTGCCAATAGGCAATTGGAGGATCTTATGGGTAAGATGAATAAGATAAGAAAACTAAAGAGTGCAACGGGAGATAAGCTCTTTGCAATGATTGTTTCTCTACCAGTAGTTATAATGACGACCTTATTTATACTGGTTCCTGTTGCAGACTCTGTGTATAAAAGTTTCCTAGATTTCCGTACAAAAAACATCATAAAGGGAATCCCAGGAGAGTGGAATAATTTTGAAAACTATATTGATTTATTTACTGATGATAAACTATGGTCTGCGATTTTAGTTACATTTACATTTGTTATTTTTGTAGTGCTGTTTCAAATTATCATCGGCTTTACCTTGGCTTTGATTCTAGATTCAAATCTAAGAGGTTCAAGGTTTATAAGAAGCATTATGATGCTACCTTGGGTTGTACCTACCATCATATCAGCTTTACTATGGATGTGGCTATATCAGGCTGAATACGGCTTGTTTAAATATTTTGTAGAATTAATTACATTTGGGCGTGTTAAGGATTTTGCCATGCTAAACAGCATGGATACGGCGTTGTTTGGGGTTTCCAATGCGGCACTGTGGAAGCAGATACCCCTTAGCTCTCTGCTTCTACTAGCCGGACTTGCTAATGTACCAACTGAGACATTAGAGGCAGCTTCACTAGATGGAGCTAACTACATGCAAAAGCTATTTCATGTAATTATCCCATCTATGAAAAGTGTAATATCAATAACTATTTCTATGGCTATAATTCAAAACTTCAAGCAGTTCCCACTATTTTGGACAATGACTGGTGGCGGACCAAATGGGGCTACAACAAACTTAGCTATATTGAGTTATCGTGAAGCCTTTGTAAGTAGAAACTTAGGAAGCGGTGCTGCTGTTACTACCATCTGGATGCTGATAATGATACTTGTGGTATTCATAAACCGCAAAGTATTCAGCGTGAAAGAGTAAGGGGGGATAAAATAATGCTTAAGAAAAGTAAAATGAGTAAATGGGGAAAACGTCTATTGCTTGCTCTTATTCTTTTGTTTTTACTGTTCCCTTTATATTGGATGGTAATGACATCATTTAAGACTAACATGGAGGCATACCGTTATCCGCCTACATTTATAGTTGAGAATTTCAATTTAAACAGTTATATAAGGTTATTACAAGAAAACAATGAATTCTTTATATATTACAAGAATAATTTCATAGTTGCAGGAGCTGTTGCAATAGTTATTACTTTAATATCTATTGTATCTGGTTATGGATTATCACGATTCAAAATCAGGTGGAATGCTTGGGTAATTGCAGCACTTATGACATCTCAGATGTTTCCTGTTATAAGTCGTATGATTTCGCTCTATGACATATTAGGGAAGATTAATTTAATAAACACTCATGCAGGGTTGATACTGGCTTTAGTAGCTGCACAAGTACCGTTTTGCACGATACTTATGGCAAGTTTTTATGACAACATTCCAAAGGACATAGAAGAATCAGCCTATATTGATGGCTGTAACAGAGTAGGAATAATGGCTAAAGTATGTGTACCGCTTGTAAAGCCTGGAATGTTAGCAGTTGGTATATATTCATTCCTAATGACTTGGGATGACTATCTGCATGCAGTAACATTGATACAAAATGATTCGCTGCGAACATTATCAGCAGGTATCGCATTGAGATATTTGGGAGAATTATCCTATGACTGGTCACTTATAAATGCAATTTCAGTTATAGGAACAATACCAATGGTATTACTATTCTTCTTCTTCCAAAAGTATATGGTAAAGGGACTAGTAGCAGGAGCAGTAAAGGGGTAGAGGATGCTGACCACAAATTTAGAGATGATGATGCATGCCAAAGAGCATGGCTATGCAATCCCTGCAATAAACACGCAGGGTGGTAACTACGACATAATTAGGGCAATATGCCATGCGGCAGAAGAGATGCGCTCACCTATAATATTGGCTCACTATGTAAACACTGGTGCATATTCAGGACATGATTGGTTTGTAGAGGTTTCTAAAAAACTTGCAAATGAAGTATCTATTCCTGTGTCTATTCACCTAGACCATGGTGAAAGTTTTGAAATATGTATGGAAGCATTAAAGCTTGGCTTTACTTCCTTGATGATAGATGGATCTACACTACCTGTAAAAGAAAATGCAGCAGTTACAAAAAAAGTAGAAGAAGTAGCAAGATGCTTTAATGTGCCAGTAGAAGCGGAAATAGGAGAACTATTACGATTTGATAATAGCGGTGCAGAGATAGAAAACACAAACACAGCTAATCCCGATGAGGTAAAAGAGTTTTTAAGCTTATGCTCACCAGATACATTAGCAGTTGGCATTGGTAACGCTCATGGATACTACAAAGGTGAACCTAATATAGATGTTGACGTATTAAAACAGATAAGAAAGTTTACAGATATTCCTTTTGTTTTACATGGATGTACTGGCATGAAGGAATCAATTATAAAAGAATGCATTGATTTGGGAGTTGCAAAGATAAACTTTGGTACACATATAAGATGGAAATACATTGAGCATCTTAAAGAAGCGGTAAACAATATGGATCACCAAGGTCATTCGTGGAAAACATCCCAGTATGCATCAATCAAACTGAAAGAAGATGTAAAAGAGATAATTAAGCTTTCAGGTTCAAGTGGGAGGATATAATGGATAGAAAACTAAAGATAGGCTATCTGACATCTTTGTCAGGGCGTTGGCCTGTTGATTTGCCTAACAAAAGGCAGGATGAATACAGTAGTTATATAAAAGAAAAATATAGTGATATATCAGAAGTTGTTATGCCAGATACTATAGTTGGTGATGCTGAGAACTTGGAAAAAGCGATAGAAATGTTCAAAGAAAACAGCGTTGATATAGTAGTACAAGTATATGGAGCATTTACTGGGGATGATGTATCTTCACAAATAGCTGAAGATATGAATGTGCCTATAATATTGTGGGCACCTTATGAGCCTGAGTATAAAGGTGGGCGATTAACTTCAAACGCACTTGTTGCACTAACAATGAATATGGCATCATTAAAGAGATTAAAGCATAAATGTTACGGTGTTTATGGTGGATTGGAAGATAAACGTGCATTAGCTGAGATGGATAGATACTTAAAGGTTTATGCTATAATTAAAAACCTAAGAGGAACAAAAATTGGTCTGTTTGGCTATCGTCCTACAGCATTTTACAACAGTGCATTTGATGAAGGATTGATAAGAAGAACTTTTGGTATTCGCTTTGAAGAGACTGAATTAGTTGTTTTAACAGAAAGAATGAAAGCAATTGACACGGATAGAGTAAAAGCTGATATGGAAAAAGTATCATCAGAAATGGAAATGGATTTACCAGATGGATATTTAGAAAACCACTCTAGGCTATACCTTGCAATGAATGAAGTTATAAACGAGATGGGATATGATTATTCAACCATTAAATGCTGGCCTGAAATGGGGCAGATGAAGATGACACCATGTGCAGTACTTGGTCGCCTAGCTGATAGCAACAAAGGCGTAACATGCGAAAGTGACGTAGACGTTGCTTTGGCAGCTTTAATTCAAAACATGATAGCAGATGAACCATCTTTTGTTACTGACATGATAGACATTGATGAAGATAGAAACACATTGCGTTTTTGGCACTGTGGCAACCCTGCACCAAGTTTGTTTGATAAAAAGCCTATAATGTGCGACCATCCATTAGCAGGACAGGGAACAGCATTTTATGGTGTACTAAAGCAAGGCGATGTGACAATATCTAGGCTTTGCAATATTGATGGTAAGTATAAATTGTTTATAACAAAAGGAAAAGCAGTACCTACTACTGCAAACATTACCGGGGCAATGGTAGATGTGCAAATTAATACACCGGTTCGTGACTATGTGTATAATATATTTGAAAATGAAATACCTCATCATTACAGCATAACTTGGACTGATGTAACTGATGAAATGAAGATGCTTGCTAGCATACTAGATATTGAAATTATCGAATGTAATTGATTTAAAACTGACACTTTTATATAATTAAGAGTGTCAGATTTATATAGTAGTCATATTTTTAAGAGGTAAACAGATGAACATATTATTCATACACGGAGGAGGACCAACACCAGTTATAAATGCATCATTATATGGAGGAGTACAGGAAGCAAAAAAAGCAGGCTTCAATAAAATATATGGTGCAATAGGCTGGATAGACGGGATCATTAATGAAAGATTTGTAGACTTTAATGAGATTCCAGAAGATGAACTAAAGCTCCTATTAAAAACTCCGTCATCTGCATTGGGTACAGTACGTGGCTTTGTAACGCAAGAGATGATAGATAAATCCATTGAAGTGCTAGAGAAAAATGAAATAGATATATTAGTAATAAATGGCGGGAATGGTTCTATGGATGTTGCCAATATGCTGTATGAAAAATGTGTAGATAGAGGCATAAAGGTTCTAGGTATTCCAAAAACAATAGATAATGATTTGTACGTTACTGACCATACTCCAGGGTTTGCATCAGCTGCTAGATACGTGGCAGGTACAGTATCTGAAATAGCAAGAGATGTTGTCGGTATGCCAATACATGTATCCATAATAGAGACTATGGGACGGGATGTAGGCTGGCTTGCAGGAGCAAGTGCTATATCTAGAGAATGCGGAAAAGGACCTGACCTTATCTATTTCCCTGAGCTTCCTTTTAATGAAGATGAATTCTTACGTGATGTAAAAGAGATATATGACAGACAAGGCTATGCAATAGTAGTTGTAAGTGAAGGACTGCTAGATGAAAAAGGTGAACCTATATGTGAACCAATATTTAAAACAAAACTAGCAACATACTTTGGAGATGTAGGAACACATTTAGCAGGGCTTGTAATAAAGAAACTAGGTATTAAAGCAAGAAGTGAAAAGCCAGGAATAGCAGGAAGAGCATCTGCTATGTGGGCATCTAAGATAGATATACAAGAAGCCATAGGGCAAGGAGCATATGCTGTTAAAGCTGCATTGTGTGGAGAAAATGGAGTAATGAGTGCTCTTAAAAGGATAAGTAATAATCCATATAAGTGCAAGATAATATCAGTTCCTATTTCTGGTGTAGGAGGAAAGACAAGAAGTGTACCTAGAAGCATGATAAATGATAAGGGTAATGATGTAACTGATGAATTTATTGAATATATTAGACCATTAATTGGTAAGATGCCTAAATACATAAACCTGAAAGGTAAAATAAGATGAAGAGAATATTTGTAAACTTAAAAAGATTTGATGTACCTGAATCCTTTGGTGGAATCTGTCCAATGGATAACGCAGATAAATGGATAGAATGGGTAATAGATGAGAGTGTAAACAGTGATTTAGGTGTACTTAATGGAATTGAAGTTATTTATATCTTGCCTGAAGCATTACTAATTACAGCTAAAAATAAATTGGATGAATACGATGCAAGCAAGACAAAAGGTATATTTTTAGCAAGTCAGGGAGTATTCCGTGATGATGTTAAAAAAGGTGGCAACTTTGGTGCATTCTCTTGCAATCTGCCTTCATCTGCTGCTAAAAACATAGGCTGTGAGTGGACAATGGTTGGTCACTCTGAAGAACGCAGAGACAAAATACAAATAATGAGCCGTGTATCAGAGGATGTTAAGAAAGTAAAACTAGCTGTGGATAAAATGCTAAATGAAGAAATTTTGTGTGCAATAGATAGAGATTTAGACGTTGTTTTATGTGTTGGTGAGACTGCTGAAGAAAAGGGCACAGGCAGTGAAGATGAACAAAAACAAAGAGTGAAAGGTGTATTAAAGCAACAGTTATTCGTTGGATTAGAAGGCATAAAAGAATACGTTGGAAAAAGAAGCTTTGTTATAGGATATGAACCTATCTGGGCTATAGGACCTGGTAAAACCCCACCAGATAAAGATTACATTTCTTTTGTATCAAAGTACATTAAAGATGTTGTACAAGAAAAGTATGGCTTTGATATCCCAGTTATCTATGGCGGTGGACTAAAGGAAGCTAATGCTCAAATGATTGCATCAATACACACTATAAATGGTGGATTGGTTGCATTAACTACATTTACAATACCACCTAAATTTGAACCACATGCACTTAAGAATATCATAAACTCATATAAATAGGAGGATAGTATGAAAGTAAATTTTGAAT
>Ga0209475_10003952_pt1 | contig 13165 bp, 13 predicted proteins | sample tdDd471_FD_187128 | JGI IMG/M metagenome (GOLD analysis project Ga0209475, IMG submission 187128) | Marine sediment microbial communities from the Atlantic coast under amendment with organic carbon and nitrate - tdDd47.1 (SPAdes)... | ecosystem: Environmental > Aquatic > Marine > Coastal >... | reverse complement strand
GGTTGCGAAGTCCACTTCATATCCAGCAGCCTACCCTTCCGGCTGCGTCGTTATCAGGACAATATCTTCTACCACCAGGTGGAGATGCCCACCTATCCGGTGTTCCAACACTCGCCCTATACCCTGGCCCTGGCCACAGCCATGAGCGAGGTCGCCCAGCGTTGCAGCCTGGACATCCTGCACGTTCACTACGCCATTCCTCACACCGCCAGCGCCTTCTTGGCCCAGGAGATGGTGGGAGCGGATCGTCTGAAGGTGGTCACGACCCTGCACGGAACCGATATCACCCTGGTGGGCCAGGAACCGTCGTTTTTTCCCATTACCCGGTTCCTGATCGAGCGCAGCGATGCCGTGACGGCGGTCTCGGGATTCCTGCGGGACGAAACCATACGCGTATTCGGGACGACCCGGGAGATCGAAGTGATCCCCAACTTCGTCGACGCCCGGATGTTCAAGCCGGAAGTCGACCCTGCGACACGGAACCGATTTGCCGGTCCGGACGAGAGTCTGCTGTTACACGCATCGAATTTCCGCAAGGTCAAGAACGTGTCCGCAGTGGTAGAAGTCTTTGCCCAGGTCAGCCGGGAGCTGCCGGCGCGCTTGCTGCTGGTGGGCGACGGCCCCGAACTGGTAACGGTCCGGGACCAGGTCCAGGAGCTCGGCCTGGCCGAGCGGGTGGTGTTCCTGGGACAAGCGGACAATCTGGAGGATATCCTGCCTGCGGCGGATCTGCTGTTGCTGCCCTCCCTCCACGAATCCTTCGGCCTGGTGGCCCTGGAAGCGATGGCCTGTGGTGTTGTGCCCCTGGCGACGAGTCGCGGCGGTGCCGGCGAGTTCATCCAGGACGGCATCAACGGATTTCTGCGGGATCCCGAGGATATTGACGGCATGGTTCAGACGACCGTGCGCATTCTGCGAGATCCGAGCCAGCGTCAGCACATGGCCGAGGAGGCCCGCCGCGACGCGGCGGCGGACTTCGGGGCCTCCTGTGTTCTCAAATCGTACCTCGATCTTTATGACCGAATGCTGTCTAAAAAGCCCCAACACGGTTGACACCGCACCGGGAGCCCTTAAGATATCCGGGACGAACCCATGGCGTGCCATTCATCCAAGGAGAGCCTCATGGATCAAACCACGGATCTGTTGCGAAGCGTTGGGAGCATCGCTGCGCGCCGTGGTGTGTTCCCTTCGGACGCCTATCTGTTCGTCCTCGACGCCCTGGAGAAATCCCTGGTCGACCTGCCGGAAGTGCGGGATGTCTCGGGCGACGACCTGCTGGCCGCCATCCGAGCCCTGGGCCGCGAACGGTTCGGAGTCATGGCCGGAGACGTCTTCAATGCGTGGGGCGTACGCTCCACCTTGGATTTCGGCCGGGTGGTTTTCCATCTGGTGGAAGAGGGTCTCCTGAAGAAACGTGATGACGAATGCCTGGCGGATTTCGTCGATCGTTTCGACTTCAAGGATGCCTTTGCCCTGAAGGTGATGAAGGCCGAGGGGTGACCGATTCTCCCGGTGGGGAATAGAGGCTGCCGAGGGGGAACTTTGGCACCTCGGGAGCGTATCCTCGTGCGGTGGTCCAGAATCCTGCCAACCCGGTTGTGTACCAAGCGCTCCGGGACAGATCGCCAGAATGTCGCGCGCGGAGACACTTGCGCGACCCGGACCAGGGACGGTCCGCCCGGAACAGGCCCCACGGAGGAGGGCCACATTCCGCCCCGACCAGAACAGACGAAAGAGGGATTGCCCGTTGCTCGCGACGCCATGCCGGTTGCGATCAGCTGAGCGGCGATCATCATGACGGTTGCACGCAAGGAGTCATCATGCCCGTCCTCATCATGCCCGCAGTCCTGGGACCGGGACAGCTGCTGGGGTTGATTCTCGACACTACCTTCTTCGGCAAGTTCATTCTGCTGGTCCTGCTGGTCCTGTCGGTGATGTCCTGGGCCGTGTTTGTCGACAAGGCCCGGACGTTGCGCCGGATCCGCGCGGGCCATTTTCGATTCTGGGAAACCTGCGACTCGTGGCTGGACGGTGGTAGCGACCGGCGTGAACTGGACAACTGGTGCCGGGAGAATACGGACCTGCCGCTGAGCAACGTGATTCTCGAAACCCGGGATCTGAATGATGTACCCGGTATCCGGCGGGCCTCCGAGCGGGTCTCCTACCTGGAAATCGAAAATCTGGAGCGGTATCTGATCCTGCTCTCGACGGCCGTGACCATCTCCCCGTTCCTGGGGCTGCTGGGTACGGTTTGGGGGATCATGAGCAGTTTCTGGGACATGTCCACCATGCACAGCGCCAACCTGACGGTGGTGGCGCCGGGTATTGCCGAGGCACTGGTGACGACGATCGCGGGGCTGGCCACGGCCATTCCGGCGGTGATTTTCTACAACATGCTGGTACGCAAGATCGATCTGGTGGGAAACGAGATGGACCGGCTGCGAACCATACTGGAAGAAGCGGCCGGTGGTGGCAGCGGTGCGGGAACCCCGGGAAGTCGTGACTACGCCCGGCGACCCGACCTGCATGACCGGGAGACCATCTGATGAAACGCAAGGGCTCGTTCCGGAGCATGGCCGACATCAACATCACTTCCCTGGTGGATGTGACGTTGACCCTGTTGATCATCTTCATGCTGACGGCCCCGTACATCCAGGGCGGCGTGGATGTGAATCTGCCCGAGGCGGAAACGCGGCAGGTTGTGGTGAAGGAGGGCCCGGTCATCTCCATCACCAATAACCGCCAGGTGTTCTTCCAGGAAGACGCCGTGGCCATCGAAGACCTGGCCATGCTGCTGGCGCCCTGGGAAGAGCAGAAGGATTCGATTCCTGTCTACCTGCGCTGTGACGAGGAAGTGCCCTACGGCTTCGTGCTGAAGGTCATGGCCGCCGTCGAACGCGAGGGCTTCGTGAACCTGAGTCTGGTGGCCGACCAGCCGGGTGCTGGAGAGTGAGATGACCCGCGGGCTGCCCTATTCCATTGGGGTGCACATACTGACGCTGGTGTTGGTCATCCTGTTCGGCAACCGGGTGTCCCAGGTCCAGCCGGTGGTGCCGCGTTCCATCAAAGTGAGGATGGTGCAGTTGCCCAAGGTGGAACCCACGCCCGAGACGCAGGTCATCGAACAGGCGCCGGTGCAGGCGCCGCCCGAGATTCAGCCGGAGCTGCCACCCAAGGAATTGCCGAAGCCGAAGCCGGAAGAGAAGAAGCCCGAGCCGGAAGTGAAGAAGCCTGAGCCCAAGGTAGAGCAGCCGCCGGCCGAGGAGCCGGTCAAACAGGACGAGTTGCCGACCGAGACGCCGACGGTAGCGATGCTTCCGAGCGGGCCTTCGGTGGCCGGCACCGACATCGATTTTCCCTTCGCCTGGTACCTGTCCCGGGTCGAAGGACTGATCGCCCGGAACTGGAAGCCCCGCCAACTGGGATTCGGCCAGAAAGCCGTGGTCACCTGTGCGGTGCATTTCGTGATCACCCGCAACGGCTCGGTGGGACGGGTGTCCCTGACCGAGGGCAGCGGCGTCGGGGTTTACGATCGCGAGGCCATTCGTGCGGTCCAGACGACGCGCATGCCTCCTCTGCCGCCCCAGTACACGGGATCGACCCTGGGCGTGACATTCATCTTCAACCTGGAGCCTGGGACGTGAAAAGGATTTCGTGCATTGCCGGATTGCTGCTGATTCTGGTGCTGGCTCCCTCGACGGCGGTAGCCCAGCGGAACCAGGAAGTGGTCATCGAGCATACGACCAGCGCCTATGTGAAGACCGACATCCTGATCAAGATGTTCGACGTCCTTTCCGGAGGCATGCCCGCCGTCGGCACGGCGGATGTCCTGGAGGATGTGGTCATCCAGGATCTTGAATTCAGTGGCCTGTTCCGCACCGGGCGCAGCGAGAGCCAGGCGGACAGCCTGCAGTACGAGTTCACCATCGAAGGCACCGTCGAGGGTCCTCTGCGGGACGCCGAGCAGACCGGCGAGGATTCGCCCACTACCGTGAGTTTGAATTTGCTGTCCTGGCCGGAACGCCAGCTGGTGTTGAACAAGCGCTACCGGCCGCTGCCGTCCCAGGTACGCACCACTGCGCACCATTTCGCCAACCAGGTCATCGAGTGGCTCACCGGCGAGTCGGGCATCTGCATGACCCGGGTCGTGTTCTCCCGGGGAACCGGCGACCGGCGCGATCTCTATGCCGTCGATTACGATGGCGAGGGCCTGTTGCGTTTGACGGCGAATCGGACCCTGAATCTGTGTCCCAGCTGGTCCCCCGACGGCAGCGAGATCGTCTTTACGAGCTACCGGGAAGGACAGCAGGGGCTCTACAGCCTGGAAACGGCCTCGGGAAATGTGCGTCAGGTCATCGCCCAGGAAGGACTGAATCTGGGCGCGGACTGGCATCCCAGTGGTGAAGAACTCGTGCTTTCCCTCTCTCGGGGGGACAATCCGGAGATCTTCAGGATCAGTCCCACCGGCGATATCATCAAGCGGCTGACGGTGTCCAAGGCCATCGAAATCAGCCCCAGCTGGGCGCCGAGCGGCCGGGATCTGGTTTTTACCAGTGACAGAACGGGTACCCCTCAGTTATATATCATCGATGGCGACGGGGCCGGGCGCCGGCGTCTGACGTTCGAGGGGCGTTACAACGATTCAGCCATGTGGTCGCCCCGTGGAGACCAGATCGTCTATGCCACCCGGCAGGGCAACACTACCCAGATCGTCCTGATGAAAACCAGCGGCGAGAATCGGCGGGTCCTGACCGATGGTCAGTGGGGCAATTCCGAGGATCCGTGCTGGGCGCCCGATGGGCGGCACATCGTTTTCTCATCGGACCGTACGGGAGTCTTCAAGCTCTATGTCTATGACGTGCTCGAAGACAGCTATCGACAACTGACGTTCGGGGACGACCCGGACATCACGCCAGCCTGGTCCCGCTAGGGGACCGGCGCCAATCATAACCGCAAGGAGCGTTCAGGCATGAACCGAGGTTGGATTTCCCGCAGTACCCTGTTGACCCTGGGACTCGTTCTGATCGTGGCATTCGGTCTGCTGATGACCGGCTGTGGCAGCAAGCCCGACGTGGAGACCGAACCTGAGACCGAGGCTGAGGATCAGGGCCAGGTCGAGGAAATTCCTCCCACCATCCAGGGTGAGGAGACCGATACCATCGAGGACACCATGCCCGACTACGCCAGCATGGATCCGTCCGAGTACGGAGTCGAGGACGTCTACTTCGCATTCGACCAGTACGACCTGGACAACGAGGCCATGGGCATCCTGTCCCGCAACGCCCGCGCCTTGCGCGAAGCGAACGTCCTGGTTCTGGTCTCCGGTCATTGCGATGAGCGGGGCACCATCGAGTACAACCTGGCGCTGGGTGAGAAGCGGGCCAAGGCCGTGCGTGACTACCTGGTGAGCCTGGGAGTGCCGGCGCGCAACCTGCGGGTGACCTCCTACGGCGAGAGCAAGCCATTTGCCCGCGGCCACACTGAGGATGCCTGGGCCATGAACCGGCGCGCCCATTTCGAGCGCCCCTAGACTGCACGGAGTGTGATGGTGGCAAGGAAGCAACACCTCCGCTCGATGCAACTGCTGGGTCTGTGCATGCTGGCGGTCCTGCTGACCGCCGGCTGCGCTCCCCAGCTGGACCGCATCGAGCTCTCGGTTCAGCAGAACCGGGATGAAATCGCCGCGCTGCAGGCCGAGAACAAGCGCATGTTGCAGGAAGTCCAGGCTCTGGGCTCGCTCATGCGCCTGGACCGCGACGCCGGCGACGAGTCGTCAGCCATGAGGCTGGCCAAGCTCTCGCAGGTTTCGGCCCGCCTGGACCAGCTGCTGCAGAAACTCGACGACAACGCCGAGTACATGCGGGACCTTTCGGCCCGCGTGGATCTGCTGGCGACTCGTTCGGGAATTCCTACCCTGGGTGAGTACAAGCCGCCGGCCGCCGGAGCTGCCGACCCCGATGCCCTGCCCGAGGAGGGCCGCTCCATTCTGGCTGCAGCCGAGCTGGACCGTAACCGCGGCAACGTGGACCTGGCTCGCGCGGGCTTCCAGGAGTTCCTGGAGAAGTACGGGAACAGCGAAGCGGCTGATGATGCGCTATATTGGCTGGGGGACTTGTCTTACGGGGAGAGTGATTTCGACGGGGCCTTGACCCGTTTCACGGAATTGCTGGAAGATTATCCCTCCAGCGACCGGGTGCCCGCGGCTCTGTACAAGAGTCGGGCCTGCCTGCTGGCCCTCGGTCGCCAGGAAGATGCCTGGGAGATGGGCGGACGGTTGCTGACCGAATATCCGCACGCTCCGGAAACCGCCCTGTTGAGGGAAGAAAGAGGCGGCGAGTAACCAATCGCCGACCTCGGAAGGAGACGATGAAGGTGCCCAAGTATTCGGTGTTGAAGATGGCCAGAGGCCTGAACCAGGTGTTTCGGCCGGTGGAAATCACGGATATCGACGACCGGTATCATGCCTTTATCGTCCGTTACAGCGGAGACTACATCACCCACGCCCACGACAAGGATGAGTTCGTGTACATTCTGGAAGGCTCGCTGACGGTGGAGCTGGAAGGGCGCGAAGAGGAGGTGCGCCAGGGGGAGGCGATCCTGATTCCCGCTGGGCAGCAACACCGACCGCGCTGCCGGAACATGGCTTTGGGTCTGGTCATCGAGACCAGGGGACTGCAGAAGCAGATGGATCCCCAGGTCTGACCCGTTTTTCGCCCGATTGTTGTTGATTAAAGGCCGGCCCCTTTTAGGCCGGCCTTTTGCGGTCGGAACGTGGTGCCGGTGGACCCGGTGCCTAGACCTCGTCCTTGTCCTTGGGCCCATCTGCCAGCAGCTTCTCGATGTACATCACGTCACCACGGCTGCCGATGTACAGCGGCACCCGCATGTGCATGTGATTGGGTACGATCTCCAGGATCGGCCGATAACCGTCGCTGGCATAGCCGCCGGCACACTCGGCAATCATGGCCAGCGGGGCGGCTTCGCACATCAGGCGCAGCTTGCCCTCGGGCTTGCTCTCCGTGGGCGGATACAGGTACACGCCACCGTACAGCAGGTTGCGGTGAAAGTCGGCCACGAGGGAGCCGATGTAGCGGGTCGACATGGGCCCGCCGGAATCCTTGCCGCCCTGGCCGTACTTGAGCTTGCGGACGGCATTGCGCACCGTGGGGGACCACTGGGGTTCATAGCCTTCGTTGACCGAGTAGATCTTGCCGGTGAATGGCGTCTTGATGTTCTCGTGGCTGAGCAGGAACTCACCGATGCTCGGGTCGAGAGTGAAGCCGTGAACGCCGTGGCCAGTGGTGTAGACGAACATGGTGCTGGATCCGTAGATCACGTAGCCGGCGGCGACCATCTCGCTGCCCGGTTGCAAAAGATCCTCGAGGCTCACGGCGTCCAGCTTGGACTTGCGCCGCCAGATGCCGAAGATCGTGCCCACCGACACGTTGGCGTCGATGTTCGAGCTACCGTCCAGGGGATCGAAGACCACGATGTAGCGCCCCGAGCCACCGTTGGATTCCACGAACATGGGGTCGGCCAGCTCTTCGCTGCCCATGATGCAGACCTGGCCCCGGGTGCCCAGACACTTCAAGAAGACGTTGTTGCCGTACTCGTCCAGCTTCTGGACCACCTCTCCCTGCACGTTCTCGTCACCGGTAGAACCCAGGATATCGACCAGCCCGGCCTTGGTCACCTCGCGGCTGATGATCTTGGCGGCAAACGTGATATCGGCCAGCAGACCGGTGAAATCGCCGCTGGCGCTCGGATGCAGCCGTTGCAGCTCCAGGATATGGGATTCGACCGTCTGCAGGTTCTTGGGGAGTTCGGTCATGGTACACCTCGGCTAGAATGACAACGGCCGTAAACGACCGGTATTTCGCTCAGAACCGGACCATTGTAGCAGCATCGAGAGCCGGAACAACGATCTTCTTGCAATGGGCGGTTTTGTTTGCCATCGTGCCGAGGAACGGGGCGCCCGATGCGGCGTTCCGGCCCGGCGCCCTCCTCCCAGGTAAGGGCCCGGCTGGGAGTCTCGGGCGACGAATTGTCGCCTGGTTTTTTGAACCGCGCCATCTGTGCGCCGGACTGGTCGCGGCTCCGCCGCCCGAAGGAGGAACCATGTCCAACGCCATTTACGAAGTGCCCTATCCCGAGAATGAGCCCATCAAGGGTTATCTGCAGGGATCGCCGGAAAAGAAGGAACTGAAGGACGCCTTGAAGAAGATGGCCGGCCGGAAGATCGAGATCCCTCTGGTCATCGGCGGGCAGGATATCCGCACCGGCGATCTCGCCGACTGCGTGATGCCCCACAAGCACAAGCACGTGCTGGGTCAGTACCACAAGGGTGGAACCAAGGAAGTCAAGCTGGCCATCCGGGCCGCCGCGCGGGCCAAGAAGGACTGGGCCGCGACCCCCTTCGAACACCGCGCCGCCATTCTGTTGAAGGCCGCCGAACTGCTGGCCGGTCGTCATCGCCAGACCTTGAATGCGGCAACCATGCTGGGCCAGAGCAAGAACGCCTTCCAGGCCGAGATCGACGCCGCCTGCGAGCTCATCGATTTCTGGCGCTTCAATCCCCACTACGCCCAGCAGGTCATGGCCGAGCAGCCGGGCAGCGCTCCGGGCATGTGGAACCAGCTCGAGCAACGCCCCCTGGACGGCTTCGTCTTCGCGGTGACGCCCTTCAACTTCACGAGCATCGCCGGCAACCTGCCCACGGCTCCTGCGTTGATGGGCAACACCGTGGTCTGGAAGCCTGCATCCAGCTCGGTCTTCTCGGCCCACTACGTCATGGAAATCCTCAAGGAAGCGGGCATGCCCGACGGCGTGATCAATCTGGTGCCCGGCAGTGGGGGCCAGGTCGGTAACCCGGTCATGGCCAGCAGCGAGCTGGCCGGGGTCCACTTCACCGGCAGCACCGAGGTTTTCCAGAACATGTGGAAGCAGATCGGTACCAATATCCACAACTACGGTTGCTATCCGCGCATCGTGGGAGAAACCGGCGGCAAGGACTTCGTCTTCGCCCACCCCAGCGCCGACGTGGACGCCGTGGTCACCGCCCTGGTCCGGGGCGCCTTCGAGTTCCAGGGCCAGAAGTGCAGCGCCGCCAGCCGGGCCTACATTCCGGCCGGCATGTGGAAAGAAGTGAAGCGCAAGCTCCTGGCGGAGATCGCCACGATCCAGATGGGCGACGTCACCGATTTCCGCACCTTCATGGGCGCGGTCATCGACCGGGGTGCCTACGACTCCATCAAGGGATTCATTGACCGGGCCCGCAAGGCCAAGGGTCAGGCCAAGATCATTGCCGGCGGCAAGTGCGACGACTCGGTGGGCTACTTCATCGAGCCCACGGTCATCCTGGCCAGCGACCCCATGTACGAGACGATGGTCGAGGAGATCTTCGGCCCGGTGCTGTCGATCTTCGTGTACGAGGAGAAGGATCTGCTGAAGACCCTGCGCATCTGCGACAAGTCATCGGCCTACGCCCTGACCGGCGCCATCTTCTCCCAGGACCGCGCAGCGATCATCAAGATGAAGGACGAGCTCGAAGGGACCGCCGGCAACTTCTACATCAACGACAAGCCCACCGGGGCAGTCGTGGGTCAGCAGCCCTTCGGCGGCAGCCGGGCCTCCGGGACCAACGACAAGGCGGGCAGCTACTTGAATCTGATCCGCTGGACGAGCCCGCGAACGGTCAAGGAGACATTTGACCCGCCGCGTGCATATCCGTATCCCTATATGTCCGCCCGATAGGGGCTGTGGAGGCGTCCCAGACCTGTCGGAACGGGTGAGCAAGGAGAGGGGTGGTTTTGCAGAGCCACCCCTCAACTTATATCCAAACCGGACCCGAACGCGGGCTCTCCAGCGGGCGGAGTCGACAATGGGATCGGAATTCAGCAGGAATACTGGGTGTGGTGCCGGAGGTGGGACTCGAACCCACACGTTCCAGAGGAACACTGGATTTTGAGTCCAGCGCGTCTACCAATTCCACCACTCCGGCACAAGAAGCGGCAGGCCGTAGAGCCCTTTCAGGCTCGAATTTAGGCCACTGTCAGGCGAAGATGGTAGTGCTGAGAACCGGGAAAGTCAAGTCGGGGAAATGTTTGACACCCCTGGGAATATTGCTATATTTGCCCCTCAGCAAATCAGGTGGGGCCATAGCTCAGCTGGGAGAGCGCATGACTGGCAGTCATGAGGTCAGGGGTTCGATCCCCCTTGGCTCCACCAACCAAATAAAGTTGTTACAACGACTTCCAGAATTGGGAGTCTTTTTTGTTTTTGGATGGAACCCCCGGTTCCACGCCGGTTCCACGTTGAGCGCACGAAAATTTCCCTTAAATATTCCGTAGGAAGGTTCCACAATCCGTACTTGTAGCGTCTAGAAACTAATGTCTCCCTTCTTCCAGATTAATTAATTGACAGATTCCCTTTCCTGGGCCCGGACACGGTCCACAAAAAGGAGGGGAAGTCATGTCATTCTGGAAACCAAAGAGAAACCAATCGTCGTTTACGTATTCTTAAGCATGCCAGAGAAAACGGGAACATAGCGATGACATGTCGCTATTTTGGAATTGGGAAGTCTACTTTCTACGAATGGAGAGCCCGATTTGAAAAGAGTGGCTTGAATGGTCTTGCGAAGAAAAAACCGGGAGATTGATTTCCTTCAAGCAGAGCCAAAATCTCAGCTTTGGAAATATCTACATTAAGGGTAAGCTGGCGTTTGCGGGCGAAACCAGTTCAACCGAGCACGGAAGGTAACTGCATGACCCCCGACAATGGGAAATTGCCGCCTTATCGATTGTGGCAACCCACGACCGCCAAGTGGTTCGTGGTGGTATTCGGGCTCTCAGTCGCCTATGCGGTGGTCCGCTATCATTTCGCGGGCGACGTTCCGTGGCGTCATTTCCCCCTCTTCATACTCAACAAGGCCACTTCTTTGGCGGCCGTCATTTTCATCGCTTGCTCCTACCTGATTGGCAAGATCTTCCGCTGGCACGACGGCGACGCGGCGCTGCGGTTGGTGGTCGTTAAGTTCTGCGGATTGATGGGTTTTTTTCTGGCGGCGATTCACGCGTTCTTTTCGCTCTGCCTGTGGTCCCCGGCTTACTACGGAAAATATTTCGATGAAGGGGGCCGGATCAATTTCCAGGGCGAGGTCGCCCTGGCCGTCGGTGTGATTGCTCTCTTCTTCTTGCTAGCGCCGGCGATTACTACGTTGCCGGGGATGCCCAAGGCCATAGGGGGTTGGCGCTGGAAGCGCAGCCAGCATGCCGGCTACACAGCGTTGTCCCTGGTGGTGGTCCACTTGGTGGTTTTAGGTGTCAGGGGATGGTTGGCACCTAAGGGATGGCACGGTGGGATACCTCCTGTCAGTTTGGTCGCCGTCACGGTGGCTCTGGTGCCGTTGTTGGCCAAGCGCAAATCATTGCACGACAGGAAGGTGCGGGCCGAGGGGGAGAAGCGGTGAGTAAGGCTGGAGGCCGAAGCTACCCGATTTCGACCCATTCGCAATCCTCCCTGAAAAAAGTACGGCTTTTGCCAAAGAATCCCGCGATGGGAGAATCAAGTTGAGATCCTGGGGCTGGTGGGTGCTTGTCTTGGCCATCCTTAGTTTCTCTTCGGAGATCAATGCCCAAGTGGAAGCCACAACCGAGCACCTTTGGTTCGATTTCTATAATTATTTTCCAATTACGGATAGTCTTGAATATGACGGTGATATTGGTTTTCGTAATGCCTTCGACGAATTCTCCTGGTGGAGGGTGTATTGGCGACCTGCGCTGGCGTACAAGTGGAAAAGATCGATTCGTTTTCACGGTGGTTTGAAGTTCGCATTTGATGATTACGAGATCGGAGCCGACACCTTTGAACTCAGGCCCTACCTGGGAATCAAAATCATATGGCCCCGAGTTGACCGGTTTGTTTTTCGCCATTTTCTTCGCGCAGAACAGCGGCTGCTACTCAACACGGAATCGGACTCCTGGACCTCGCAATTCCGGCTGCGATACAAGCTAGGGCTGAAAGCTCCCCTCAATAACCACGAGATGGTGGAAAGGACCGTTTATATTCTTGTCTCCGCTGAACTATTCGGCAATTCTGAGGGAGACTTGGAAGAACGGTTCGCCAGTAAACGGCGCGGCACTGTTGGGGTAGGCTATTTGTTCAATCAGAGTTGGGGCTTGGAATTCGAGTACACGCGTCAGGGTTCACGTGATACTCGCTTTGGAGGGTACGAAGGAACCGACAATATCTTCCATTTAAAAGCGGGGTTGCACCATTAGACCTTGGTGTCAGATCATCCAGACCGCGGATTTCCTGGAGGACTCCTTCCTTAAAAACCGCCCGCATCTCTGATTATCCGGTTGTGGTGCGCTTTCTGTGTTCTCGGCCGATGGCGAGCGCCAGTACTATCCAGACCCCTACCAGCACCACATTCACGGCGGCAAAGGCCTGGACACTGAGCGTCAGCGCCGTGGTGCCCAGGTAGACCAGACCGGCCGAAAACACATCGCCGGCGCGAACGAAGAAGGTGTCGATGGCCTGTTTGGCGTTGTACTTTTCTTCGCGCGTACAGGGCAGAAAGAGCACGTTGCGGACTGTGTTCTGAAGGGAGTAGTCGGTGGCATTCTCCGCTGTCTTGGTCCAGCGGAGGTAGGTCAAGAGCGGCAGTGCCACCACCATTAAGTTGCCGAGCAACGCGGTCACCGGCAGTATCAGCAGGGCGACTCGTATTCCGAGGTACTTGAGAATCCGGGAAACGATGAAGAGCTGCAGGATCACCCCGAGAAGATTCACGCCGAAAAAGAAGTTCGAGTAGAACTTGCCGATCCAGGCGCCGGCGTCAATAGCGCCGCTTGGATCAGCCGCCGCTGCCTGCTCGGCGGCGGCGCTTACCATCCGGCCCAGAATGAATTCGCCGTTGGTGTTCACCCAGTTGGCCAGCAGCATGAGGAAGGCGATCATCAGTAAATAGCGATTGCGCAAGACAAGTTGGAATCCGCTGGTTTTGCCCACCTCCTCCTGTGGTGGCCCTGGTTCCGAGGTTTCGGTGACTCTCGGCGATTCCTCCGCGTCCCGGCGCCCACGCTCCCGTGTATCGACGACGTTGGTCAGGACGATGGATAGCCCCAGCAATGCGCTGCTCACCAGCAGCAATTGCGCTATTCCC
>Ga0209475_10003950_pt1 | contig 13173 bp, 9 predicted proteins | sample tdDd471_FD_187128 | JGI IMG/M metagenome (GOLD analysis project Ga0209475, IMG submission 187128) | Marine sediment microbial communities from the Atlantic coast under amendment with organic carbon and nitrate - tdDd47.1 (SPAdes)... | ecosystem: Environmental > Aquatic > Marine > Coastal >... | reverse complement strand
AAATGAAATTAATTCACAAGCAGGGGTAAACTATGGGTTGATGGCGTCCTCGGTTGTATTAGTTGTAATCCCAGTACTAATTGTATATGTAGTGCTACAGAAAAACATTATAAAAGGACTAACGGTAGGTGCAATAAAGGGATAATCGTGATATTATAGATACAAAGGTTTGGAGGAAGTATGTATAAGGTAGTGCTTATAGATGACGAGTCTATTATAGTCGAAGGATTAAAAAGCGTGATTGACTGGAAAAAGTATGATTGCGAAGTTGTAGATACCGCCTTTAATGCTACTCAAGGTGCAAAAATTATACGCAAGCATTCACCTCATATCTTGATTACAGATATTAAAATGCCAGATATTGATGGACTAACAATGTTAGCGGGATTAAGAAGCGAATACAAGGACATGCAAGTGACAATTCTGACAGGATATAGAAACTTTGAGTACGGGCAAAAGGCTGTACGACTGGGTGTAACAAGACTGTTACTGAAACCTTGTCCAATGGATGAGTTACAGGAAGCATTATCAACAATGATAAGCAAATTGAAAAAAGATAACGATGTAAATGATGAGGAAGATGATGTTAGTGATAGTGAACATAGTGCAAATAGCTTTATAGTTCGTCAAGCAATGACCTATTTGGAAGAGAACTACGCTAACAAGATTACACTACAGGATGTTGCAGACCATTGTTATGTATCCCAATGGCATCTATCAAAGCTTTTGAATAAGCATACTGAAAAAAGTTTTTATAATCTACTTAATGCAGCTCGTATAAATGTTGCTAAGCAGTTACTTGAAAATCCAAGTCTTAGGATTTGTGATATAAGTGACATGGTAGGATATGCAGATACAGGACATTTTTCACGTGTGTTTAAAAAAATAGTTGGTGCAAGTGCTAACACTTATCGTAATAAAGTGAATACTAAATAGTGTAAACTTAAAATGATAATTATATTAACATAATAATCAAAAATCAAAAATTTTCTTGAGTTCTTTTGCCTGACGGCGGCTTACAGGGACCTCACTATTTTCCTTATCAGACATAATTAGATAGCAGCTTCCTTTAAAGAATGGCAATATCTGCTTTGTTTTATTTAGGTTTACTAGATGACTACGGTTTACTCTGAAAAAATTTTGGTTACTTAGCTTTTCTTCTAGAGATGCCAAGGTATATTTAGTGATTAATGTATCTTTATCCCTTTTAATATAAACGTAGTTGTTCTCCACATATGCATAGTATATTTGTTCTATATCTACTAGCTGTATTTTACCATTAAGTTCAGCGGAGATTTTTTTAACTATGTTGCTTTGGTCATTATTTTGATAATTAGATACTTTCAAACCTTCATTAGAACTATTTAAGTAACTTCTTGTACTTTGTGTTTTAATCTTTACAGTTCTTATTACACGGTTAATTGCTTTATCAAATTCTTTTGGATCAATAGGTTTTAGCAAATAATCAAGAGCATTTACTTTAAAAGCTTGTAGTGCGTACTCTTGATATGCTGTAACATAAATTATTATAGGTTCACACTCCATCTCAAGAATTTCTTTTCCCAAGTCTATTCCGTTTTTAACAGGGAAGTTGATATCCAGAAAAACTAGGTCATATTCGAGTGCAGAAATAAGTGTAATGGCTTCTGAAACTGATGCAGCTTCTCCTATTACTTCAATATTACTATAATTTTTTAATTGGTAACGTATTTCTTCTCTTGCAGGATATTCATCGTCTACTATTAGAGCTCTGATTTTCATGTTGACTCTCCTAAATCAATTGGAATTTTAAAAGATACAGTTGTACCATGCATATATTCGCTACTTATCTTAATTCCATGATCCTCACCATACAATATTTTTAAGCGTTCATTTACATTGCTTAGTCCAATACCACATCCACTGCCAAAACCACTTTTATATGCTTGTATGACCTGTTCCTCTTTCATACCAACTCCATTATCTTCAATTGATATTAACAGTTCATTATTTTCATTTACTACTCTTACTACAACTATGCCTTTACTGTCTTTTGGTAAAATGCCATGTATAACAGCATTATGAACGATTGGTTGAATGCAAAAAACGGGTACCTCAATATTATCTATATTTTTTGGAAGAATGAATTTAATAGTTATTCTATCGAGGTACCTAGCCTTTTCAATTGCAATGTAATCTTTAATATAAGAGATTTCTTTTCCTAAAGTAATGAACCTGCCAAACTTTCCAAGAAGATAACGAAGCATAGTTGCTAGGCTTACTATTAACTGTCGTGCATATTCTGTATCTTTGTTAATATACATTTTTATTGTATTTAATGTATTAAACAAAAAGTGAGGGTTAATCTGTGCCTGCAATGCATCTAGTTTTGCTTCTGTATTAAGCTGAATTTGTCTGTCGTAACTTGCTAATTGAATCTGCATGCTTAAAAGTTTACCTATACCTACAGCTTGCTTAATAGTTTCTTCAGACATTCTTCTGTTACTGCTTCCATAAAATTTCATACATCCTACAACATTCTTTTTATCATACAAAGGAATTATAACTACTGATGACATAGGGCAGTTACAGTCTTTTTGCCTGCAATCAAAATCAGCATTGTTCCTGATTATCCTCATTTTACCATCGCTAATTGCATCTAGTGTTGCTTGTGTTTTAATGGGGTAACTACTTTGATGCTTTTTGCAGCCTTCACCTAAAAATGTAAGAACTTTTTCTCTATCTGTTATTGCTACGGCTGGTATGTTACTGATATCTTTTATGATTTGTGCTACAAATAATGCTGACTCATTGTCCAGACCATCTTTTAAATACAGGAAAGTTTTATCAGCCAGTTGTAGTGTTTCCTCTATAGCACTAAGGTTTAAGTCGTTCTCAGTATTTTTATTAGTTTTAAGAATAATCATACCATAACTTGCTCCAAATATTACAAAAAGCAAGGTGTATATTAGCCAGAAACTAGTATTAGCAATTATTAATATGATGTAAATAATCACTTCAGCAACAATAAAAAGCGAAAGTATTAATTTTCTTCTTTTGTGTAATGCCTCACCGAATCTCAAACCTGCAACCTCCCAATATGATAGATTAAATCATGATTATTATATCATAATTTACTAATTATTTATTAACTCCTCTGTAAACGGTTATGAGGTATATACAAACGGCTTTATTTAGGATTAAATGGTTGTCATCATAGGCTTTGTTGAGATTTGACTAGAAGTAAGAGTATAAATATAGTTTATTCTGTTTTATAGGTGAGAAAAATAAGATATTTCTTATATTTCATGATTAATAATGAATTAACATTGCAAACTACCATTCATGTACTAATAGAAACCACTAATATAATAGGGTTTACCACTTAAGTATAAATAATATTCTTTTAACTAGATATTTGGTAATGTATATATATAACTTTGAAGGAAGAGGGAGAAATGAATTTATGGTAATGATAGTAATACTAGTATCTATTAGTGCAATAGCGGTTGCATTCATTAAAAATAGAAATATAAATAAAATAGCAGTATCAGATGACAGAATGAATAGTATTGCAGAGTATATTGAGCAAGGTGCAATGACATATATGAAGCGACAATATACTTTTATATTTATATTTGTAGCTACAATGAGCGTTATACTTGCAATTATACCTTCGCTAGGTTGGAGAGTAATGATCTGCTTTATTGCGGGAGCATTTTTATCTGCCTTTGCGGGATATTTGGGAATGAGAGTCGCGGTTGTAGCAAATGTACGAACTGCACAAGCAGCAAAAAAAGGAGTATCAGCTGCATTAAATGTCGCTTTCTCAGGGGGTAGTGTTACTGGACTGCTTGTTGTAGGGTTTGCATCATTGGGCATAAGTATACTTTACTTTGTATTTAAGGATATAGCAATATTAACAGGATTCAGCTTAGGTGCAAGTTCAATTGCACTTTTTTGCCGTGTTGGGGGAGGTATTTTCACAAAGGCTGCAGATGTTGGGGCAGACCTGGTAGGTAAAGTAGAAAAAGGAATACCAGAGGATGATCCAAGGAATCCTGCTGTAATTGCTGATAACGTTGGAGATAATGTAGGTGATGTTGCAGGTATGGGTTCTGATATATTTGAAAGCTATGCAGGTGCAATAATATCTTCATTTCTATTAGGGTTTGCAGCTTATGGAAGTAAGGGAATAAAATTTACATTATTATTAACAGTAGGTGGCATAGTTGCTTCGCTTTTAGGTATGTTCCTTATGCGATTTGTAAAGACTCAAAATGCACATAAACCGATTAGAATAGGTACATTTGCAAGCGCTGGTATGATTATAATTATCTCAGCCATGTTAAATTGGTGGATATTTAATAGTCTAAATCTATTTTATGCTGTATTGATGGGTATTGTAACAGGTGTAATTATTGGACAGATTACTGAATACTACACATCGTCTGAATATGGTCCTGTTAAAAATATAGCACATCAAAGTACAACAGGAGCAGCCACAAATATATTAAGCGGTTTGGCGGTTGGTATGCGTAGTACGGCAGCACCAATGATTTTGATTGCTATTGCTGTACTTGTATCATTCGTGACAGCAGATTTATTCGGTGTTGCACTTGCGGCATTGGGAATGCTTTCAACTGTTGCTATGATAGTTTCTGTAGATGCATATGGTCCAATTGCAGACAATGCAGGCGGTATTGCACAGATGTCTGGACAAAGTGAAGATGTTCGGAAAGTAACAGATCATCTAGACTCTGTTGGAAATACTACTGCTGCAATAGGGAAAGGGTTTTCAATTGCATCAGCAGCACTTACAGCACTAGCATTGTTTACTACCTATGCAAATGCAGTAAATCTAGAAACAATTAATGTACTTGAACCAAAGGTTATTGTAGGTCTATTAATTGGGGCAATGCTACCATACCTGTTTTCGGCACTAACCATTGAAGCTGTATCAAAGGCAGCAAAAAGCATGATTGCAGAGGTGCGTCGACAGTTTGCAGAGATTAGTGGGATTATGGAAGGTACAGCTACACCAGAGTATTCTAAATGCATCGATATATCCACTACAGCTGCGCTTACACAAATGATCCTTCCAGGTATAATTGTCATAGCAGCTCCAATAGTAATAGGCTTAATCTTTGGTAAAGAAGCTTTAGCTGGATTGCTTGTAGGAGCTACAATGACTGGTGTTGTTCTTGCAATAAAGATGGCTAATAGTGGTGGAGCGTGGGATAATGCCAAAAAACATATTGAGGAAGGTGCACATAATGGTAAAAATTCTAATGCGCATAAAGCATCAGTAATAGGTGATACTGTAGGTGATCCATTAAAAGATACAGCAGGACCATCTATAAATATATTAATTAAAATTATGAGTATTGTTGCACTCGTTTTTGCGCCCTTGTTCATGGGTTAAAAATATACAAAAGTTCATTTAGGCTTTAACCTATTAGCGAGTGAAGCGGTTTTTTTTAAAAAAATCGCTTTTTTGGTGCTTCTTTATTTAACTCAAGGCTTATTACTCGTAGAAATTGTAAAGAACTAAATTCCTCTATATAGATTAAAATTAAGATATATAAAAAAAGACTTGCATAAGAATAATATAGGGTGTACAATTTAAGCGGACATACGGATGTCCATATAAAGAGGGAGGAGAGATTGTAGATGAACGAGATAAAGAAAATCTCCAATAAAATCCACAAGCGAGTAAGCAAAGATATTGAAATAACAGAAAGGCTGGGTGCAGTAAGATTAGAAGGAAATGCTGACAGTTGGGATAATGTTATATTGGCTGGTAAAATTGCTGCAAAATCCAGTTATAGAGGTGTAATCAACAATCTTTCAGTAGATGGAATAAATCATAAAAAGGAGAGAATGCCAGCAATTTGTGATAATAAGCTGGATGGCACATCAATAGATATATTAATTATTGGTGGAGGTATAATTGGTTGTTCTATTGCTAGAGAACTATCAAAATATGATTTAAAGACACTTTTAATAGATAAGGAGAGTGATCTTGGATTACATCAGAGTTCTAGAAATGATGGCATGGTTCACCCAGGTGTAATGCCAAAGGCAGGAACAAAAAAAGCCTATTACAATGTAAGAGGTAATGAAATGTTTCAAAATATTGCTAATGACCTAAACGTACCATACAAAACAATTGGAACTTATGTTATGTTTGAAAACAAGCTTTATGATCTTTTAGGTCGTTCATTGCTAAAAAAAGCAGAAAAAAACAATGTTAAGGGTGTTAGACATGTAACATATAAGCAGATTAAAGCAGACGAAGAAAATATTCCAGATAACATAGTAGGAGGCATATATATGCCTACCACAGGGGTATGTCCTCCTTACGAGATGACAATAGCTATGGGAGAGAGTGCAGTAATAAATGGTGTACAGATTTCATTGAGCACTATGGTTACAAAGATTGAGAGAGAAAAGAATGCAGTAAAATCAGTACATACAAATAGAGGGACAATCTTTCCAAAGATAGTTATAAATGCTGCTGGATTATTTTCCGATAAGATTGCTGAACTAGCTGGTGATAGATTTTTTACTATACACCCAAGAAAGGGACAGGTAGTTCTTCTAGACAAAGAGAAAGCTGGATATTTAAACAGTGTAGTCTCCATAGTTAACATTAAGTCTGCTTTTGCAAATACTAAGGGTGGCGGATTAGTTAAGACAGCAGATGGAAATATTCTGGTTGGTCCAAGTGCTTATGAACAGCCATATAAAGAAGATTACTCTACTAATAAAGATGATATAGAAAGAGTTTTAAATAAGAATCTACAATATATCAAAGGACTTAACAGAAGGGATATAATAACATACCTTGCAGGTACTAGAGCTGCAACATACAAAGAAGACTTTATAGTTGAAGCTTCGCAACATGTTAATAATCTAGTTTATGCAGCGGGTATACAATCGCCAGGTTATGCATCTGCGCCAGCTATTGCTAAAGATATTACTCAAATTGCCATAGATAAGCTAGAAAAATCAATAAAAGTAAGCAAAAAAGAGAATTTTATTAAAACAAGAAGAGGCATAGTTAGACTTGCTGAGTTGAGTGATGCAATACGTAATGAATACATACAGAAAAATAAAAACTATGGAGAAATAATATGCAGATGTGAACAGATAAGCAAAGGAGAAGTTCTGGATGCTATAAATTCACCTATACCAGCTTTAACAGTAGATGCAATAAAGAGACGAACTAGGAGTGGTATGGGAAGATGTCAAGGTGGGTTTTGTAAACCATTGATAGCTAAGCTTATAAAAGAGGAAACAGGACATGATCTTGACAGTATTCTTTTGAAAGGTGGTGCTGAACTATGAAGCAATACGATGTTGTGACAATTGGTAGTGGACCAGCAGGTTTAGCAGCTGCTATTGAGTTGGAGAAAAGAGGAGTTAATCACCTAGTAATTGAACGTGAAGGTAGAAGTGGCGGAATACTAAAGCAATGCATTCATGATGGTTTTGGATTACATAGATTTAATGAAAGATTAACTGGTCCAGAATATGCACAACGATTCCTAAATGAAGCAATAGATAGAAAAATAACTATATTAAATAATACATTCGTTGCAAGCATTGAAAAAGATGATGGATTTATTTTAACTTTGGTAAATTCAGATAGTGGTGTATTTAAAATAAAAGTTAAAGCCATTATACTAGCCAATGGCTGCAGAGAACGTACGAGCAAACAGATAAGTATTCATGGTACCAGACCATCTGGAATATATACAGCAGGAACTGCACAATATTTTATAAACATCCAAGGATATATGCCATTCGAAAAGTGTGTGATATTAGGTAGTGGGGATATAGGGCTCATTATGGCTCGTAGATTAACTTTGGAGGGAGCAGATGTATTAGGAGTGTATGAAGCCAAAGATTCACCTTCAGGTTTAACAAGAAATATAAGCCAATGCTTAGAGGATTTTAACATTCCACTACATTTATCAAGAACTGTTACTAGAGTTTATGGTCAAGATAATTTAGAAAGAATAGAGATAAAAAGTGTAGATAATAACATGAATCCTATAGACGGTACAGAGGAATACATAGATTGTGATACTTTAATTCTATCTGTTGGTTTAATACCTGAGAATGAACTTGCAAAATCATTAAACATTCCTTTAGATACAAAGACAAAGGGACCAGTTGTAGATGAGAAATTAATGACTATGGTAGATGGTGTATTTTCCTGTGGAAATGCATTACACGTAAATGACTTGGTTGATTATGTATCGGATAGTGGTGAAATAGCTGCTAGAAATGCAGCAGAATATGTAATTGAAAATCATGATTATGATAGAGAGTTTATAGATGTTAGCTTTAATAGTAATGACTTTTTATATATAGTTCCGCAAAGAGTCAGTAAAGAAAGTGTGGGTGATGTTACGTTTTACTTTAGGAGTAGAAAAATTGAAGAAAATAAAATTTTAAAGGTGCTATGTAAGAATAAAGCAATTCTTGAGAAGAAATTTAATGTGATACGTCCTCCTGAGATGGAACATATAACATTGGACTTAAACGAAATGCAGTTTAAAAACAGTATTAAGGATATTGTTTTTACATTGGAATAGAGGTGATTAAATGAGTATAGCAAAAACTTGTATTGTTTGTCCAAAGGGATGTCAGTTAGTTATTGAAGAATTAGATAAAGAAAATAACATTATAAGTGTTACAGGAAATCAGTGTAAAAGAGGGGAAGCATTTGCAAAGGAAGAAATGTATCATCCTATGAGAACATTACAGACAACTGTAAAAACAATCTTTACTGATTTTGAGAGATTGCCAGTTAAGACTTCTGGAAGCATACCAAAAGATATGATGTTTAATGTTATGAAAGTTGTAAAAGAGGTGGAAATTGAATATCCAATGCACGTTGGAGATGTAGTAGTAGAAAATATTATAAACACAGGGATAGATTTAATTGCAACAACAAATATGAGGATTTAATTATTATGTAAAGTATAGTTTCAAGTTATTTAAAGAAGAACGGAGATGAAGATGGGAAAATATGTACTTGCTATTGATTGTGGTACTCAAAGCATAAGGGCAATAGTTTTTGATGAAAAGGGTAATCTTCTAGTTAAAAGCAAGAAAAGCTTTGAACCGTATTACTCACAAAAACCGGGATGGGCTGAACAAGATGTTAATGTGTATTGGGATAGTCTTTGCGCTGTAACCAAAGATGCAGTAAAACAGAAACCTGAAGTTTTTGAAAATGTAGATTCTATTGTAGTAACAACTCAACGAGATACTTGTGTATTACTTGATAAAGATGGCAATGTTTTAAGACCAGCTATAATTTGGGCAGATCAACGCCCACTTAAAAACAAGAGATCTTTCCCTAAAAAGGTAGAATGGGCATTAAGATTTGTTGGTATGAACCAGATCGCTCACATATTATCAGATCAATGTCCTGCACATTGGATACAGGATAATGAGCCAGAAATATGGGAAAAAACTTATAAATATATGCTGCTTTCTGGGTTTATAAATTATAAGTTAACAGGAGAGTTTGTTGATGCTATAGCTAGTCAGATAGGACATATTCCTTTTAACTATAAAGGATTCAAATGGGAGAAGAAGGGTGCACTTAAAAGAGAGATATTCCAAATAGAAGATGATAAACTGATTGAGCTAAAAAATACAGGAGAGATTTTAGGATATTTAACTAATGATGCTGCACTGGCTACAGGGTTAAAAAAAGGTTTGGAAATAATAGCTGGAGGTTCTGATAAAGGATGTGAAACAATAGGAGTAGGATGCAATGATAATTCCATTGCTGCAATATCATTAGGTTCGCAAGCTAGTATTCAAACTACATCCAGTAAGTATTACGAAACAATGCCCTTTGTCCCACCGTTTCCAGCAGTTATACCTAATAAATATAACCCTGAAATACAGGTATATAGAGGTTATTGGATGGTTTCGTGGTTCAAAAAGGAATTTGCAGCAAAAGAAGCAATTGAGGCAGAGAGAAAAGGGGTAGTAGCTGAGGAAATACTAAATCAACGAATTGATTCTGTTCCTCCGGGTTGTGATGGGTTGATTTTGACACCTTATTGGGGAGCAGGACTTAAAAGTCCAGAAGCCAAAGGAGCAATGATAGGATTTTCTGATATACACACTAGGGCACATATATACAGGGCCATTATTGAAGGAATAGGTTTTGCTATATTAGATGGTATGAAAGCTATAGAAAAAAAGTCTAAAACAAAAATAGAGAAGATTATGATTTCTGGTGGAGGATCTATCAGTGATAGGATTTGTCAGATTACAGCAGATATATTTAATCTACCTGTATATAGAGTACAAACCTATGAGACATCCTCATTAGGTGCAGCGATAATAGGCTATGTTGCTAATGGAACGTATAGAAGCTATAAAAGTGCTGTTGATAACATAGTACGTTTGAAAGATGAGTTTTTACCTAGAGAAAGATATGTATTGATTTATAGGGAAATTTATGAAGAGATATATAATAAAACATACAATAGATTGAAACCGTTATATAAGAAGTTATATAGAATATTAAATGAAAATTATTACAATAAGGAGAAAAGCTATGAGTAAATACAAAGGATTTAAGCCAGAGTGGGAAAACTATGCACCAAAAAAAGGTACATATAGGTCTATTTTAAAATGGGGTGACCCAAATGAATATAAAGAACCCAATGAAAGACTTTATGGACTGATGAAATCTACCTTTGGCATGACAGATGAAGATTTTAAAACAAAAAAGTATGAGGGCAATGAGCAGGTTAAGTATGATGTTCCTGTAAAGTTGAATAAAGAACATATTGATTTCTTTATCAGCGTATGCGGAGAAGATAACGTTAAGATTGATGACTATTCAAGATTATCAGTTGCTTATGGAAAAACTATGTATGACTTATACAGACTTAGGGAAAACGTTGTGGAAAATGTACCCGATGTTGTTATATACCCTACTTGCAAAGATGAGATAGATAAGATAGTTCCATATTGTAATGAACATAAAATTCCTGTTTATGTATATGGCGGCGGATCATCAGTAACAAGGGGAGTAGAGCCATATGAAGGTGGAGTATCCTTTGACATGCGTCCTCATTTTAATAAGGTTATTGAGTTTAATGAAACTGACCAAACTATAACAGTAGAAGCAGGTATGAGTGGACCAAAGTTGGAAGAAACATTAAATAATGCTGTTGAATTGTTTAATGCTAAAATGGCCTATACTTGTGGTCACTTTCCACAGTCATTTGAGTATTCATCTGTTGGAGGCTGGGTAGTAACTAGGGGCGCTGGTCAAAACTCAACTTACTATGGCAACATAAAAGATATGGTTATGCAACAGGAATACATAACTCCAAAAGGAAAAGTTAAAAGCTATGGTCTGCCTGCACATGCTGTAGGTCCGGATTTGGATGAACTAATGATGGGCAGTGAAGGTGCATTTGGTGTACTGACTCATGTTAAACTTAAATTCTTTAAACTAACAAAAGAAAATAGGAAGAAATTTAGTTATATCTTTAAGACATGGAAAGATGCAAGGAATGCTGCTAGAGAGATAATGCAGGCAGAAGCTGGATTTCCATCAGTATTTAGATTATCAGATCCAGAAGAAACTGATGTAATGCTTAAGTTATATAAGGTGGAGGGTACGATACTAGAAAAGATGATGAATACTCTAGGATTTAAACCTATGGAAAGATGTTTATTCTTAGGATGGACAGAAGGTGAGAGGGGATTCTCTAAGAATTTAAAGAAAGTAGTACATAAAATATGTAAGAAGCATGGTGCTTTATACTTAACAGGATATCCTACATCTAGCTGGGAACATGGTAGATTTACAGACCCATATATGCGTGAAGCTTTGCAAGATTACGGTGTTGTAATAGATACGATGGAATGCAGTGTAACATGGGATATGATGGAGAAAGTACACCTAGGTGTAAGAGAGTTTGCGAAATCTAGACCACAGACAATTTGTATGACTCATATGTCTCATGCGTATCCACAGGGTGCTAATCTATATTTCATTTTTATAGGAAAATTTAAGGATAAGGAAGAATATGTTGACTATCAATTCGGTATATTTGACAATATTCAAGCATATGGTGCATCTGTAAGCCACCATCATGGAGTTGGTAAGATGACAGCCAAGTGGGTAGAAGGATCTATTGGTACTGAAAACTTGAATATATTTAGAGCCTTAAAAGATTACTTTGACCCTAAAAACATAATGAATCCTGGTGGAACATTAGGCTTGGATATGAAGGAAGAAGACAAAAGAGTACCAAAGTATGCCAATAAAAAGTGGAAGTCTAATTAAATAATAAGTCTCATATACTAAACTCACTATATTTCTATCCTCCGAACAGTATTGCTTCGGAGGACTTTTTTATAATTAAAAAAATGTTAATTGATATATCTTTGAAAGAATAGTTAAGTTAACATAGAAATAAGCATAATCAATATCTTCTATGTAGGTCCACCTTTCAAGCTCAATAACGTTCTGGTCATCTTTAATAGCCAAAGTTTGTTTGTGTTCATCGGTAGGTTGTTTTTTTTTGAATACTTGCTCTAATTTCTCTAGCTTAACACCTCTATAACCTAGTAGAAAGTTAGTGATAGATTCAGAGAAGTCGTAACTTTCCACATCTTCTTCCCAAATGAAGTAACTTTCTTCAATTGCTATTACCATATTATCAATATATCTTTTTCTTTTCACATAAAATATTTCTTGGCCTAATGGAATTCGTGTAAGCTGATTTATTTTTTCATCAACAGTTATTTTGCTCTTTTCTATAACTTCACTTCTCTCTTCATGCCCCTTTGTACGCATAAGAGCACTTAAGCTAATAAGAGGTTCTAATGTAAGAGATGGAGAGTTTCTCCTGACAAATGTGCCAATACCTCTTTTTCTATATAGAATACCCTCCTGAACAAGCATAGCTACAGCTTTTCTAATGGTCTCCCTGCCAACTTTATAAATCTCCATTAATTCTGATTCAGTAGGTATTTGACTATCTATTTTCCAGAACATATTTGCTATTTTGTCTGTAATATCATTTTTGACTTGTATGTACAATGGCTCTTTCATTTGTTTTCCTTTCATGAGAGGGGGACTAATATCTATTATTTTATATCTATGTGTTAAAAAAATCAAGGAACATA
>Ga0209475_10003949_pt1 | contig 13174 bp, 10 predicted proteins | sample tdDd471_FD_187128 | JGI IMG/M metagenome (GOLD analysis project Ga0209475, IMG submission 187128) | Marine sediment microbial communities from the Atlantic coast under amendment with organic carbon and nitrate - tdDd47.1 (SPAdes)... | ecosystem: Environmental > Aquatic > Marine > Coastal >... | reverse complement strand
ATTGAATTACGCACCGAGGATATCCGTAAAGACACTTATTGTGCATCAGGACCTGGAGGTCAGTCGGTAAACACAACATATTCAGCTATTCGATTAACGCACATTCCATCAGGCATTGTAGTTACTTGTCAGGATCAGAAGTCGCAGTTGAAAAACTTAGACAAAGCCATGGTTGAACTTCGCACCCGATTATATAACTTAGAATACCAGAAACACTTAGATGAGATTTCATCACAGCGAAAGACAATGGTATCCTCAGGTGACCGTTCAGCAAAAATCCGTACTTACAACTACCCACAAGGGCGAGTAACAGATCACCGCATCAACCTAACACTTTATAACTTACCAGCTGTAATGGATGGTGATATTCAGCAAATTATTGACAAATTAATTGTTGAGGAAAATGCTGAGCGCTTAAAGGCAAGTGAGATGTAGAAAAGCACCTTTAAGCTAAAGAATAAAAACTATTTAATCAACAAATAAGCTAGTAGCCAGCCTCTAGCAGCAAAGAACTAAGATATGACATCACAAGAGCTTTTTGAAAACATTAAAAAGAAAAAGAGTTTTTTATGTGTGGGTTTAGATACTGACATTAATAAAATTCCTCGTCATTTATTAGACACGACCGATCCTATCTTTGCTTTTAACAAGCAGATTATTGACGCCACTCATGATGTAACAGTTGCCTACAAACCTAATCTTGCTTTTTACGAAAGCTTAGGTGTGAATGGATGGAATTCATTGGAGAAAACGGTTAACTACATCAAATATAATTACCCTGAAATTTTCATTATTGCAGATGCGAAACGTGGAGATATTGGTAATACTTCAGCGATGTATGCCAAGGCTTTTTTCGATCATATGGAGTTTGACTCAGTAACAGTTGCACCATACATGGGTGAAGATTCTGTAAAACCATTCTTAACACATGTGGATAAGTGGGTTATCCTTCTGGCTTTAACTTCTAACAAAGGAGCAGCAGACTTCCAGTATATGACTGAGAATGATGAAAAGCTTTTTGAAAGAGTAATCAAAAAAAGTTCTGAGTGGGGAACTGAAGAAAACTTAATGTATGTGGTTGGTGCAACGAAAGCTGAAATGTTGGCTGACATACGTAATATTATTCCAAATCACTTCTTGTTAGTTCCTGGAGTTGGAGCACAAGGAGGTAGTTTAGCAGAAGTAGCTAAAAATGGAATGAACGACAAATGTGGATTATTAGTGAACTCTAGCCGAGGCATTATCTATGCTAGCAATGCTGAAGATTTTGCGATTAAAGCACGCGAAAATGCAATTGAAGTGCAACAGGATATGGAAGCACTTTTAAAAGAACATGGTTTGATTTAAAACGAATCATCCTCATAATAATTGAACCCGATGCCTTACGCATTGGGTTTTTTTGCATAATTCAGTCTACAATAGAAATTAACCTTGCACTTGTTAACAAAATATTCTACATTCATTGCACTAACTAATCTGACAATGAACGAAGAATTCTTACACTACATTTGGCAACACAAGCTCTATCACCCTGACTTACTAACCACAAACAAAGAGCCAATAGAGGTCATTCACCCGGGTATTAAAAATACAGATGGAGGACCAGACTTTTTTAATGCTAAAATTAAAATAGAGAACACACTTTGGGCTGGGAATGTAGAAATACATCAGAACGAAGAAGAATGGATTAAGCACAGTCACCATATTGATGCAGCATATGATAATGTAATACTCCATGTTGTTGAACAAACCTCTACATTCACAGTAAATTCAAAAAACAGAAGCATTGCTGTGTGCCAACTTAAGTATTCAAATGAATTAAGAGCGCGTTACCACCAATTGACTCTTAATGACCAATGGATTTCATGTGCGCATAGTGTTAAAAAGCTTAATAAATTCAAACTTGATCAATGGCTGAATCGTTTGCTAATTGAAAAATTAGAAGAAAAATCTCATCTCATAAACACTCTATTAGAAACAACAAAAAATAATTGGGATCAGGTATTCTTCATTCTACTTGCTCGCAGTTTTGGCTTTGGTTTAAACGGACTCCCCTTCGAGTTAATGGCCCGGCAAACCAATTTAAATATATTACTTAAGCATGCCGATAACCTGTTCCAATTAGAAGCCTTATTAATTGGTCAAGCTGGCTTTTTAACCTCCCCTATACAAACCGACGATTATACTCTTGCACTATCAAAAGAATATACATTCTTAAAAAGCAAATATCATATTTCACCAATACAACAGCATTTATGGAAATTTCTGCGTCTACGCCCTTCTAATTTTCCAACCGTACGACTTGCACAATTAGCACGTTTAATAAATTCAACAAAAGGCCAGTTCGACAATCTTACCAACCTTAACCATATCGACAAGACCCACGCAATCCTATCAATTGAAACATCTGAATACTGGCAAGATCACTATCGTTTAGGATTTAAATCCCCTAAAAAAACCGTTAAAAAGATTGGCAGAAAATCACAAAATCGTATCATATCCAACACACTTATCCCTTATCTCTTCATTTATGCATCGAAACACAATAATGAAGAAGAGAAAGAAAAAATCATTAATTACCTTTATCAACAACAAGCAGAAGAAAACAGCATATTAAGCAATTGGGCGAAACTTGGGGTGAAAATAGAAAATGAAGCTCGTGCACAGGCATTGATTTTTTTTAAAAACAGCTATTGTAATCACAAAAAGTGCTTAAATTGCCAAATTGGACACGAAGTTTTATGCAAAACGTAAATAACAATTCGCTATATCATGATACCATTAAGGCATTACTAACTGCGGGTGGTTTGCTAATATTAACCATAGCTATTGGATCTGCTGGATTTATGCTTATTGAGAAATACCGTTTTATCGACGCTGTATACATGACGGTAATCACAATGGCAACTGTTGGATTCCGTGAAATAATACCTTTAACTGATCCTGGTAAGATTTTTACCATTTTTCTTATTATTTTTAGCTTAGGAATATTCGGTTATGTTATTACCCAAGTAACACGAATTATTTTCGAAGGCGTTTTACATCAATCGTATAAAGCATATCAATTGAGAAAAAAGATTGTAAAATTAGAAGACCATGTTATAGTTTGCGGCTTTGGCCGTAATGGTTATCAGGCATGTGTTGAATTAGCTCAACATGGCGAGCAATTTGTTATTGTTGAAAAACGCGATCATGTTGTTAGTCGTATTCTTGAAGATCCTGAATTACTTTATGTACAAGGCGATGCAAGCTCCGAAGAAGTGCTTGATGCGGCGCAAATACGGGATGCACGAGCACTAATAACTGCTCTACCTAATGATGCTGACAATATGTTTGTTGTGCTTACTGCAAGCGAAATGAATCCATCCCTCAAAATTATCAGTCGAGCTAGCGACTTCAGGTCTGACACAAAATTACGTCGAGCTGGAGCTACTAATGTTATAATGCCTGACAGGATTGGCGGACAGCGCATGGCGAAACTGGTTACGCAACCAGATGTAGTTGAGTTTATAGAGTACATATTACTACAACGCTCAAAAGATGTACAATTAATGGAGATAAACTGTAATGAGCTATCAGTAAGCAACTATAAAAAAACAATCCGAGATTTGCGCTTGCGAGAAAGGTCTGGCGCTAATTTAGTTGGAATTAAAACTGGTGAAGGAGCCTATATTTTTAATCCTTCTCCTGATATTGAAATTACTCCTGCTGATAAATTATTTGTACTTGGTTCTCCAGAACAAATTGTACAATTTAAAACAATACTATCAAGCACAACACAAACAATAAGCAACTCACAAAGTGTTATTTAAGAATAAAACAATACACTTTAAAAATAGAAATAGACAATAATTAGAACTTTTTTAGTTAAATAAAGTATACAAAATCTAATATCAAATTAGCAAAAACAGTTAAACCATTTCAATTTTGGTAAGCTTTTTGATACATGGTTTGATGAAATTTTAATTTAGAAACCCAAATACTTATAATTATGAATACGAAAAGATTTTCTGGAATAGCAATCGTAGTGCTTATCGCTTTAGTTGGATTCAATAGTTGTAAATCTAAAGAGAAGGTAGCCACCAATAGTGAAGTTGGTCAAATACTAGAAGCACTACCTTGCGAAAAAGAAGGCCGCTCAGATAAAAATTACTTCAGAGCAAGTGCAATGGCAACAAGTTCAGACTTAAGCCTTGCCAAAGAAAAAGCACTACTAGCAGCCAAACAACGATTAGTAACACTTATTAATTCAAATACAAAAACAGTAACTGACCGCTATGTAAATGAGCGTGAATTTGGTGATGCTTCAGAGTTTGAGCAAAAATTTGAAAACCTTACTCGTGAAGTCGCTGATGAAACCATTAATAATGTAGTTGTAACCTGCGAAAAAGCAAGTGTATTAGACAATGGTAAATATCGCGGTTTTATTTCTGTTGAAGTAAGTAAGGAAGACATTAAAAATGGCATTGATCGTGAGTTATCCAAAAATGCTAAGTTACAGGTGGATTATGACAAAGCTAAATTTGAAGAAATCTTCAATGAAGAAATGAATAAAATGGCTGAAGAACGCGGGTTCTAAAATATTCTATTCAAAATAATGAATTCAAAAAGGTAGGTTGTATATTCAAACCTACCTTTTTCATTAAAAAAACTAGGTATCATATACTTGTCTACCACAAATAAATACCTATCTTTGCACCCGCAAAATATATTTAAATAGAGTATTATGTACTTAACAGCAGAAAAAAAGCAAGAAATCTTCGAGAAGTACGGAAAGTCGAATACTGATACTGGTTCAACTGAGGGCCAGATTGCATTATTTTCATACCGTATTGCTCATTTGACTGATCACTTAAAGTCAAATCGTAAAGATTATAGCACGCAACACGCATTGATTAAGCTAGTAGGTAAGCGTCGTAGCTTACTTGACTACTTAAAGAAAAAAGATATTGTGAAATATCGTGAATTGATTGCAGACTTAGGTATTCGTAAGTAAGCAATGTAAAAAAGATAAAGAGGGCAATTTCATTAGAAGTTGCCCTCTTTTTGTGTAAACTAATCTCAAAAATGTAAAATTTCTATTAAGCATACCAAATTAGCTAAAGCATTGGGTTTAAATACTACTATTCTACCAAACGAGACCGTAAAAAAGAAATAGTTTTTAACAGTAATAGAAGGATAATACATATCTTTGGCTTGATAATAGAAGGATAAAAAAAAGATAAGAAAATTGTCATGATTAAACCATTAGAAAAAGTTATTGAACTAGGTGATGGCAGAACAATTACCATTGAAACTGGTAAATTAGCTAAACAAGCTGACGGCTCGGTAGTCGTTAAAATGGGTGATACCTATTTATTAGCAGCAGTTACTTCTGCAAAGGAAGCAAAACCCGATGTGGATTTTATGCCGCTAACCGTTGAATACAAAGAGAAATATGCTGCTGTAGGACGTTTTCCTGGAGGATTCCAAAAGAGAGAGGCTCGTCCATCAGATTATGAAATATTAGTATCGCGATTAATTGACCGCGCACTACGTCCTCTTTTCCCAGAGGATTACCATGCAGACACATTTGTAACAGTAAATCTAATATCTGCCGACAGTGAGATTTCACCTGACGCACTAGCAGGTTTGGCTGCCTCTGCAGCTTTAGCTGTTTCAGATATTCCATTTAATGGGCCTATCTCCGAATGTCGTGTTGCACGTGTTAATGGCGAAATGAAAGTAAACCCTACTATCTCAGAAATGGCCGATGCCGATATGGACATCATTGTTGCCGCTACTGTTGACAATATTATGATGGTAGAAGGTGAGATGTCTGAAGTATCAGAAGCTGACCTACTAGAGGGTATGAAAGTGGCACACGAAGCGATTAAGGTTCAGTGTCAAGTTCAGATCGAGATGATGGAAGCTTTGGGTAAAACCGTTAAGCGGGAATACTGTCATGAAGATAACGACGAAGAATTACGTGAGAAAGTTTGGAAAGCAACCTACGACAAAGCATACGAAGTAGCGAAATCAGCTAATCCAAACAAACACGAACGCATTGATGGTTTTGGAGCTATCTGTGAAGAATTTATTGCAGATAACTACGGAGAAGAAGATGAGGTTCCAAAAGGATTAATCAAAAAATACTACCACGACGTTGAAAAAGAAGCTGTTCGTAAAGTTGTACTTGACGAAAAGATTCGTTTAGATGGTCGTAAGACTGATGAAATCAGACCTATCTGGAGTGAGATTGACTATTTACCAGGACCACACGGTTCAGCTGTCTTTACACGTGGTGAAACTCAGTCACTAACAACAGTTACCTTAGGTACTAAGATGGATGAGAAACTAATAGATGACGTAATGAACAAGAGCTACGAGCGCTTTTTATTACACTACAACTTCCCTCCATTCTCAACAGGTGATGCTCGACCAGCTCGTGGCATCAGCCGTCGTGAAATTGGACACGGTAACCTTGCATACCGAGCACTTAAGCGTATGATGCCAGAAGAGTATCCATATACAGTACGAATTGTTTCTGATATTCTTGAATCAAACGGTTCATCTTCTATGGCAACGGTTTGTGCGGGTACTTTAGCACTAATGGATGCTGGTGTTCCTGTAAAGAAGCCAGTATCAGGTATTGCAATGGGACTAATCACCGATACTGAATCAGGTAAGTTTGCTGTTCTATCTGATATCCTTGGAGATGAAGATCACCTTGGTGATATGGATTTTAAAGTAACTGGTACTCGCGATGGTATTACAGCAACTCAAATGGATATTAAAGTTGATGGTTTATCATACGAAGTACTTGAAAAAGCATTAAACCAAGCAAAAGCAGGTAGAATGCATATTCTTGATAAGCTTGAAGAAACTATTACTGAGCCACGCGAAGATTACAAGCCGCATGCTCCTCGTATCATTAGTTTTGAAATACCTAAAGATATGATTGGTTCTGTTATCGGACCTGGTGGTAAGATCATTCAAGAGATTCAAGCAACTACTGAAACAATCATTACAATCGAAGAGGTTGGAAATATTGGTAAAGTAGCAATTTCAGCTTCAAACAAAGATGCTATTGATGCTGCATTAGCCCGCGTAAAAGGCATTGTGGCCGTTCCTGAAGTAGGTACTATATACAAAGGTAAAGTTAAGTCAATTGTGCCTTTCGGAGCTTTTGTTGAAGTGCTTCCAGGCAAAGACGGACTGCTTCATATCTCCGAAATTGAGTGGCGTCGTCTTGAAAAAGTAGAAGATGCACTTAAGGAAGGTGAAGAGGTTGAGGTTAAGTTGATTGAGATAGACCAGCGTTCAGGTAAATTAAAGCTTTCAAGAAAAGTTTTATTACCAAAACCAGAACGTAAAGAAAAGCCTAGTAACTAAGAATAGTTAAGTAATATTATCAAAGGCTGATTCATAATGAGTCAGCCTTTTTTGTTGCCCTTTAATCTTTTTAATAATTTTCGCAGTTACAAATCCTTTGTTAATGTTTTTAATATGAATCAAAAAGAAACCTTTGATACACTTAATGCTCAACTTAAAGATATACCAAAAGTACAAATTAGGCTAATGAGTCTTTCCGTTCTACCTCGATTAATGGGAGCACTTGACAATAACCATAAACAATGTCCGGATTGTAAGAAATATTGTAGCGAAGGGGAACACTTTGTGAATGATATTCGTCCTCTTTTCAATCAAGATATTAAAGTGCAAAAGAGTTTTGAAAAATGGGTCGAAAAGTCACAAAAACATCTTAAAAACATGCACCAACAGCATGTGAAAGGAAGACTTACTTCTACCTATACCACCATTGGTATGATATTCGGATGCCTTTTAGCTTTTTTGTATCTACAAATAACCAAAACAGATAATTACATTGGAGGGCTCTCCCTAGGTTGGGCAATAGGTATGGTTATTGGTTACTTTACTGGCAAAGTAAAAGAAAGTCGTTTAAATAAAATTAATAAGCTTTATTAATACACCCACATTATCATACATTTAAATTACTGATAATTGCCTTGCCCCATTGACAAATTTATAGGCAGGTTTCTGTGATAATGTTTATAAAAGACGATTCAATATGCCAAACAAATCTTTATTGTTGCTTTTATAAAAAAAGAAATTTAACTATTTTATATATGATACAGGTATATAAAAGCAATTGAAACGGCAAAAAACTTAACTAAAAATCATCTAACAAAGCCTCAACTCATACATTATAGCCTTTAAAAATTGTTATAACTCTAGAATAATAAATAATACAACATGAGATACCCCAACAAAAGCTTATCTGTATTTCAATGTTTTAAATAAAATTCTTCAACATTTATTACATTTTTTCTCACTAGCAATCTTCAAAAATAAAAAGCTATCAAATCATCCTAATTTTTAGTCCCAAAAAAAATATCAAATCAAAATGCTAATAAAACACTCATTTATTTTTTGATTAAAATTGTCACAATTGAGGTTTAAACACATGTTTTTGGGGATTAAACTGCATAATTAGCGTTATTTAATTATCTTTAATCATTGATAAAGTCATTTCTTAAGATTTAATGGCTAATAGGTATTTTATTTTTTAAAAACATTTTTAATTTTGCAGCATACTCTGTAGATTAAGTCAAAAACAAATAATTGGGTAAACATTATGAAAAGAATTAGAATTTCTCTAATTGCATCTCTAGCTGTAGCAGCTTTATTAGCTAGCTGTTCTGGTTTAGACAAGATGAACAAAGGTGCTAAAGACGTTAGTTATTCAGTCAATCCTCCGGTATTAGAAGCTCACGCTGGCCAAGTAGACCTTGATGTGACTGTTCAGTTCCCTGAAAAATACTTCGACAAAAATGTTGTTGTAGAAGCTACTCCAGTATTGGTGTACGAAGGAGGAGAGACAGCTTTCCCATCATACACTGTACAAGGTGAAAATGTTGAAGGAAATGATAAAGTAATTTCAAATGCAACTGGTGGATCTTACACTTACAGTAACTCTGTTCCTTACAATGAGAACATGAGAGTTTCTGATTTAGTTGTTCGTATTAAGGCAACTAAAAAGGGTACTACTAAAGAATTTGATGATTATAAAATTGCTGATGGTGTAATTTCCACATCAGAATTAGTTGCTGATCAAGGTGCTCAGTCAACTATTGGTGATGACGCTTTCCAAAGAATCATAGCTCAAGCTAAAAAGGCTGATCTTTTCTTCCTTATTCAGCAGAGCAACATTCGTGGTTCTGAATTAAAGAAAGAAGACGTTGCGGCTTTAAAAGAGTACATGAAAGAAATTGAAGCTACTGAAAATGTAAACTTCAAAGGTGTAGACATTTCTGCTTATGCTTCTCCTGATGGACCAGCTGATTTAAATAGTAAATTAGCTTCTCGTCGTGAGAAAGTAGCTAAAGACTATGTTACTCGTGAGATGAAGAAAGCAAAAGTTGAAGGTGGTACAGATACTGAAATGTACACACTTAAAAATACACCTGAAGACTGGGAAGGATTCAAAAACTTAATGGAAAAGTCAAACGTACAAGATAAAGAACTTATCCTACGTGTTCTTTCTATGTATAGCGATCCTGAAGTACGTGAGCGTGAAATCAAGAATATGGCAGAAACTTTCAGTGTAATTGCTGATGAGATTCTTCCTAAACTTCGTCGTTCACAAATGGCTATCAATTCAGAAATTGTTGGTAAAAGTGATGCTGAGATTACTGAGTTAGCAAGCAACAATCCTTCTGAATTGAATATTGAAGAATTGCTTTATGCAGCTACTTTAACTGAAAATGTAGATAACCAATTGGCTATTTATAAAGCTGCTGCTGCTAAATATCCAAAATGCTGGAGAGCAGAAAACAATGTTGGTTGTGCTTCATATGCTAAAGGTGATTTAGCTGCTGCTAAAACTTCTTTTGAAAAAGCTAATAATATCAAAAGTGGTGTTGCTGAAGTTAACAACAACTTAGGTGTTATAGCGCTTCGCGAAGGTGATGTTGCAAAAGCTGAAGAATATTTTGGTACTGCTGCAGGTGCAGGTGCTGAATTAGACAATAACTTAGGTATTGTTTCAATTCACAAAGGCGATTATGATGCTGCAATCCGTTACTTCGGAAATAGCACAAACTGTAATGCTGCATTAGCTAAAATCTTAGCTACTAAATATGATGCTGCTTTATCTACAATAAACGCTAACACAAAAGAAGTAGGTTTCAAATATTACCTAAAAGCTATTGTTGGTGCAAGAACTGCAGAAAATGATATGATGTTTGACAGCTTGCGTAAAGCTTGTGAGCTTGATGCTAAATTCAAAGCTGCTGCGACATCAGATATGGAATTTGCTAAATTCTTTGAAGATGCAACTTTCAAGTCTATCGTTCAGTAATTATCTGAATTAATGATAATAAAAAAGGGTGAACGAAAGTTCACCCTTTTCTTTTGCTCCATATTTTTTAAAAAAACATGAATTTAAACCTTACTATCTTAACTTCTTAAAAACCTCCCACAAGACAATACCAGCACTTACCGAAACATTAAAGGAATGTTTAGTGCCAAACTGAGGTATTTCAATACAAACATCACTCATATTAATAATTTTCTGCTGAACACCCTTGACCTCATTTCCTAAAACAATTGCATAACGCGTGTCTTTTAAAGGTTGAAAGTCGAGTAATGAAGTACTATCTTCCACCTGTTCTAAACTACATATTATATTCCCCTCTGACTTTAATTTTTCAATTGCAACTTCCGTATTCTCTTCATAACACCAATCAACAGCTTCTTCAGCACCTAAAGCCGTTTTATGAATTTCTTTGTTTGGTGGTGTTGCCGTAATACCACACAGTACAATTTTTTCAATTTTTAGAGCGTCAGAAGTTCGAAAGACAGATCCAACATTATTCAAACTTCTAATATTATCCAATACCACTGTTACAGGTATTTTTACACTCTTTTTAAACTCTTCTACCGATAAACGATTTAATTCGCTTGTCCTTAATTTTCTCATTCCTGCCAATTTTGACAACAAAAATAGCACTATTCCTGTTTTTATAGATAACTGAATTATACATGTTTAAAAATTGTACCCTTAATGGAATACTAAATCCCCTTTTATATGAATATACACGAGTATCAAGGAAAAGAAATTCTTAAATCATTTGGTGTAGCAATACAAGAAGGTATAGTTGCTGACACACCCGAAAAAGCTGTAGATGCAGCAAAAAAACTTCAGAAAGAAACAGGAACAGGATGGTGGGTAGTGAAAGCTCAGATACATGCTGGTGGGCGTGGTAAAGGTGGCGGCGTTAAGTTGGCCAAATCATTAGACGAAGTGCGCGCACGTGCTAATGATATTATTGACATGAATCTAGTAACACACCAAACTGGCGCTCAGGGCAAATTGGTAAGTAAAGTATTAATTGCACAAGATGTGTACTATCCCGGGGAAAGTGAAACAGAAGAATATTACATGAGTGTATTACTAAACCGTGAAACAGGTCGTAACATCATTATGTATTCAACCGAAGGCGGAATGGATATTGAAGATGTCGCTGAAAATACACCTCACCTGATATTCAAGGAAGAAGTTGATCCAGGATTAGGCCTTCAAGGCTTTCAAGCCCGGAAAATTGCCTTTAATTTAGGTTTATCGGGCAAAGCCTTTAAAGAAATGACAAAATTCGTATCTGCGCTTTATAACGCCTATGTTGAAACTGACTCATCGATGTTTGAGATTAACCCAGTTCTTAAAACTTCCGACAATAACATACTGGCAGTTGATGCAAAAGTGAATCTGGATGATAATGCTTTATTCAGACATCCAGATTTTGAAGCCATGCGAGACCTTGCAGAAGAAGATCCTGCTGAAACAGAAGCTTTAAAAAGCAATCTTAACTTTGTAAAACTTGATGGTAATGTAGGTTGTATGGTTAATGGTGCCGGATTAGCCATGGCGACTATGGATATAATCAAACTTTCAGGTGGTGAACCGGCTAACTTCCTTGATGTTGGTGGAGGAGCAAATGCTACCACAGTTGAGGCCGGGCTCAAGATTATTCTTAACGATAAAAATGTAAAGGCTATTCTTATCAATATTTTTGGTGGTATTGTACGTTGCGATCGCGTAGCAAATGGTGTTGTTGAAGCTTACAAAAACATTGGTGAGATTAATGTGCCGATTATAGTACGTCTTCAAGGCACAAATGCAGAAGGAGGTAAGAAAATAATTGATGAGTCGGGCTTAAAAGTATTCTCAGCCATTACGCTAAAAGAAGCTTCTGATTTGGTTCAGCAAATTGTAAATTAGAAAAATATCGTTCTAAATAAAAAAGGGATTCTTCAATTGAAAAATCCCTTTTTTTATATCCTAAAATAGCGCTTACCATTTAACAGGCTTTCTGCGTACAGGCATACTCATACATCGTGCACCCCCACCGCCGCGTGACAACTCCGAACCACCTATCGTAACCACGTATTTCTCGTAATCTGTAAGATCAATCTTACCTTCAATCACATCTGTTGCTTTAAGAATTTCGAAACCATTCTTATTCATTTCCTCCATCGTATACACATTACGTGCATATCCTAGCACTTTACCGGGTCCGATAGCAAAGAAATTTGCACCACTATGCCATTGTTCTCTTTCCTGTGTCCAGATATCAGTTGATCCGCCACAACAGATTGGCTTCATATCCATACCAAGATCTCTCAGGCAGGTAACCAAATTTTCCTTCTTTTTGATTGACTGAACCTCGCCGTTATCAATGGTAATTAAAATAGTACTATACCTACTGTCTTTCATGATTAGTGGCTCATATACCATACAAGCATCTTTATCTAGAAAAGTAAATACCATATCCAAATGAATAAATGATTCAGGCGTATCTGGCAGTTGCTGCACTACAACATACTGACGCTCTTTTTTCTGCTTCAATTGATTTATAATAAAATCAATTCCTTGCGAAGAAGTACGAGCACTATTTCCAATCACCAATATATCATGACGAGCAATTTGCACATCCCCCCCTTCAATCATGGTTTCTGCACCCACATTATAAAAATTCAGTGGATTAACCGTTTGAGTCTTAAAACGAGTTGAATGATTAAAGATAGCCTCCATCACTATTGCTTCACGCTCGCGCACTTTATTGGCCATTTTTGATATTAGTACTTTATCACCCATACTAACACTTGCGTC
>Ga0209475_10003947_pt1 | contig 13183 bp, 9 predicted proteins | sample tdDd471_FD_187128 | JGI IMG/M metagenome (GOLD analysis project Ga0209475, IMG submission 187128) | Marine sediment microbial communities from the Atlantic coast under amendment with organic carbon and nitrate - tdDd47.1 (SPAdes)... | ecosystem: Environmental > Aquatic > Marine > Coastal >... | reverse complement strand
ATAAAAAATAACCCTAATCCTTTGCCATGATGTTCGCTGGCTTTTCGAGTAGAAAATCCAAGTTGAAAAATTTGTTCTTGATCAGATGCACTTACCAAAGGACCACGGTTGTAAACGGCCAAGGTAACCACACCAGGTTGTTGAGAAAGTTGTACTGCAATTTTATCGGAATTTAATTTAGGTTTTCTTTGATCATGAAAATACAGAGCGTTCTTTAGTAAATTCTCTAGAATCAAAATTAAATGATTCGAGTTTCCAAGTACTTCATGGGTTTCACCAAGATCAATTCTAAACTGCTCAAAACTAGAGACTTCGGATTCTAGTTGCTTTTGAAAAACTTGCGCTAGTGTAGCGCTTTCAGAATCATATTTATCGGCAAGAAAATCAGTCAAATAGTTAATAATCGCCGTGCGCGGTTTAAATGTTGGTTGAAAAATTGTTGCCGAAGAGTGATTCTTTTGCATCTGCTGTTGGCAATACTGCTCTTCACAAGTAATAAGATGATTCGCTATGTGCAAAGCAAGGTTATCGGCGGTAGAGAGATCAAGTAGGTCCCACAAATAGCGCATCGAACTGAGTGCTTGTTCGATTTGTTTTAGTTGAGTACTTTGCAGTGTCGGAGCGGATTCATCAACACTCACGTCACCGCCATTATTCGAGGCTGCTTCAGAAAAGTCATTGTCTGACGTCTCATCTGCTAATCCGTCATTACTGTCTTCAACTCGCATAGCCAGCTCTTCAATCAGCTGAGCCTTAGTCGCTGACAATGTCGTTCGTACTTTATCGAACGCAATCACTCCGTTGTGACGGACTTCAGCAGCTATGGATTTAAAATGAAGAAATTTTTCATCATACTCAATATATTCGAGTAGCTTATCACTGATAAAAAACTTTAGTTTATCGGCGTGGCTGGAATAAACATGGGCCTTTTGCTGCACTTTTTTCCGACTCTCCCAAAGTGCAGAAATCTCTTGCTCCTTCAACTCGATGTATTCTAAAAATCGCTGTCGACTCTTCCTAAAGCTTAAAACATCGCGAATAATTATGGCCATCCAGACAATGGAAATTAAAATTTGAAACCACTTATCTTTGAACTCTATCATCAGATAGTAAGGAGAAATTAATTCTGGGTTCGCAAGACAAACAAAATAACCTAGCAAAGCGACACTGGCCAATACCGACAGCCAAGGGAAGCGAAAAAATTTAGGCGTCCGAAACTTCCGGTTTTCGTCAAATCGTTCGCTATTAGAAAACTCATACAAGCTTTGAGTGGACAGCGGACTATCTTTTAGTTCATCACGCAAAGATGATTCATTCATAGTAATACACTTCTATTAAACGTTTTAATGCGTTTCAACAACATTCTACACCAAGCTACGCCAACAATAAGCCCTTAAGTCACCCACGGTCACCAATCCTAATTCTTTTTGGCACAAATCTAAAAAACTTTCTTGTTTAGCTTCCGCAGCGGCCTGCTCAAAAGAATGACGCAAAGTCTTAATATGTTGACGATAACTCGCATAACTCAACTCATCTTGCCCTAATGCTTCTGCCATTTGATCAGTCGTCACCGGGCGAGGTTCTCTCTCAACCAAAACTTTAAGTATTTTACGCGGCGTGGGAGCGAGAGGTCTTTTGGGATTGCTGGGATTCATCAATTTTACGCCATGCCAATAGCAATGCCATTGCAATAAATCTATCGTGAGTGCCCCGGAGCTCATGGTATCTTGCTGCAAATCTCGCTCATCACTCACCATCAGCTTTTGCCTCAACACCGCTTTAAGTCTCCAGCACAGTACTTGTTCGACATTGTGTTGATGTTTAGCGATAAAGTCTTGCGCAACCGCTTGTTCGATGGCTCGTTGCTCAATTCCGGTACCACTGTGCTCAGATAAATAAATAATCGGTAAATCTGGCCATTTTTGCTTTAACTGTTTAGCAATACTGAAGCCTGCATCGTCATTGCCATTCATGTTCGCATCGAGAATTGCCACGTCGGGAGCTCGTTTTTTTGTGCGAACCGCTTGAGAGGCCGCTTCAACAAAACGATAGACCTCTACATGATTGCCTTCAAAATGTTCGGTTGAATCACTCAAATTCGCCGTTTTCAAGGTTTGCAGCAGTCGTTCTACCCAATGCGTTTGATCTTCAACCCAAAATATTTCCGTCATACCTAGCCAACTCTTCTTCCAGCATAAACATGCCTTTAAGCTCTCAAATTCTGCGATTCAGAATAAAATAGCAACTATTTTTTGTGAACCACATCATACTTTTCACTTTCTCTTATTGGTTGAGAGAGCTGCAAGGCTATTCCTCTATATTTTTCACCGATTTTTCACCAGACATCGACAAACTGACCATCACAGAAAATCAACGCAAAACTCTACTAGGAGTCAACTATGTCAAATCAATGGCTATTGTTATGGTCCGATCACCCGACAGTCTCTGTCATGGTTTGGTTTACCATTATCGTACTGGTTCTCTATTTGGGCCGACATCAGGCGCATAACTTATTGTCGTCAATAGGACAAGGCGTCTATTCCACGATGCGCCTTTGGTCGTTTACCCTAAGGCGATTAGAACAAGCACTCAAGCAACGAAACCGCGAAGTTCTGCTAGCAGAAGGCGCTCGTGCCTGTGAGAAATCCATAGAGCGAGAGTTTGAAAGAGTCAATGATCTCGTCAAACGTGAACTCAGCCAATACCCAACGCTTCATAGAGAAATTTCTGAGGCGATTGAGAGTATTGAAAACGACTATCAAAAGTCGTCAGACATTACACCTCTTCCTCCTGCTTGGGGGGATGTTGTAGAAACCATCACAGCGCTACCCAACAATGGTGACTCGACCGTTAATCGCATTTTATCGAATATAAAAAAGGCGGTAGAAGACTCTCATCAGCAAACATTAAAAGCTTACAAGAAGGCCGCTGCAGAGCGCCATCAGTTGCTCGCAAGCATGCAACCAAATTGGCGAAAGCTTAATGAAAAAATGGGCAAAGTTAATGAAAAAATTACTGGCCTGGATGATCGAAGTAACGCCATTGATGAGCAAATGAAGAAATATGAGGCCATTCGAGCCAATTCCGACAGTGCGTTTAGCGCTCTCAGTTCTTCAGCGTTAACCCAGTTTTTTATCTCTGGTCTCGTTCTCGTGGTCGCCATACTGGGTGGTTTAATTAACTTTCAACTGATCGCCATGCCAATGTCTGAAATGGTGGGTGGAACAAGCTATATAGGCGCGATGAAAACGTCGGATATAGCCGCACTGGTGATCATTTTAATTGAAATTGCCATGGGACTTTTCTTACTCGAATCACTTCGGGTAACGCATTTATTTCCTATGATCAGTAGTATGGATGACCGTATGCGTAAACGAATGATGATCGTTAGTTTTAGCATACTGTTTATCTTGGCTGGAATCGAAGCTTCACTAGCCTATATGCGAGACTTGTTAGCGCTTGATCGAGAGGCCTTACAACAGTCTTTATCGGGTATGAGTGCAACCGCAGCTAATGCAGAATTTCGCTGGATTCCTTCTATTGGCCAAATGACCATGGGTTTTATACTACCCTTCGCCTTAGCGTTCATTGCTATTCCTCTTGAGTCATTCATTCACTCATTACGCTCGGTTCTTAGTGTACTAGCGATTGGTGTTATCCGTTCATTGCAAGTCATTGTTCGTATTATCGGAGGCATCGTTCGACATACCTGCAACGCGCTGATTCAACTGTATGACTTGGTCATTATGCTTCCAATTAGCATGGAACGACTTTATAACAGTAAGAGGAATCCGAATCACTTATCAGCGTCATCGGCGACGACCGTCACTGAAAAGAAATCATCGTCTAAAGGCAAAAAGAACAAGCGCCAAACAATGGATGACGATCTCGCGATTGACACTATGGTTGATAACTTAAATCAAACCATTCGCTAGTCAACAATTAAACACATTTAGTGAGGAGTGAACTCATGAAGACAACCGTTAAAATATGCCTATCGATATTAACCATGAGCATGTTACTGGTAGGCTGCGATACCAAAGGACCCAGCCAAAGAGCTGTCTTTTTCTTAATCGATACTTCGGGTACTTATACGGAAGAACTCAATAAAGCTCAAAGTATTATGAACTATTTGCTAGCCACTTTAGACAGCGGCGACTCCATCGCGATGGCTCGTATTGATAGTGGAAGCTTTAGTGAAAAAGACATTATTGCGAAAACAACCTTTGATACTCGACCCAGTACAGCGAATGATCAGAAGCGCTTGTTTAAACATCAAATCGATCAATTCGTTGACTCATTGGCCAGAGGAAGTGCCAACACAGATATTACGGGTGGCATTTTACAAGCGGCTGAATACGTCAATGAAACTCAAGCGGAAGAAAAATACATTCTTATTTTTTCCGATCTGGAGGAAGATCTAAAAGTAGGACATATCAGAGACTTTCCGATCGAGTTGAAAGGAATCAATGTCGTGGCACTGAATGTCACAAAACTGCGAAGCGATAATATCGACCCTCGTGATTATCAAAACCGCTTGAATCACTGGCAGGGTCGAGTTACTCAAGGCGGAGGTGAATGGCGAGTATTAAACGACTTAGAGCGATTGGATAAGTTAATTAAAACTCGCTAGATTTAATACAAGAGTAGCACTGAAATAGTACAACTGAAGCGCCTAAATTATTGTCTTTAGATAGTCTGCCGCGAATTAATGTTCGCGGCTTTTTCCTTCATTTAATAGTGTTAATTGATGCTGTTGATTCAAGCGAAAATGGTCAAAGTCTCGCGCCAAATACAAACGTCCATTAAAAACTTGTTCTGCCTCAACTCTCATTTGCTCTACGGATCCCTCTCCTTCCTGATTCGACTGATAACGCGCGCTAAAATGCGTCAGAATTAAATGAGGTACGGTAACTTCCTCCGCAAATTGAGCCACTTGTTTTGCGTAACTGTGGCCTACATTCGAAGCTTTGTCGGCCATATCTTCGGTGTAAGTCGACTCATGAACCAAAACATCTGCACCGTCACACATAGATTTCAACAAACTTGGATTGTCATTATCACCACAAATGACCACTTTATTACTGTGCTGCAATGACTCAACATAATCACTGGATAAAAATGTTTGATTATCAAACTCCACATCCACTCCCGACTGTAACCTCCCCCAGAGAGGACCTTGAGGTAAGCCTGCCAGCTTGAGCGCTTCGCTTTTCAAAACTTTCTGCGACGACGACTGAGTGAAACTATAAGCAAATGAAGGAACCCGATGCGACAGTGGTGTTATTGTCACTTTCACCTCGTCAAACTGCTGTTCTGCTAGCTCTTCGGTCGCTATAAACTCTAAAGAATAAGGCAGATACATCTGTGTCATTTCCATGGTTGTCTCTAACCATGGTTTAATTCCCTGTGGAGCAATAATAACGAGTGACTCTGTTCGTCCGGCCATTCCAGCACTCGCTAAAAGCCCAGGTAAGCCATAACAATGATCGCCATGAACATGTGTTATCGCGATGGCACGTAAATTTTTCAGGGATAATTTGCAGTACTGAAGTTGATGTTGAGTAGCCTCTCCACAATCGACTAGAAACCAAGACTTTGACTGCCCAGCTTGCACCGCCACTGCGCTAACATTACGAGTTTTGGTTGGAACTCCCGATGAGGTTCCTAAAAATAAAATTTCCAAACTTAACTCCTAGGTTGGACTATGCTGCTATTGCTTTAATTATTAAACATTGAATAAGAGCGACGACTCTCCATCAATGAAGTGATTAATTAAAATCATAGGACAATGATAAACGATCTTCCTACAATAAAGGCGCTAATTCTGTATCTTTAAAGTTCATAACGTTCAAAGGCCGCTTTTAGCTTGCGCCTGGCAGGCCATGACATCAACAATGCGATCGGATAACCGAGCACACGAAATGGATTACAAAAATACAGCCATTTCCGTTTAGCGTACCAACGACAGCGTCGTTGTTTTAAATATTCAGTATCGTATTGCCAGTCGGGCATAATGAACCAAAACATGCAGGGAAAAATGAGAAAGGAATCAACCGCAAAAGCTCCACATATATCCGTTGTCGCCACACGGTTTATGTCTTTCCAGCTGGAAAATACTTTTCTTAACGCTCGAGAATAGGTGCGTAGTTCTTGTTCAGTCAATGTTGAGTCGGCCCATGTATACGACATCACTTCCCATAAAACATGTTGCTTTTCCCTTTCCTTCGCCTCTCGGCTTACGTCAATGCAAGACTTCATGACTTTGCTTTCCATCCTTTAGAGTTTAATGTCTAAACGCTCATTCATATTAAAAGATCACTTAGGTTTATGACGGCTATTCAGACTCATTCGCCAAGAACTCAGTTAACAGACGACTGTGTATCTTCTCTTTGTATTCACCCAATTATCGTCATATCTTTCAATTCTAACCTGTGTGCAACGTCCCTCCCAGAAAGAGATCATTATGTTCTTTAAATGGCACTTTGGAACTTTACGGTAAGCAATTGAAACTTTCAAACAAAGTTAACTTTCCTTTTCTGCATAAACTGCTTGAGGCGTTAGCAGTATTTATTCCTGTTCGTTAATTGAGTCTTGGGGTATCGCACAGATTCTGCGAAGGAGACACTACCAACAGGCTGAAAATGTCACAATAAAAAAATAAGGATTTACTATGCGAAACAGTAACTTAATTCAAAGTGTAGGCGCAATAGCCCTGTTCTTTGCAAGCCAACTTAGCTACTCCGTTGAAGAGTCCGATGGTCACCTTAATCATCAATCATTAGCGAACAATTCCCAGCAAAACTTGAAACCTCAAGTTCAGAAAATAGCTAACCAGGTTATTCTTAAAGCTGTCATTGCTGATCCAATAAGCATGAAACAGATGAATAAAGTAGCCTTTGATGATCACGGTTCAACACGTATAAAAATTCACCGGCCAAACGCCAGTTTCATTCAAGTACATTTTAACAAGCTCCACTTACCACCCAACGCCTATATCGAGGTTAAAGACCCGAGTTCAACGCAAGTGCATCGGTATGGCGATGGACAAACTTCGTTATACACACTAAAAGATGGCGATGATGGTACCTCGTCTTTTTCCGCACTATCTATCTTTGGTGAAACCGTTATTGTCGAGATTAAAATTCCACAAACAGACGATCAGAAAAATGCGCAACGCTATGTTGCAGAAGTGGATAGTATTATGGAAGGTATTCCAGAAAATCAACTAGATGAGCAATGGAATCCTTTAGAGTATGAGCCGGAATCAACCTGCGGCGTCAATGAGCGTCGAGACGTACAATGTTGGGCTGACTCACATCCCATCGAATTTGAACGCTCAAGACCCGTTGCCCGCTTATTGATAAATGGTTCAGCGTCATGCACAGCATGGCGAGTGGGCCCAGATAACCGAATGTTTACAAACAACCATTGCATTTCATCAGCCACCGGACCCAGTCGCACTGAAGTCTGGTTTAACTATCAAAAAACCGGTTGTAATAGTGGCAGCACACCCAATCGAGTTATCGTAACCGGCGATCAATTATTATCAACCAGCGCCGATCTCGATTACACATTATTCACATTGAAAAACTTTCAACAAGTCGAAAGCTTTGGCTATTACGGACTCGATGTTCGAGCGCCTGCAGCCCAAGAAAGAATCTACATTCCACAACATGGTCGAGGTCAACCCAAACAACTCGCTATTGAAAGTGATCAAAACACGGATGGACTATGCCGAGTGGATGTTGTGCTCGCGGATGGATCAGCGCCAAACACCGACATGGGCTACATGTGTGACACCATTGGAGGCAGTTCAGGTTCACCGGTTATTGCAGCGGCTAGCCATAAAGCGCTGGCTCTGCATCATTTTGGCGGGTGTCCCAATCAAGGTGTCTTAATGAATCTGATATGGCCAAATGTTTCCGAACACTTTGGTGGGGTTATTCCTGATGGCGACAACACGCCACCCACTGGTTCTGAACCTAATGCAAACTTTAATGCTGAAGTAAATGGATACAATGTACAATTTACCGATTTAAGTAATGATGCCGATGGTCAAATTGTTTCGCGTCAATGGCAGTTCGGAGATGGAGAAAACAGTACGCAAAAAGATCCTTCGCATCTATATTCGAATGCAGGCGACTATTCAGTTGTGCTTAAAGTTATCGACAACGATGGCAATCAAGCGCAAGCAACCAAAATCGTTTCGATCAGTAACTTACCTAACGAAGGTCTTGAAAAAGGCGCAGCGATAACTAACTTACAGGCCGATCGATACGAAGAACTTAACTTCTTTATCGATCTTCCATCAGATAGCCGTAACCTAACCTTCAATCTTTCTGGAGGCTCTGGCGATGCTGACTTATACGTAAAGTACGCTCAAGCACCTACCACGAGTGATTATGACTGTCGACCGTATCGCAGTGGAAATACTGAGTCATGCAGTTACTCGCGAGCAAGTGCTGGCCGTTATCATGTGATGATTCGCGCTTATCAAAGCTTCAGTGGTACGCAACTGATCGCGGACTACCAAGAGTCGGTCGATGGCGTCGGCTTTGTCGAGAGTAATATTTCAGATACTCAAGGTGGATGGAAGCATTACGAACTTGATCTTCCGAGTGGTCTAGCGACACTCCGTGCAGTGATGTCTGAGGGCAATGGTGATGCAGATCTCTATGTTCGTTTTGGCGCACAACCAACCACTTCAAGTTACGATTGCCGCCCTTATCGTAACGGAAATAATGAACAATGTGACTTCACCAATCCACAGTCCGGAATTTGGTATTTTAGTATTCGAGCCTATTCAACCTATTCAGGCACCAACCTTGAAGTCTCAGGGGAATAACCTTTTGTAGCACACGTCTGCGCCATGGATGGCGCAACTTCTTTGGAATAGAACTTGAGCAAGTTCGCTTTGTCACGCTTTCTATTGGCGCGACGATTCACCGAGCAGCTGTTCAAATTGTTGCGCATTGATTGGTCGACTGTAAAAAAATCCTTGCCCGTAATCGACCCCCATATGTTGTAGCAGCCGAGCAACCGTCTCTGTTTCAATGCCCTCTGCAACGGATTTCATTTCTAATGATCGACTTAAAGCAATGATACTTTGTAACAGCCGAATGTGTTTATCGCCTTTATCTAAGTTAGTGACAAAAGCTCGATCAATTTTTAGTTTCTGAATTGGGTATCGATACAAATAGCTTAAGGAGCTGTAACCCGTGCCGAAGTCATCTAAGGCAATACTGATACCCAAACTAGATAAAGATGCTAAAAACCTATCAACATTTTCTGACGCATCTAAATACAAAGACTCAGTCACTTCAAGCATCAAGCAACTCGCGGGCACTTTAAGTCTATTAAGTGTGGACTCTATAAACTCCAAAAGCGTTTGGTCATGAAACTGCTTTGCCGACAAATTGACGCTAATTTGTTGAATTGAGTGCCCATTGCCTTGCCATCTGGTTAAGTCTTCCAACGCTTGTCCGACTAACCAACGTCCAACAGGAAGTATCAAATCACTTTCTTCTAGCAATGGAATAAACTCCACAGGTCTAACCATCACACCCGTCGGCCCATCAGGATGCCAGCGCATCAATGCCTCTGCTCCCACAATGTCTTTCGACTCGAGATCAACGATGGGTTGATAGAATAAACTAAACTCCTTTCTTGCGAGCGCATCACGCAACTGACTGTCTAGACGATAACGAGCAACGGTTTTATCCAGCATCATTTCTTCGAACATAACCGGCTCTAAGGTTGACTGTTGCTTAGCATTCTTGAGAGCAATTTCTGCATAGTGCAAACTTTTCTCAGCACTGAATAGACCTATTTCCCCTATCATATAACCACAGTTAAAACGAATAGTAATATTGTGACCGTCCCAAGAAATAGCCTTATCAAATCGATGTTCGATCCTCTCTAATACTTTTGTAACCGCTAACTCAATATTGTCTGAGTGCAAATAAAAAGCAAAGCAGTTTCCTGAATACCGCGTCAGTGAGTCTTGCTGTCGCAATAAGTAAGCTATTTCGGAAGCGACGTGTTTCAATAAGCGATTGCCAAACTCAAGAGTATATTGACTGTTAATGACATTCATACCCACCACATCCAAAACCACCAGTGCATAAGTACTGCCTTGATTTCTGGGATGCTCTAACATTCGAGTTAAATTCTCTAGAAAAGTATCTTTAGAGCAGAGCTGGGTCAGAGGATCGTAGTGACTCATCTGGTAGATGGTATTTAAATCTTGGTGACGACCAATAACAAACGCTAACTGCTGTTCAATTCGCTCCATTAAATCATAATCTAATGTCATCAATTTTTGCTTAGAGCAAAAGGATAGAACAACAAAAAATAATGGTCGGGTACTGATTCGATGAATAAGATGCGTAAGTTCCATGCCTTGAGTCACTCGAACCCAAGTGGTTGATTGTGCCAAGGATGCGTCTAATAGTTGTTCCGACCACTCGCTGTCGTTAACCTGAAATTCAGCGATAAAATCCATCGTGTTTGCGCGATGACTTGATTCAACAAGATACTCATACCCTGTGGCATGAATCAGTAAAAAGCTATCAATTTTTCCTGCTTCAATTAATAGATTTGCGATTGCGGACGATGCTTCTTGTACATCGGATGTTCTTGAAGTGGTACTGATCACTTCGCTGATGATTTCGGTCTTTTCTTTCTCAAGAAATAATTCTCGAGTTTTAAGCTCAGCGAATTGCTCAAGCTGTTCTCGCTTTGCTCTTTCTCGTTTTAACTTCAAGCGCAAACGCTGAAGTTCTTGAGTTAATTCATCCTTGTCGAGCGCCATTCAACTAACCGGTAATTTCTATACGAATATGGCATTGTTCAGCCCCATGATGAATACATTGAGGTTGAGAGACCACAACGGTTTGATCAAAGGTTTGAGCGGCACCCAATGTCAGCCCTTCAGCCAAAGCACACATTCCTCGGTCAGAAATGTATTCAATGACTAATACATTATCGGTGCGTTCAACAAAATTAAAGTGGGGAACCTTTGCGCTAGGATATAGCTGTCGGACATGCGGATGAATGATGTCGTTCAGGCTCAACACAAAATCAAATACATGGTTAAAGCGCTGAAACATTTCGGGCCATTTTGCTTGAAATTCAACAATTGCTTTTTGCCCGAACCACCTCAATACTTCTGCTGGCGTTAATTCTAACGTTTGTGCGGCCAGTTCGACCAAGCGTACTACTTCGGCATCGTCGTAATTACCTAAGCTATGATAAATACCGTCCGATCCAGCTGCAGAGAGCAATTTCTCCCAGGTTTCTTCGCCAAACTCGGCGCTGACCACTTTCTCCAAAGTGATGAATATCATTCCGATCATGAACGGCCTCTAGGGGTAGCTGACGTCTTCAAGCTAAGTATAGAAGCCTATAGATAAGTTTCAATAAAGCCTATTAATTAAGCCAATTGCCTTCTGTCTTACAAAGCGCTGACAATTTCAAATTTTGAGATAATGCATCAATGCTTTACTGCTGAGAGCAGAGCCTCAATATCCGTTTGCTGTAAGGAGTCGGTTTCTAGTTTGCGAATACACTCTGTAACGAGCTGGTTAATAGGTGCTTTCAGGCCTAGTTTATCAGCCGCTTCCGTTACCGCTCCATTTAAAAAAGTGACTTCCGTTGCTCGTTTCTGTTGAACATCTTCCCACATTGACGATCGAGCGGTCGGATCAATCGCAAGCATGGACCGTGCAATCATTCGGAAAATAATGGTCGGTAAGCGTAATATTCGCGGGATCCAATGAGGAGGAACCTGAGTTAACTGGGCTACCCTTTGTTGATTACGAGAACAAATCTGTAACCATTCACTCATGGCTTCGGCAAGGACTTTACGCCACCTTGCATCAAGTAACTCTTGTTTAATGGGCTGATCAACAATGGCGTTTAACGCGTTATTTAAATTGAGCAACAGCTTTCCATTGATCACGGCTTGAATATCATCAACCGGCTTAATCGACGTATTTAATTGAGATGAATGATCGTCTAGTCGATGAGCTAATACTTCAGCAACAGACGTCGACGCTAGGTAAAAATCACCTTGCGTGCTTTTATGATAGTGAGCGTTCGGCAAGGTTAGAACGTTAAATAAGGTAATGCCTCGATAACATTGGCGATCCTGCAACTCAGGTAAAACCGACTCTACCGCTCCAATACCATTTTGCATAAAATAAATGATCGAATCAGGAGAAGTTACCTCACGAATCTGTTCAATCGTCGACGCGAGTTGATGTCCTTTCACCATTACAAAAAGCACATCGATTCGATTTGACCTATTCTGCTCTGACGTTAAGTTTGGATGAACGTCGATGTCTAAACCCTGATAGTCGGTTAAACGAAGTCGTCCACTTTTCGTGACGTCATTCTTCCAACGATCTCGCGCCAGATACACCACTGGCACTCCGGCGCGTTGCAGTAATCCTCCTAAGAAACTTCCCGTTGCTCCGGTACCTAAAATAGCCACTTGCATCGTATCAGACTCTGACATAACCTTTTCTCAGGATTATATAACCGTTTCTCAGGATTAATAAGTTAAGGCAAATGCGCCTTGGCCAAATACTCCGTCGACTGCATCTCTTGCAAACGACTCAGTGTTCGACGAAATTCAAACGCCAAACCATTTCCTTGATAGATATCGTGCATATCAACCGCTGCAGCAATAATCAATTTCACGTGTCTCTCATAAAACTCATCAACCAAACTGATAAAGCGACGCATGGCATCATTACTATCGTCAGACATAGCCTTAAGGTTCCCTATCAATACCGTATGGTAACACCTGGATAATTCAATATAATCAGAATGACTGCGTGGAGTATTACAAATCGCATTAAAATCAAACCAAACGACCCCTTCTGCTAAGCGGACCGTATCGATCAAACGACCTTCAACTTCAATTTGAGTTCCGTCGGGCTCTATTTCAGTCGCCAAGTGCTCAAAGCTAAACTGCAAATTTTTCTCCGCGGCTGAATCGAGTGGAAAGTGATAAATTTCAGCTTGCTCTAACGTACGCAATCGATAATCAATGCCACCATCCACATTCTCAACATGCGTGTGCAGTAAAACCAAATCGATCGCCGGCAAGAATCGCTCTCTTTGCAATCCATTCCAGTACAGTTTTTCTGGCGGTATATTCGATGTGGCCACA
>Ga0209475_10003943_pt1 | contig 13192 bp, 8 predicted proteins | sample tdDd471_FD_187128 | JGI IMG/M metagenome (GOLD analysis project Ga0209475, IMG submission 187128) | Marine sediment microbial communities from the Atlantic coast under amendment with organic carbon and nitrate - tdDd47.1 (SPAdes)... | ecosystem: Environmental > Aquatic > Marine > Coastal >... | reverse complement strand
GAAAGCTGATAGGTGTAAACCAGCGGAAGACTTACGATAACGGTTCCGATTGGAAAGCGGGCGATTCCCGAAGAGTTCGGATCTACCACAAAATTGACAATCGCCACATGCGTATCGGTAATAGAGCCAATAGCAGCCGAGCCATAAACCTTCCTGTCGGGTCCCATAATGCTAACCAGTTCACCACCAACAAAACGATCTTTCTTCTGTTTCGGATGCAGCAAAGCAGGCCCACCGTTGATAAAAACTGTGTAATTTATCTCTTTGGCCAGAATGACCATACCGCCGATACTACCTCTGAACTGTAGCCTGTCCGCAGTACCACTGGCATACTTGTTTACACTGCCCGAAGTAAAGACAACATTCTGTTCTTTCAGGTCTATTGTAGCCAGATCATGAACTTCCTTGGGGGACAAAGTTCCAAAACCGGCCATTTCTATTTCAGAAGTCATTACATCAAGTGCGGCTCGGGCTGTCTGCTGAGCCATGCTGACTTCACCAGTAGCCTGAAAAGCTCTGTTTGAGCTCACAAAAAGACCAAATCCAGCCATCAAAACGATGCTGGATAAAAACAACGAAACCATCAGCTCCACCAAAGTGAAACCTTCATTTTTTCTAAGCCCGACTAAATAGTTTCTCATGCTTCCTCTCAGATAAATCTTGGAGACAACGGAACTGTTGTTAAGACAATGATCGGATTGGTAACATCATTGCGACCCTTGGTAGACCTGTCAAACCAGGTAACAGAAACGGTAATCGTCTTGTAGGAGCCGGGCCCTGCCTGATCTCCAATATCAGTTATCATCCAGGTCATCTCGTAATGAAATTCATCTTCATCCATTGCACTGTCTGCACCATACATCACCGTCATCTGCTCAGCCGTCAAACCATTGCGATTCAGCTTCAAAGGAGCAGGAAGTGCGCCCGCAATTAACTGCGGATCGGCATAGCCGATACCACTGCTGGAATTCATCTCATATCTCATGGCTGAAAACTCTTGAATCTTGGAAGCTACCAGCGAAGCTGCAATACTTCTCTCTTCTCCGCCCATGTTTCCCCTGATGCTCAAAACCTGCATCGAGGCTAAAGCCACCAAACCGATTGACAAAAGAGCCACACTGGCCAAAATTTCCATGAAGGTAAAACCGGATTCAGATTTCCAGAAATCCTTTCTCATTCTCAATCTCCTAATTAGTGTAGTTGTAGTTAATCTTAGCTACACCAGCCATGTTTACATTAATCGCAACCCTAGCAACATTACCGTCACAATTACCAAGAGATGAAGGATTCTCCGGACAGAGAATAACTCTCGAGGTCACAATACTTTCGGTACCAAGAGATCTGAGCACTCCACGCGCATCAAAATACACCGCCGGAAAATCTTCAGAAATCAAGACGCCATGCGGAAAACGAATTTCAGAATACAATTCATCAAACTCGTCGTCCACGTTAGTCAAAACACCGAAATCGTCATAATCATCTGCACTTGGTTTAAGTCTGGTATGAGCAGACACGAAAACATCATCACCAGCCTTATTCGCATTCGCATCGATATAGGCTCTAAGTTTGTCCTTACCTGCAGTCTTAATTATCGCTGAATGCCCTGCTTTGATAGCTGCAATTTTTGCATCGATAAAAAAGCCATATACTTCTTTTGCACTGGCATTAACAATCGACTTATTTGAAGTGCGACTGGCATACGCCATAGCGGCAACAACAGCAATGATCAAAACTACGACTAAAAGCTCCAACAATGAAAAGCCGCTGTTTTTTCTTTTTTTTCTCATCATGTCCATACCAATCATCCTAAACCTACTTAACCTCATATTCTTATTAAGCAAATTATGTACCAAGACCCATTTAATGCACAGCAGATTCAAAACACTAATATATATGTAATATTATACCCTAAACATGAAGAATTTCCAAGCAGTTGAACAGATTTCTCTTAATAAGCCATAAAACTGCAAAATAACAACACAAAGAAAACTATGCATATTTTGCATAGTCCCTGCAATTTTTAGCGATCTATATATGTCTATAGGGGGATTACAACAGAGCAAACAGACAAACCGGCAAGCAACAGCAACAACAAACAAAAAAAGGCTGCACAAAGGCAGCCTGTATGTCTTAAAAATACACCAGAATCAGACAACAGTTTACATACGCTATACAGCACCATAAACCATTGTTATTACAAAATAATATCTAACTACACCCAATCAGCAAGAACCATACAAATCAACCACCGCCGGGACATGCCGGATCTTCTTCAGAGTGCCAAATATCACCCAGCTCATTTATCATCCAGACATCCAGTTCACCATTACCAATATCACAACCATTGCTTGGTTCACATCTGGCCTTGATCTTAAAAGAAGTCTTGGAAGACTCTACCGTACAGATAGAATATCGCGCCTGGGGATCCATATTCTGCCAAATGTTACCTTCATATCCCGGCAAATCTTTCACAGAAATAGATGCATCGGCGTACTTGCCTTTCCTGCCATAATAGGTCTCCATGGCCAAACGAGCGGCTTCCAAACCAGTCTTGGCACTAGCCTGACGACCACTGATCATGTAAGACACATAGCTTGGGTACCCCACAGTAACAAGAACACCAATAATGATCACAACTACCATCAACTCAATTATGGTAAATCCTTTTCTTCCTGATTCCATACGCTCTTCTCCTGACAAAAATCGTCATAATTGAAACTACACTAGGAGAACATGCAATTTTCGCACCTGTTAAACTATGCGCCACCAGCCATGGTAAAGATCGGCAGATACATAGCAATCATGATGAAACCGATGATACCACCTAAAACGACCATCATCAAGGGTTCAATCATGGAAGTAAGCTGATCAACTCCTGTATCAACTTCTTCGTCGTAGAAATCAGCAATTTTAGAAAGCATCGCATCCAGGGCACCAGTAGATTCACCAACAGCAATCATCTGAACAACCATGGCGGGAAAAACTTTGGTGGCCATCAGTGGTTCGGCCATCGACTTACCTTCACTGATCTTGTCCTTAACTTTTTCAATTGCTTCCTCAATTATCATATTTCCAGCCGTTTTTCGAACAACATCCAAAGCCTGCAAGATTGGAATACCAGAAGAAATCATAGTTCCCAAAGTTCTGGTAAAACGGGCAACCGCTGTTTTCTGAATCAGAGATCCAACTAGTGGTAATTTAAGGAAAAATGCATCCAGATAGTATCTGGTTTTTGGCATTTTCATCAATGTTTTCCATGTCACAATAACGGCTGCCAAAGCTATCAATATGGGTACTTTCTGCTCAATAAACGCATCAGAAATTGTCATAACCAACTGAGTCGGCCCAGGCAATTCACTACCGCCCAAACTGGCAAACATTTTAGCAAAAGCGGGAATAACATACCACATCATCACACCCACAACAACGATGGTAATGGAAAGAATTGTGATAGGATATGTCAAGGCACCTTTTACACGTTTTTTCAAGGCCGCCGCTTTTTCAATATAGGCTGCCAATCTATCCAGAATGGTATCCAAAATACCACCAAGCTCTCCCGCTGAAACCAATGAAACATACAAATCATCAAAGACGTGTTTATGTTTTTCAAGTGCAGAGGCAAAGGTTGAACCGGATTCAACATCGGCCTTTACTTCATACAAAACCTTTTGCATCAGCGGATCATCGTTCTGGGCTGCAAGAATATCAAGTCCCTGAACCAGAGGCAAACCAGCATCAATCATCGTGGCAAACTGTCTGGTGAAAATAACCAGAGATTTGGGCTTTAAGCTTGGCTGAGTTCCGGGAATACGAATTTCTATCGCACCCATGGATTTTTTAATGGTGGTTGGTGTAATGCCCATTTGCTTCAGATTAGCTGTCAGGGCAGCCTCATCCGCTGCACTGGTTGCACCCTTTTTCTTGTTACCATCACGATCAGTACCGACCCACTTATACGCTGGCATTCCTACCTCCTAAACAAAGGTGATGCTGTATAATCACCCAGTTGGATATCTCTATAATGATTTTTATATTATCAACTTTTTGGATGATTTATCATCCCTTTTAATTCCTCTGGATCATGCGACCAGGCCATAGCATCATCCAGGCTTATGGTTCTCTGTTGGTACAGACTAAACAGCGACTGATTCATTGTCTGCATCCCAAACTTGGCCTGTCCGACCTGCATTTGGCCGTAGATCTGATGAATCTTGTCCTCACGTATCAGACTTCTTATTGCAGTAGTGGGAATCAGTACTTCTGACGATAAAACCCTGCCAATTCCCGAAGCATGGGGCACCAGACATTGTGAAACCACTCCGCTTAGCACAAAACTAAGTTGTGCGCGCACTTGATCCTGCTGATGTGGAGGAAACATATCAATGACCCTGTTGATGGTCTGCACGGCCGAATTTGTATGCAATGTCGCCAGAACTAGGTGACCCGTTTCTGCAATGGACAAAGTAGCCTCGACCGTTTCAAGGTCACGGATTTCACCGATAAGCACAACATCGGGATCCTGTCGTAAAATATACTTCAGTGCACTGGAAAAACCATCTGTATCGGCACCAACTTCACGCTGGTTAACCAAACAATTTTTATGGGGATGCAAAAACTCGATTGGATCTTCTACAGTAATAACGTGCGCATATCTTTCCGAATTGATAAGATCGATAACCGAAGCCAAAGTAGTAGTTTTACCAGATCCGGTAGGGCCTGTAACCAAAACAAGTCCACGGGTAAGTCGAGATAATTCACCGGCAGCTTTCGGTAAACCAAGCTCCTGAAATGACATTATCTTAAACGGAATTGTTCTGAAAGTTCCAGCAATTGCACCACGTTGCATAAATATATTTGCACGAAATCTGGAAAGCCCTTTCACTCCAAAGGAAAGATCCAGTTCATTTTCCTTCTCGAACCTGGCTTTTTGTGCCTCTGTCAAAATGGAATAGCAAACCTGTTTGGTATCTGCTGGCGTTAAGGGAGAAGTCTTCACCGGCATCAGCTTACCATCAATTCTCAATTGTGGTGCTGATCCCGTAGTGATATGTAAATCACTAGCCCCCCGCTCGATCATAGTCTTCAGCAATTGATGAAGATTTATCATTACTTAGACCCGTTTTTCCATTGTCCCCTATTGACAATAACAAATAAATTAAAAAAACAAAAATACAAAATTATCTTTAATCGGGTGAAGTATTTCTTAATACTTCCTCGAATGAAACCATCTGATCATTTAATTTAATCAATCCGGATTGTCTTAAGGTCTGCATTCCAAGTCGAACAGCTTCACGCTTCAACTCAACTGCGGATGCACCATTCAAAACGAAATCCTTCAATTCATCATGGAAGGGCATAACTTCGTAAACCGCAATACGTCCCTTGTAACCAGTGTTGGAGCAGGTCTTGCAGCCTCGTCCGATAACGGCCTCAATTTCCTCTGCCATCTCTGGAGTGGCACCAGCCTCAATCAAACTTTCCTGTGCAATTTCAAAAGGTTCTCGACATCCTTCACATACTTTTCTGCAAAGTCTCTGTGCCATAACACACACAACAGATGCAACAACCAGGAATGGCTCAACACCCATATTCAACAAGCGTGAGATGGTTGATGGTGCATCATTGGTATGCAGGGTTGACAACACAACGTGACCCGTCAAAGCGGCCTTAATGGCAATTTCCGCTGTTTCAAAATCGCGAATCTCACCAACCATGATAATATCGGGATCCTGACGCAAAAAGGCACGCAGCGAGGACGCAAAGTTCAAACCGATGTCCTCATGCATATGAACCTGGTTAATACCAAGTAGCTGGAATTCAACAGGATCTTCTGCGGTGGAGATGTTAACTTCTGTAGTGTTAATCTCGGTCATGGCAGAATACAAGGTGGTGGTTTTACCGGAACCGGTAGGCCCGGTGACCAATACCATTCCCCATGGACGGTGAATAGCTTCTTTAAAATCTTCCAGAGGCTTGGGATCAAAACCAAGCTTGGTCATATCTAGCTGCAGGTTGTCCTTATCCAACAGTCGTAAAACGATCTTTTCACCAAAGAGCGTCGGCAAAACAGAAACACGGAAATCCATCTCGCGCCCTTTGCCGAGCTTAAGCTTCATACGTCCATCCTGTGGTAGACGACGTTCAGCAATATCAAGCTCCGACATAATCTTCAAACGCGAAACAATGGCGTTTTTGAGCTTCAGAGGTGGTTTCATGACTTCGTATAAAACACCATCAATACGGTATCTTACGCGAAAATATTTTTCATACATTTCAACATGGATATCAGAGGCATGCTTTTTAATAGCATCAATCAGCATCAGGTTAACCAGTTTAATAACAGGTGCTTCGCCGGCCTGATTCTCCATATCAACAATGTTGGCACTTTCTTCCTCGTCCTCGGCGATTTCGATCTCGGTATCATCAAAGCCTTCCATTAAGCCGGCAAACTGCTCTTGCTCTTCTTCCTGGCTGTAATGCTGCTCAATCGCCTCTTTGATGGAATTCTCGCTTGCCACAACCACTTCGACATTGTAGCCGGTCAGGAATTTGATGTCATCAACCGCGAAAATATTGGACGGATCGGCCATGGCCACAATTATTGAGGAGCCTGCCCGGTTAACCGCAATGACAAGATGTTTTTCCGCAACATCCCGAGGTATCAAGCGTAAAACCTGCGAATCGATTTCAAAATCAGAAAGGTTGATTGACGGAACACCGTATTGCTTACTTAAAAAGTCGGTCAAATCCGTTTCAGCCAGATAACCTAGTTTTGTCAGGCTGTAGCCTAAACGTCCACCATCGGTTGACTGTAAATCCTGAGCTTTCTTCAACTGAGCGAGTGAGATCAGGTTCTCGCGTACAAGCAATTGGCCGAGCCTGTTACCCATAACTACCTATCCTTTTCCTTAGTGCTTGGAATGTTTATACTTTATCTGCCTGTGAAAACGCTTCAGGCATAAAATTTCACTATTTTCCACAACTGGCGCAGTTTACCAAATAGTATGTGATATAGCAAGTAATCACTAATTTCCTGGATTATTCATCAATAATAATCAAAGCATAACTATCCTTGAAAATCCATACAGCACCATATTTGAGACACTATCTTACTGTTTTAGTATACAAACCATATTCCCGACAATTGACTTTTCGGCACTTTTATGATTATCTTGCGCAAGAAACATTAAAAAATCCCTAATAAAAACATGGGAAACCAAGTACTGCCTGTTGGTAAGATCATTTTAAAGCCAAGGAGACTACAATTATGATTGCAACTCATCGCCAAGCTGTATTTTCAATTTTCTTATTGCTGATACTGGCAGTATCCCTTTTGTCCGCCTGCGGTAACGATAATACCACTGACACAGATGGAGATAATGAAACAACAGATGGTGACACCACAGACGGTGACACCACTGATGGTGACGATACAGACGGTGACGATACAGATGGTGACAACATCGACGGTGACACCACAGATGGTGACACAATTGACGGTGATACCACAGATGGTGATGAAGAATCTGCCCCTGAAACAGGGGCAACTCCTCTGGCAAGAAAAGTCACAAAACTGGTTAATGTGGACGAACCCGCATACTTTATCCCCGGGGTAAACAGTGACAAGCTAGGCTTCATAAATGACGATGAAGGTGCAGATGAACCTGGTGCCGAGATAGGCCAGATTACTGATCTCTTAATGACAGACAAAGAAAACGGAAGACTTGTTACAGTTGAGTACGGCGATATCGACTCCGACGGCAAGGATGAAATGGCTGTCATGAGCATTTACACGGACGATACGATTGATAACAGCAAATACCGTTTCGACTACATTCATATAACACTGCTTGATGACAAAGATGCTCAATTTGCAGTTATCGGAACTATTGACAAGTCTGCTTTTGCCAAAAATCCGCTAAACCCCGAATATGACTCATTTTTAATGGGAGATCTTGCCATCGGCAACCTGGATGACGATGATGAAGCAGAATTCGTGATAACCGGAACCTATGGCAGAATCGCCAAAGAAGGTAGCGGAGAAACAACCTACCAGTATGGCAGCGTAATTTACACCTTTGATGACCTGCAAAACAATCTCTCAAACTTGACCATCAAAACCGACACCGGCAGTGGCACCAAAAACATGCACGTTGCCACAGGCGATCTGGATGGCGACAAGCGCGATGAAATAATAGTTACAGGTGTAGACGGCAATTGGCCCAAAGCCTGGGCTCTGGACGACCACACTCAAGGCTATGAACAGCTATACAGATGGCATGACCTTGACAATAATGTCTTTGAAGAATACATAAGAAACCCCAACGTAGCCTGTGGTGATTTCGATGGCGATGGCCTTGATGAAATAGTTTTCGGTGCAACAGAAAACTCCGGTTGCAAGGTGCAAACCCGCGTTTACGACGACAAAATCAATGAATTCAAATACATGGAAGGTAAATATCTGGAAGGTTGCCCAAACAGGACGTGGAACAAGACTGTCCCACCTGAACTTGCAGTCACCGACATTGATGCAAACGGCAAGGACGATGTAATTGTTGCCATGAACGATGATTATTATCAGGATCGAGGATGGGCCATTTATTATTTCAGACCGGATGTGGATGACTCAGGTTTAGTGACAAACGATGCTCTTGGTAAACCATGGGAAATGCCGGACTACGATTACAATTTCCAAAGGAAACCCGGCGGTTTCCATCTGGCAGTCGGCAATTTAGACCGGGATATGCAGGGCGATGTCTTTGCCATCTACCATAATTACGAAAAAGTCACCACCGGCTATTACCCGAATGAAGAAGAAAAAACGATGATCAAGGGTTTTCAGGCCAGACGATGGACTTTTGATCTGGCAAATTTCCAGCAAAAAAATGAATGGGACTGGGATTTCCCTGAACCACTGGAATATGGAGATAAAATCCAGCCACTGCTTTGCATGGCTGATTTCGATGGCGACAGCGTCACCGTTAAATATACCGGCGAACACTGGATGGCAATGAGCGAACCCCGTATAATTGTCGCAATGGCAATGCCCCCTGGCTGGGGAGATATTCCACAGGCAAATGAAACCAACACCTGGGTAGGTTATGGTCAGGTTCGCGACCAGTCCACCTCCAACTCAAATGAAATCAGCGTCTCGGCATCTGTAACAATGAGCGTTGAGGGTGGCGATCCCTTCGGTATTGTAGAAGCCAAAGCAGGCGTCAAGCTGGAGCAGGAACTTACAAAAACCAATACCACAACAACTACTGTAAGCACTGGAATAAAACGAATCGGAAGCTGGGCACCGAACGATCTTGATAATTTTGTTATCTATTCTGCTACAGAATATCACCGTTACAAATACGAAGTTATCGCCCATCTGGATCCATCAAAAATTGGTAGTTTCGTAACCATTGATGTCCCCAAGGAAACCAATACATACAAAAAAACAGTCACCGCTTTTAACGAGCAAAACGGCGACTACAGGGATATTGGAGAAGAAACTTTTTCACACACCATAGGAGACCCTTCAACGTATCCCACAAAAGAACAAAGAGATGCTTTGCTGGACACTGAAAACGCAGGATACGCCGGATGGACAACTCCGGATAAAAGCGATCCACTCCACACAGTAGGTGAGACCTCAGGTGGCGGAACAGAGGTATTTATAGAAATCAGCGAAGAAAACTCTACTGCAGAATCCCGCAAAATCGGTGTCGAAGTTTCGGCAGGATTTTCTGTAGGTGGAGTGGGCGTTGAAACCACCGCCGGGATTTCAAGCAATAACATTTACGAAATTTCTGTTGGTGAATCTACAGAATATGTCGGCAGTATAGGAGATATTCCAAGCAGCCATTATGCAGACAACGCTTACACTTTCGGAATGTTCGTTTACAATTTCGAACGTGACGATGGGGTAAAATATCAGGTAATAAACTGGTGTACCAAACAATAACAGGTAATAAACTTTAATTTTTGGTCAAATAACTTTACCTTTGACCAAAATGCCATCGCAAAAAACCAGAATGCTTGACAATCTGGATGTTCAGTAGGTATTGTATCGCAGCCTGTTGATAAAATATGAAAACAGCTAAACCATGAGGATATCGATGATGAGACGTATAAATCATGCTGCAACTATTATTTCATTAATAATCTGCCTTTTGCTTACTGTTGTCCTGTTTTCCTGTAATGGTGGCAGCGATTCAGAGGGTGCAGCCTGCAAAATCAGCCCCGATTGTCCCAATACACAAACTTGCGTCTGGGAAACATGTCAACAATCATGCAGCACTATCTCTGACTGCCCTCAAAACACCTACTGTCATAACCGTGGCGTATGCACCGAATGCGCTTCTCATACACATTGCAATGCAGACGAAATCTGTGCCTTTGGCAAATGCGTTGAAGCACAAGCAGATGAATTGTACGGAACCGCTTGCGTTGTAAACGAAAATTGCCTGAATGGGGAAATATGCCGTGACGGTCGCTGCACTCCCCTTTGTTCCGAAAATAAAGATTGTCGCGCACCCAGATCCATTTGCCAGCCGGATGAGCACTACTGTGTAGAATGTCTGGCAGATGTGAATTGTCCAGATAACAGAAGCTGTACAGATGGTGTTTGTGAAAAACCGGCTATTGATGGCGATGAAGAATTACCCATAGACGGTGATGAAGAATTGCAGCCGGATGGCGACATTGAGGAAATCCCCACTGCTGATATCAACGAACCTTGTGCTTTCAGCGAAGATCCTACCCTTCCTGAATGCAGAGAAGGTTTGGAATGCCTCTATAACAGCAAGTTGTCTTTCTGTTCAAACCCCTGTTCAAATGATTCGGATTGCACAGCTTATTTCGAAAACGGCTGTTGCTTGCCACTTTCCCAATTAGGCGAGCAATCTTTCTGTTTGACCGAACAATTCTGTGCAATTCTGGGAAATTAATTCAATAATTCTCGCGAACCGAACGCAAATGTAAGATTTTATTTTCAATAAGGGATAATTGCGTGCTAAAATATCCTCTAATTTTGATTGAGAGTATCAAGGCTGTATTACGCCTGTGAATAAGTGCAGCTAGTTTAGGGATATCATTAGACTTTTGGGTCGAAAACCAATTGCTGAGGTATGGAAATGTCAGATAAAGATAGCAGAAATGTTACAGACGGAATCGAAATTGAAGATATTGACGATGGAATTCGCATAGAAGACTTCGATCCAAAGGAAAATAATGTCGCAGATGACTCTTCAGTTGATGATTCACCAGAAGAAGAACAACAACTACCTGAAACAGACGAAGATAAGATCAGCAGCATGGAAGATCAACCGGCAGAAGAGCCTGATGATAATAGCGATCAAGGCGAGCAGGAACCTGACCCCCAGGAAGATGATTCCGAGATCGACGAACAAACGGCAGAAAACAATCTTCCTTCAGTACAGGGAGAAGCTCTGGAACTTACCGCAGAAGATGATGCCTTTGAAGAATTGGATACCACTGAAAAGCAGGCGGAAGCAGCAGATACAGAAAATGCAGACACCGAGCCACTTTCAGACGAACAAAAAGACGAACTCTGGAACAAGCTTAAACAGCAGATCGAAAGAGAACTGGAATATCTTGGAGATTCGGACGACAACAAGAACAGCCAGCTTCTCTTCTCCCTTGGTGAAATCTGTGAATTCAAGCTTGGCGAAATGGAAAGAGCCCTGCTCTATTACCAGCAATCCTTTGCCAAAAACCCCGCTCATATTCCAACATTGAAAGCCGCCACCAGAATGTTCAAAGAGGTCGGCCGATGGGATATGGTAATAGATTTGCTGGATGCTACATTTGAAATAGCAGATGACAACAGACAGAAATCGGCGATCCTGATTGAAAAAGCCGAGATTCTGTTCACCAGAATAAAAGAAGTGGATCAAGCCAGAGAAAGCCTCGATCAAGCTCTTGAGATTGACCCGGAAAGCAGAGTCGCCTTAAAACTGCTGGAAAATATCAACACTGCAAGTGGCAACAAAACCGCCCAACTGGATTTTTACAACAAGTATGCCTTTGACACCAATTTTGCGGCCATACAACTTCCGCTTCTGCAAAATCTGGCTCAGTATCAGGCCGAAAAAGACGAATTACAACAGGAAGCAATTGATACCTACCAAACCATCATTCACCTCGATCCATCAAACCTTCTGGCCATCAGCGCACTTAAACGTTTGCTGGTGAAACATAAAAAATGGGACGAGCTTTCCGAGATCTACGAACTTGAATCAAACACAACCGATGACAGCAACAGAAAAGCAGTCATTAAATATCTTCAGGCCAGAATCAACGCCGATCATCAAAACAACCCCGACATGGCCTCCGAACTCTTGAGTCAGGGACTGGAAATCGACCCGGACAACGTCTTGCTTTTAGACGAACTGGAATCACTGTTTGCCTCCGGTGGAGAATATGCCAAACTGGTAGATGTTCATATACGGCAGTTCGAGCAAACCCGAGAAGTCGGCAAGCAGGTAGAATTGGCCTTTAAAATCGGTGGCATCTACCAGGAGCATCTGGCAGATTTCGGGGAAGCGGCCGAGTGGTATGAAAAGGCACTGGAAGCCAAGCACGATTATTTGCCCGCCCTGCATGTACTTGGAAAACTCTACAGCAAATCCGGCAACATGCAAAAGCTGACCGATATTTTAAAGCGCGAAGCCGAATGCATTGAAGATGAAAAACTGAAAGCGGCCAAATATTTCTCTTTGGCCGAACATGCCCAAAACAAACTGGAAGACGATGAACAAGCTGTGGCCTATCACGAAAAAGTGCTGGAGCTGATGCCAGGCTATCTGCCTTCCATAAAAGCTCTCTCTGAACTGTTTGCCAAGCTGGATCGCATTGAAAATCTGATCGAAATGAATGAGCAGCAGATTGAGCTTAGCACCAATATGAATATCGAACAGTTCATCTATCTTCTGGAAAAAAATGCCACTCACTGGAAGTCTCTGGACAACTACGACAAAGCAGCAGATTGTCACAAGCGCATTCTGGAAAAACGCAGAGAATACCTGCCTTCCATTCAGGCGCTGGGTATGTTGCATGCCCAATCGGAAAGCTGGAAAGACCTGATCGAAATCAACCAGATCGAAGCAGACCTGATTAACGATCAGCACCGCATTGTTTCCCTGCTCTTTAAAAATGGTGAACTATACGAACATAAACTGGA
>Ga0209475_10003940_pt1 | contig 13195 bp, 6 predicted proteins | sample tdDd471_FD_187128 | JGI IMG/M metagenome (GOLD analysis project Ga0209475, IMG submission 187128) | Marine sediment microbial communities from the Atlantic coast under amendment with organic carbon and nitrate - tdDd47.1 (SPAdes)... | ecosystem: Environmental > Aquatic > Marine > Coastal >... | reverse complement strand
AGCGGCCCGGGATAATCGGGCCAACGCCATGGAAATCGCCAACGACATCCAGCGCAGCGATCGATTCGACCCCGACGTGGTCTGGATCCGATCGACCATGGAACTGGCCAAGGGAAACGCACGGGTCGCCTTCAACTACCTCCTGGATTTCAGACCGCAGCGTGAGCACGCCGCCGAGTGCTGGCGTTACATGGGTTCGGTCGCCGAGAGAATCGGTGAGTACGAGCACGCCAGACGCTGGTACCGGAACTCGGCTGCGGCGCTACCTTTCCGCGACACTTCGTGCCTGACGGAGATCAACGCCAATCCCCTCGCGCCCGGACCCACCGCCGCCCGGCAGACCGTTTGGTTGGCATTCGGCAAGTACTACGTCACTGGTTCCAGATCGGCCTTCACGGCACTGGCTTTCAGGCGCTTCGATGAAGCCGAGGATCCGCAGGAACGCGGATTCTGGGCGGGCCAGGTGGTTGACCAGGCTGGTATCTGTATTCGATCCGGATTCCACCTGGCGTGGGCCTATCGGGCTCGGGGTCTGGTGTTCGCCGAGACCGAGAAGGTGGACCGCGCCTTGCGGGATCTGCAACAGGCAAACCGGCTGTTGGAAGGCAGTGGGCGCCTGGACCCGCGAGTGGAAACAGCGCTGGGGCACCTGTACCTCCTGCGCGAGAACCACCGGCTGGCCTTGCCTTACCTGCAGCGAGCCGTTGTCATGGACGAAACCAACGCCAGGATCTGGAGTGATCTCGGCTTGGTCCTGATCATGACCGGCGATCCGGTTCAAGCCTCGGATGCACTCACGCGAGCCCTGGAGCTGGATCCGAATCTGGCTGCAGCCTGGTACAATCGAGGTCTGATGCATGTCCACGCCGGCCGTTACGACGAAGCGCAATCGGATCTGGCCGAGGCTGCCCGCCTTGCGCCGGATAATTCCGAGATCGCAGGCCTCCTGCAGCAGCTTCGGGTAATGAAACGGCGGTAACGACCCTATTTAGTCGCGTTTTTAGTTGATGTGAACGGCGGTTCGGCGATATTGTGTTGCCCGGTCAAGGGTCAGGACTTCCTTTCTACTAGTCAGCTGGGGGGGCGCCCATGCGTAGGTCCGCCGCGGTGGGGTTTATAGCCGTAAGCATTCTCGTGTTTTGCGCTGGTTCCGCAATGGCTCAGCCTGGTGTTCCATCCGTCGGTTTCGGCCTCAAAGCCGGTCTCAACGTCGCCAAGCTATCTGATCTGCAAGCGGTCGAAACCATCGAGGATGTCAAGGACGAGGCCAAAACCGGATTCGTCGGCGGTGTCCACGTGAAGTTTCCCCTGGGTGCCCTGCGGCTGCAACTGGAGGGTCTGTACTCGGTCAAGGGGGCCAAGGGTACCTCGACACTGGCCTCTGCCCACTGGGAAACCAAGCTGACCTATCTGGAGATCCCGTTGCTGCTGAAGTACGAGTTCCCGATTCCTGTAGTCAGCCCCTTCGTTTATGCGGGCCCTTCCCTGGGCATTCTCCTCGAGGCCGAGGAAAAAAACGAAGTCATCAACAACGAGTGGCATGATATCAAGGATGGGATGGAACCGACCGACTGGGGCCTGGTCGTTGGCGGGGGTGCAGAGATCATTGGTCTGACCCTGGAGATTCGATACACCCACGGGCTGTCCGAAGCTTCTCAAGGCGACCTCGAGAACAGCCTGGTGAACAAGGCCAAGAACCGCACGTTCGCGGTGATGGCCGGCATCGACTTTTTCTGATTCGAGCTCAAGACGAGAGAATGGTGCAGATCATGAGCAATGGAAGAATCGGTTCCAGACTGCTGCTACTGCTGGGCGGCTGTCTGTTGCTGCTGGCCGGCTGCGCGGTGGGTCCGGACTACGAGGAACCCGAGTACTCCGTGCCGGACGCCTGGGAGAACGCCGCGGCCGCCGATTTGGCCGATTCCTCGGGCGTTCCTCTGGAGTCCTGGTGGACCGCCCTCAACGACACGCTGCTGAACGACTTGATCATCATGGCCGGTGAAGCCAGCCCTGATCTCGACGCGGCTGTGGGGCGGATCCGCGAGGCCCGCGCCTACCGGCAGATCGCCGGCGGCGATTACTGGCCCCAGGTGGGTGCCAACGGAGCTTTTACTAGGGCCGAGCTGGCCGAGAACGGTCCCGGTGGTGCATTCACCGCCCTGGGAGCCCCGAATCCCAGCAACAACTGGGAGTTCGGCCTGGGTGCCAGCTGGGAACTGGACGTTTTCGGCCGGGTCCGGCGGGCCGTCGAGGCCGCCGATGCCCAGGTCAGTGCCTCGGTGGAGGACTACCGGGATGTGATGGTGACTCTCTACGCAACGGTTGCCGGTACCTATGTGCAGGTGCGGACGTTTCAGGATCGGCTGGTGTACGCCAATCAGAATGCGGAATCCCAGCGCGAGACTCTCGAGGTGGTCGAAGCCCGCCTGGATGCCGGACTGGTGCCGGCGCTGGATGTATCGCGAGCCCGTTCGAATCTGGCCAACACCATGGCGACGATCCCCCAGCTGGAAACCAATCTGGAAGCCGCTCGCAACCAGCTGGCGATATTGCTGGGGCAGATGCCCGGCAGTCTCGACGCCCGGCTCGACGCCAATGTCGCGGTCATTCCGCAGCCAGAGCTGGAATTTGCCGCCGGCCTGCCTGCAGAATTGCTGCGCCGCCGCCCCGACGTGCGGCGTAGCGAGCGTCAACTGGCTGCGCAGACGGCCCGGATTGGCGTCGCTACCGCCGACCTGTATCCGAGTTTCTCGCTCACAGGCAATCTGGTGCTGACCGCCGGCGAGTTCGGCGACCTGGGTCAGAGCAACAGCCTCGGCTGGTCGTTCAGCCCGTTGCTGAACTGGAAACTGTTCACCGGCGGCAAGATTCGCGGCCAGATCAAGGCCGAGGAAGCCAAGACCGAACAGGCCCTGGCTGCCTACGAGAAGACTGTCCTTGGCGCTCTGGCCGAGGTGGAGAACGCCATGGTTGCGCTGCGCCAGGAAGAGATTCGAGTCGGGCGCTTGACCACCGCCGTCGAAGCGTCCCAGCAGTCGGTGGAACTGGTCCACACCCAGTACATTTCCGGCCTCACCGACTTCCAGAGCTACCTCGACGCGCAGCGGTCGTTGACGAATCAGCAGGATCAACTGGCTCAATCCCAGGGTCAGGTCGTTGGTTACCTGATCAGCTTGAACAGATCGCTCGGCGGTGGCTGGTCCCTCGAGGACCCCGACCCCGATATGCCGCAACCCGAGGAACCCCAATTGTCCGCCGAGTCGGGCGATGCAGAGGAAGAGGTCAATCGATGATGCGTCAGGATGAAAGAAGAGTCTTTGACGGCCGCATTCGTTCGCTCCTGTGTGGCGGCCTGTTGGTCCTGTTCCTGATGGCCGGTTGTGGAGGAGACAGTCAGCAGGCCGGACCTCAGGCACCTCCGGTGACGGTGGCCAATCCTGAATCACGGGACATCCAGGATTACGGCATTTTTACCGGCCAGACCCGTGCAGTCGAATCGACTGAAGTGGTCGCCCGGGTCGCGGGTCGCCTCGAGACCATCGAGTACACCGTCAGCTCGGCTGTGCAGAAGGGGGATATCCTCTTCACTATCGAGAAGGAGAAATACCAGGCCGCCCGTGACGCGGCTTTCGCTGCGCTCCAGTCCTCGAAAGCGGATCTGGCCCGAGCTGAAACGGAGCTCGTTCGAGTCGAACGGGCCAGCCAGAACCGGGCCGTCAGCGAGGTCGATGTGGACCGGGCCGTGGCCGACCGGGACATGGCCAAAGCGGCGGTGTTGGCTGCCGAAGCGGGTCTGGCCGATGCTGAATTGAGCCTCAGCTATTGCACTGTCCGGGCCCCCATCCAGGGCTTTGCCAGCCGGAACCTGGTGGATCGGGGTAATCTGGTGGGGCAGAGCGGTCCCACCCTGCTGACGACCATCAATCGCATGCAGCCGGTCTATGTGTATTTCAATGTACCGGAGATCCTGGTGTTGAAGTTTCTGTCCGATCATCGGGAGCAGGGACAGGATCCCGACGAGGCCAAGGAGCATCTTCCGGTTCGCGTGGCGCTTGCCAACGAGAAGGGTTTCCCCCATGAGGGGCAGGTCGACTACATCGACAATACGGTCGATCCGCGCACCGGTACCATTGAAATGCGAGCCGTGCTGGACAACAGTGGAAGCTTTTTCTTTCCCGGTTTGTTCGTGCGGATCAAGGTTCCCGGCGCCGCCATCTCCGCTGCCGTCATCATCTCCGAAACCGCACTGGGAACGGACCTAGGCGGCAAGTACGTCTATGTAGTGGGAGAAGACAATATCGTCGAACAGCGCTACGTCGAGCTGGGATTGACCCAGGGCGACGGCACCGTGCATGTGCGTGAAGGCCTGTCCGCGGCAGACACCGTGATCGTCAACGGCATCATGTTCGCGCGCCCGGGATTGCCGGTCACGCCGTTGACCGCCGAGCAGTTCGAGGCCATGAAGGCGCAGCAAGCCCAGCAGGCCAAAAAGTAGATTCGATCACCAGTTTGGGGCCGCGCCTATGGGCCGGTCCGGGTGCAGGCAAGGGAGACGCCACGCATGTTGAGCCAGTTTTTCATCGACCGGCCGAAGTTCGCCCTGGTCATCTCGATCTTCATCATGCTGGTCGGTGGGATCTCGATCCCGCTGCTGCCCATCGAGAGCATGCCGGATGTGACACCGCCGACGATCAGCGTGGAGGCGACCTTTGCCGGCGCCGATGCCGCCACTCTCGAGCAGGCGGTCACCGCGCCCATCGAGCAGGAGATCAATGGCGTCGAGAACATGATCTACCTGAACTCCAAGAGCACCTCCGCCGGCAGAATGGATATGACGGTCACCTTCGAGATCGGCACCGATGTGGACATGGCCCAGGTGTTGACCCAGAATCGGGTGAAACTGGCCGAGCCAAAGCTGCCGGAGGATGTCAAGAAGCAGGGCGTGAAGGTGGAGAAACGCTCGACGGCCATGGTCGGCGTCGTCGGTCTCTACTCGCCCAACGGAACCTTTGACGAGCTCTACATCTCCAACTACATCGCTACCCGTCTGAAGGACTCGGTCGCTCGTCTCGACGGCATGGGCAAGGTACAGGTCTTTGGCGCCAAGGACTTCAGCATGCGCGTGTGGTTGAATCCGGAGCAGCTCAAGGCCAGAGGCTTGACCCCTGACGAGGTGACCTCCGCGCTGCGGGCCCAGAACGTACAGGTGGCCGCGGGCCAGATCGGGGCCCAGCCCAATCCCGGAGATCTGAATTTCCAGTACAGCGTCGTGACCAAGGGCCGTCTCCTGACCGTGGAGGAGTTCGGCAACATCATCGTCAAGACCGGTGACGAAGGTGCGATCCTCTACCTGCGCGACGTGGCCCGCGTCGAACTGGGTGCCCAGGACTACTACTGGTACGCCGAGCGGAGCGGCTCGCCATGCATCGCCATGGGACTTTATCAGCGGCCCGGATCCAACGCACTGGATGTGCGTAACGGGGTGATTGCCCTGATGGAGGAAGCGGCCAGCGATTTTCCCGAGGATCTCGAATGGGACATGATCTATGACGCTACCGAGTACATCGAGGCATCCATCGCCGAGGTGATCGAGACCCTGCTGATTGCCATCATGCTGGTGATCTTCGTGGTGTGGATTTTCCTGCAGGACTGGCGACTGACCCTGATACCGGCCATCACGATCCCCGTCTCCCTGATCGGAACGTTCGCCGTGATGCTGGGCCTGGGGATGTCCATGAACAACCTCTCCTTGTTCGGAATCGTGCTGGTGATCGGCATCGTGGTCGATGATGCCATCGTGGTGGTGGAGAATGCCGTGCGCCTCATGGCCGAAAAGGGCTGGGATGCACGCAAGGCCATCAGCGAGGGCATGCTCGAGGTCACCGGTCCCGTGATCGCCACGACCATGGTACTGCTGGCGGTGTTCGTGCCGACGCTGATGATGCCCGGTTTGACCGGCCGCCTCTACAAGCAGTTCGCCATCACCATCTCCATCGCCACGGTGTTCTCGTCGTTGAACGCGTTGACGCTGAGCCCGGCTCTCTGCCGGCTATTGTTGAAACCGGCCTCGCCGCCCAAGTTTTTCCTCTTCGTCCAGTTTAACCGCATGATGGCCGCAGCCACCAAGCGGTTCACGGTCGGGGTCACGGGCATGCTGCGCAAGAGCGCGCTGGTCATGGTCGTCTTTGCCGTGCTGCTGGGGGCGACCTATCTGGGCTTCATGAGTCTGCCGGGGGGATTCCTGCCCGATGAGGATCAGGGCTATTTCTTCATGAATGCTTCCCTGCCCGACGGCTCGTCTCTCGATCGTACCCGCGAGGTCATGGATCAGGTGAGCGCGATGCTCGACGAGACGCCGGGCGTGGCCAAGTTCCTGGTCGTCGGCGGCTACTCGCTGCTGGATGGGGTGGCCTCCACCAACAGCGCCATGGCCATCGTGACGATGGACAACTGGAGCGATCGGGGAAACAAGGACCTCCACATCGCCAACGTGATGGCCGGCTTGCAGAAACGCCTTTTCACCATCCAGGAGGGCCTCGTCTTCGGCTTCCTGCCGCCGCCCATCATGGGCCTGGGCTCGGCCGGCGGTTTCACCATGGAATTGCAGGATCGCGGCGGCGCGGGAATCACCCAGCTGCAGCGTGCGGCCAATGACATGGTCACTGAAGGGGCCAAGAGTCCCCTGCTGACCCGTCTGAATCAGAATTTCCGAGCCGGCGTACCTCAGCTCTATTTGGATATCGACCGGACCAAGGCCCTGGTCTACAAGGTCCCCCTGGAGCGCCTCTTCAGCTCACTCGGGACCTCTCTGGGTTCAGCCTACGTCAATGATTTCAATCTCTTCGGCCGGACCTGGCGGGTGGTCGTGCAGGCGGATGCAGCCTATCGCGCCAAGCGCGAGGACATCGGCCGGATCGAGGTGCGCAGCGATACCGGACACATGGTTCCTCTGGATGCGGTGGCGGCCGTTCGCGACACGGTTGGGCCGCTGTCCATCAACCGCTTCAATCTCTATCCAGGGGCCACGCTGACCGGGTCGCCCACACCGGGAACATCGTCGGGTGAGGCGCTGGCGGAGCTACGGCGCATCGCCGGACAGGTGCTGCCGCCGACCATGGGGTACGACTGGTCGGGCGTGACCTATCAGCAGCTAGTGGCAGGCAACCTGGCGCCGATCATCTTCGGGCTGGCCTTCATCTTCGTCTATCTGTTCCTGGTCGCTCAGTACGAGAGCTGGACCATCCCGCTGTCGGTACTGATGGCGGTGCCCATGGCCATGTTGGGCGCTGCGATCTTCACGTTGATGCGGGGCATGGACAACAACATCTACACCCAGATCGGACTGGTGCTCCTGATCGGCTTGGTGGCAAAGACCTCGATCCTGGTGGTGGAGTTCGCCAAGCAGGAACGCGACAGCGGGCTGAGCGTATTCGATGCGGCATTGAAAGCGGCCTCGCTGCGCTTCCGCGCCGTGCTGATGACCGCTTTCTCCTTCATCCTGGGCATGATTCCCATGGTGATCGCCAGCGGCGCCGGGGCCGAGAGTCGCAAGTCCCTGGGCACGGCGGTGCTGGGTGGGATGCTCGTCGGAACGCTGGTGGGCTTGTTCTTGACGCCGGTGCTCTATCTGGTGGTCCAGAGGATGGCAGAGAAGTTCGGAGGCGCTCCTGCGCCCGTGACTCTGCCGCCGGGTGATGATGCCGGCGGTGAGGCCGGAACTGACGCCACGCCGGTGGCTTGATCATTCGTCGGAACGGGCGGGTCCCGGGAGGCCCGCCCTTTTTTTTTTCCGGACTCGAGCGGTGCGCCTGAGCAAAGGTGGGTTTTATCATGACCGGCGACATGCTACTTGTTTTTGGCCTCCTGGCCGTAACGATCATCCTGTTCCTGAGCGACCGGGTGCGGCTGGACATGGTCGCCCTCGGTCTGATGCTGGCCCTGATGCTCAGCGGATTGCTGACTCCCCGGGAAACCCTGGCCGGTTTCGGCAATACCGTGGTCGTGCTGATTGCCGGCTTGTTCGTAGTCGGTGAAGCGTTGTCCCGCACTGGAATCGCGGCAGCTATCGGCGCCTGGCTGGCCCGATCGGCCGGCACCAGCACGGTGGGTCTGCAGGTGCGTCTGATGCTGGTAGTGGCGGTCCTGTCCGCATTCATGAGTTCGACCGGCGCCGTGGCCATTTTTGTACCGGTGGCCTATGGGTTGTCCCGACAGACGAAGATTCCGCCGGGCCTGCTGATGATGCCCATGGCTTTCGCCGCCCTGATCGGCGGCATGCTGACGTTGATCGGTACGCCGCCCAACCTGATAGTCAACCAGGAGCTGATAGACCAGGGCTTCGAACCGTTCCAGTTCCAGAGCTTCACTCCCATCGGCTTGATCATATTGGCTGCCGGAACGTTGTACCTCATCACCATCGGCACCAAAATGCTGAAGCGCAACGGCGCCGGCAAGCAGGCCGGACCGGAGATGCAGCCGGCCCAGACAACCATACAGGACCTGGCGGGCAATTATGGATTGAGTGATCGCGCGGCCCTGCTCGAGGTTCTGCCCGGCTCGCGACTCATCGGCCCTACACTGGCCGAACTCATGCTCAAACCGTCTCTCGGCATGACGGTGCTGGCCGTACAGCGGGACCACCGGATGGGCGCCGTCTCGGCGCACGTCGCCGGACCGGATACGATCTTTCGCGTTGGTGACCTGGTGCTGGCGCTCGTGGACCACAATCTCCGGAAGGAGTTGAGCGAGGCTGGATTGCGGATGCTCCAGGACCGGATGTCACGGTCCAGCAATCTGGATCACGCGATGGGCGTGGCCGAAGTCGTGGTGGCGCCACGTTCCCACTTGCGTGGTAAGTCCCTGGCCGAATGTGAGTTCCGGCAGCGCTTCGGGCTAATGGTGCTGGGGATTCAGCGCCGCGGCAAGAGCCTGGGCGAGGCCGAGGATGCACCCGCATCGAACCCCGCCGCCGAGGACACGGCTGACAGCGCTTTTGGTCCCGGTGCGGATCTGGCCGATTGCGAACTGGCCATGGGTGACACCCTGCTGGTGGGAGGTCCGTGGGAGCAGATCGAGGCGGTACAGCGCCGCTCCCGGGATCTGCTGGTTCTGGACATACCCGCCGAGTGGCGAGATGTGGCGCCCACCTACACGCGGGCTCCATGGGCGCTGGCGATCCTCCTGGGCATGCTGGGGCTGATGGTGTTCGAGGTGGTTCCTGCCGTGACCGCGGTGCTGCTGGCCGGCGTGGCGCTGGTGGCGGCCGGCTGCCTGGAGATGAAGCACGCTTACCAGGCCATCAACTGGCAGAGCCTGGTCCTGATCGCGGGCATGCTGCCCATGGCGACGGCTCTGGACAAGACCGGGGGACTGGCATTCATTGTCGACAAGATTGTAGCCAACCTGGGGCAGCTCGGACCGTTGGCCTTGATGGGAGTGCTGTTTCTGATCACCGCCGTCTTCAGCCAGTTCATCTCGAACACCGCAACGACGGTTCTGCTAGCTCCTATCGGCATCGCCATTGCCGGTGAACTCGGTGTCGCGCCTCAACCCATGGTCATGGCCATTGCTCTGGCGGCGTCGGCAGCATTCGTCACACCCGTGGCGTCACCCGTCAACACCCTGGTGCTGGGTCCGGGCGGCTACGCGTTCAAGGACTTCGTACGAGTGGGCCTACCGCTGGTTCTGCTGACGCTGATCATGACCCTGGTATTCGTACCGATGTTGTTCCCGTTCTAGCCAAGGACCAGAGCCATGAGTCTATTCGATATCGTCGCGGTTCTGATGACCCTCGCCGCGGTGTTCGGCTACATCAATCACCGCTGGCTCAAACTCGCACCCACCGTTGGGTTGCTGATGATCAGTCTGGCCAGCTCCCTCGGCATCACGCTCCTGCACTGGCTGTTTCCGCGCTTGGAGATCGTCAACCAGTTGCAGGCCTGGGTGGGGAACATCGATTTCAACGAGGCCCTCATGCACGGCATGCTGGGATTCCTGCTCTTTGCCGGCGCTTTGCATGTGGATCTGGAATACTTCATCAAACGCAAGCTGACCATCGGCTCGCTGGCCACCGTCGGATTGCTCATTTCCACGTTTCTGGTCGGCGGCCTCAGCTGGCTCGTCTTCGACCTGCTGGGAATGCCGTTGTCCTTCTTGACCTGTCTGGTGTTCGGAGCCCTGATTTCCCCCACCGACCCCATCGCAGTCATGGGGACCCTCAAGACCCTGAACGCCCCCAAGGATCTGGAGGCGAACATCGCGGGCGAGTCCCTGTTCAACGATGGGGTCGCTGTGGTCGTGTTCACCGGTCTGGTGGCTCTGTTGGCGGCGCAAACGGGGCTGGGTGATGCCCACGGCGGCCACGGCGGGGGTGACCTGAACGGCTGGGACCTGGCGCTGCTGTTCTTGCGCGAGGCGGGCGGTGGTGCGGTTCTGGGTCTGGTCGCCGGCTACTGGGCCTATCGCCTGATGCTGAGTATCGACGACTACAAGGTCGAGGTGATGCTCACTCTGGCCCTGGTCATGGGCAGCTACAGCCTGGCGTGGACCCTTCATGTCTCGGGCCCCATCGCGGTGGTCGTCGCCGGGTTGCTGATCGGCAATCGGGGGCGTGCCCTGGCCATGAGTGAAGAGGTCGCCGACTACCTGGAGAAGTTCTGGGAGCTGTTGGACGAGATTCTCAACGCCATCCTGTTCATGCTCATCGGCGTCGAGGTCCTGGTGGTGTCCTTCAGTCTGAAGGGGATGGTGGCGGGTCTGATTGTCATCGTCATCGTACTGTTGGCGCGCTTGATCAGCGTGTTTCTGCCCATCTCCATCATCGGATTGCGGAACCAGTTTCCCCGGGGAGTGGTCCGGATCCTGACCTGGGCTGGACTGCGGGGCGGAATTTCGGTGGCGCTGGCGCTGTCGTTGCCGCCGGTGCCTGGCAAGAACCTGATCCTGACCTGCACCTACATGGTCGTCTTGTTCTCGATCGTCGTGCAGGGGATGACCATCCAGCGCGTTTTGAAACGGTATCTGCCGTGAGAAAGCGCCGCCCGCTGGGCGGACGGCGCTTCATCTGCAATTACCTGTATAGCAGCTACTTCTTGTCGCGGGGGAAGCTTCCTACCGAGGGTACTTCCACCGGTTCATCCTTGATCTGCTGCAACAATACTTCCACGGCCTTTTCCAGCTGAGGATCCCGCCCATTGATTTCCTCGTGGGGCAGGTTGTCCACCGGGACCGTCGGGTCCACGCCGTAGTTCTCCACATCCCAGTTGCCGTTCACGTCGAACAGGCCGAACTCGGGGAAGGTCACTCCGCCGCCGTCCATCAGGCCGATGCCGCGACTGATTCCGACCAGGCCGCCCCAGGTTCGGGTTCCGATCACCGGTCCCAGCTCGTAGTACTTGAAGTAGTAGGGCAGGGCGTCTCCACCGCTGCCGGCATAGCCGTTGCTGATCATGGCCATGTGGCCCAGGAAAGCGGTCCCGGGGGTCCGCCAGTCCTGACCGTAGCGGGGCTTCCAGAGGTTGACCATTTTCTGGCGCAGGATGTTCATGAAGAAGTCGGGAATGAACCCGCCGCCGTTGAAGCGTTCGTCGATGATCAGGCCTTCCTTGCGCAGGTTGGGGTAGTAACCCTTGGCGAAGCCCTGCTGCCCGCCGACGGCGGTATTGGGCATGTGCAAGTAGCCGATCTTGCCCTTGGACAGCTCATCCACCTTGCGGCGGTTGCCCTGGACCCAGGCCTCATAGCGCAGATTTCTTTCGCTGGCGATGGGTACGACGGTGATCTCGCGGCTGTTCTCACCGTCAGGCTCGGGCCCGACCTTGAGGACGACCTGCTTGCCCACCTTGTTCTCGAAGAGGCTGTAAGGATTCACGGGTACCGCGAGCTCGACCCCATCGACAGCCAGCAGGTAGTCGTTCACCTGTATCTCGTTGCCGGGCACGTGCAGGGGCGTCTTGGTGTCGCGATTCCAGTCGCGATCGGTCAAGATGCGGCCGAAACGATACAACTCGCTCTCGCGCTCCACGGTAAAATCGCAGCCCAGCAGTCCGGTGCCCACGTTGGCAGCCTGGGGGCGATCCCCGGGGCGCACGTAGGAATGGGAGCAGCTCAGCTCGCCGATCATCTCGCCCAGGATGTAGCTGAAATCGTTGCCGTGGGCCACGTAGGGAACCAGCTGGCCGTAGCGCTCATACATGTGCTCCCAGTCGACTCCGTGCATGCCGGGATCGTAAAAGAAGTCCCGCTCCTGGCGCCAGGCGTCCTTGAACATCTGCCGCCACTCGGCGCGGGGGTCCACCTTCGCCTGCAACTCGCCGGTACGCAGGGGTTTCTCGGCGGGCTTCTGATCCGCAGCAGCGGAGATGATTCCGAAGGTCCCGTTGGCGGCATAGAAGATCTGCTTGCCGTCGGCGGAAAGCTCGAACCCGTTGGCCGAAGCCAGTACGGTCTTCTCCTCACGCTCTTTCAGGTCGAAGACCTTGATCGAGCTGCCACCGCGGCCGTTGCCACGGCCACCACCCGCCGCAAAGGGCCGGTTCATGTAGAACAGCTTGCCCTCGGCAAAGGCCAGATTGAAGTAGTTGCCCGGACTCACGTCCAGGGCGATCATGCGATCAGCCAGGCCCTCGAGCTGGATCTCGATGGGCTTGGTCTCTTCCTCTTTCTCCTCGTCCGTATCGTCGTCCTTCTTGTCCTTGTCGTCCTCTTCGCTGTCGTCGTCATCTGCGGCTTCCTCGTCCTCGGCCACTTCCACCTCGTCGCTCTCGGGAGGGAAGGGGTGCTCGACGTCTTCGCGCAGCGTCAGCACGTACAAGCCGTCCATGTTGGCCCAGATGGGTTTGAGGTCGAAGCCGCCGATGGTGGGGTTGAAATGGAGGGCCGAGGCGAAAAACAGGTACTTGCCCTCGTCGTCGAAACAGGGCTGAGTGTCGATGGTGAAGTCCGTCGTGACCCGATGGGTCTCGTTGTCGGCGACGTTGTACAGGAAGATCGAGTTGAAGCCGTTTTCTTCGCTCTTCGAGTAGGCGACCCAGCCACTCTGGGGGCTCCAGGCGTAATCGCGGATCTCACCGCTGACCGCCTGGTCGATCTTCTTCGTCTTGCCGCTCTCCGCGTCGACAAGCCACAGGTTCATCGCTGCGTCGGCCAGCACCAGGTACTTGCTGTCGGGGGACCAGGCCAGGCTCTGGTGGTAGGT
>Ga0209475_10003939_pt1 | contig 13195 bp, 13 predicted proteins | sample tdDd471_FD_187128 | JGI IMG/M metagenome (GOLD analysis project Ga0209475, IMG submission 187128) | Marine sediment microbial communities from the Atlantic coast under amendment with organic carbon and nitrate - tdDd47.1 (SPAdes)... | ecosystem: Environmental > Aquatic > Marine > Coastal >... | reverse complement strand
AATCCACATACCCATCAGGCCAAGTCACTCCTTATGAGATTAACCTAAAGGTCTCTCCAGTCGGACAGACCTGTGGATATGTGGATTAAAGTACTTTAAAAATCCTTTATTTTTAATATACAAGGTTAATTGTAATGTGTTTGAGTGAATAGTAAACCACTCGTCGTAATCGTTGATACTGAGCCAACAACTTTTTCCAGTATGGTTAAAGCGTTGTCTCCATTGTATAGAATTTGTAAAGTCAACTCAGATGAAAAACCATCCTTACTAGTACTAAAAAAACAAGCACTGATTCAAAAAAAATCATTTCTATATATCTTTTTGCCTGGAGCATATTGGCTACTACCAGAAAGAGTCAGAGGAGTATGAGTCATGAATTCCATCGTGCTGGTGAATAAATCAAAACAAAGACTCATAATTTATTTTTTACTTACCGTGGGTTTGATGTTTTGTTTTTTTCTACTAAAAGATATCCCCTGGCATAGCGATGCTCAATTCCATACGCTGTTGGAAGCAGTTGCCACATTTCTGGCATTTATGGTTGGAGTCGTAGCTCTGGTTCGCTATTATAGTCGTCCCACTAATAGTTTTTTATTTATTGGTACGGCTTTCCTCGGAACTGCTTTCCTTGATGGTTATCATACGGTGATCACCTCAACATGGATGCAGCCTTTTGCTGCTTCCTTGCCTGATACACTAATACCCTGGAGTTGGGTAGCATCACGAATCTTTCTGGCAATTATGCTTTATGTGGGGTTTCTGGCGACTCAATATGAAGAAAAAATGGGTGAAAAGGGGCGCTTTAATCCACAAATTGTATTTTTTGCCGTTGCAAGCTTTACATTAGCAAGTTTTCTGTTTTTTATTCTTGTTCCTTTGCCTCAGGCTTATATTGCTGAATAGCATCATTTTCACAGACCACAGGAATTAATCGCTTCATTTTTCTTTTTACTCGCCTTAATGGGGTATCTTAGAGAAGGTGGCTGGCGACATCATGTTCTGCAGCATTGGCTAATTATGGCTTTGATCGTCAGTCTGGTTGGTCAGACTGTCTTTATGCCTGCATCTCATGAATTGTTTGATATGGGATTTGATCTGGCACATATATTAAAAAAATTATCCTATATTCTGGTGCTTTCAGGCTTATTGATTAATATGTTATTCCTGTATCGACAGGCAGAAAAAACAACACAGTTACAGCATGAGATAGATGAACGGAAACTACTTGAACAGGAACGGGCACGTTATCATCAACAACTGGAAAAAGAAGTAGAGAAACGTACCGCTGATTTGCATCACAAAACTACTGAACTAGAGACTAGCAATAAGGATCTGGAAGCCTTTAGTTATTCTGTATCACATGATTTACGTGCGCCACTCAGAGCTATTGATGGTTTTATCAGCATTATCAAAGAAGATTATGGTGATAAGTTGGATGAAGAAGGTTTACGTTTATTTAGTGTTGTAAGAGATAATGCCCGTAAAATGGGCAGCCTCATTGAAGATGTTTTACACTTTTCACGTGCTGGTCGTCATGAACTGGAACCTGTCGTGATTAATATGAATGCTCTGGTTGATGAAGTCTGGAAAAGTCTTTCTGAACAACGCGGTAAGCTAGCCTATCAATTTGAACGTTCTGAACTGCCTGATTATAAGGGCGATACCCATGCCATACGCCAGGTCTGGCAAAACTTATTATCCAATGCCATAAAATTCAGCCGCAATTCACAACCACCTATCATTCAAGTAATGTCAAAAAAAGAGGCAAATCAAATCCTTTTTTTGGTTAAAGATAATGGTGCAGGTTTTAATCCTGAATATGCGAATAAATTATTTCTGCTCTTTCAACGCCTACATGGGATGGATGAGTTTGAAGGAACCGGTGTTGGCCTGGCGGTTGTTAAGCGTTTTATTCAAAAACATGGAGGCATAGTAAAAGCTGAAAGTAATGTTAATCAAGGCGCCACTTTCAGTTTTATATTACCTGAAATCAAGTTATCAGGAGAGTCATAAAATGTATATTAAAGATTTGTCTTTAGCTAAAATCCACTTTCCAATATTAGTGACTTTGATAAGCCTTATATTTTTATTGGCTTGTTCATCGTGTAGTGAAGAGAATAAAAAGACCTTAAATAAGGTCCGGTTCGGGATTGTTAATCAACCCTCCAGTGCGCTGATTCATGTCGCCTTAGATCAAGGCTATTTCAAACAAGAATATCTGGATATTATACCTAGCTATTTTCCCAGTGGTAAACGTGCATTGGTCAATGGTTTATTAAAGAATAAGGTGGATTATATTACTGCAGCAGATATCCCCTTTGCCTGGAAAAGTTTTGAGCATAAAGATTTGCGGGTACTGGCCTCTATTTATAATGCTGATAATACCAATAGTATTATTGCCAGAAAAGATGCCGGTATTGAAACTTTAAAGGATCTCAAGGGAAAACATATTGCAACCCAAAAACAATCTGCTGTGCATTATTTTATGCACTTAGTTCTGAATGAGCAGGGATTGTCAAATGAAGATGTCACTATTTCTTTTTTCAAAGCGGAACAATTACCTGTAAAACTGGCGGCTGGAGAAATTGATGCTTTTTCCATGCGTGAACCCTATATTTCTCAGGCTATAGGAAAGCTGGGAGCGGATAATAGCTTAGTTTTTTCTTTACCCGGTTTATATATACAAGATGATCTATTGGTCACTAATAGACAGCAACTTGAACGACAACCTGAAGTTTCGCGCTCTATCTTGAGAGCATTGATCAAAGCAGAAGAATTTGTTAGGCAACAGCCAGAACAGGCAAAAACCATTGTGGCTAGACAACTTAAAATTGAACCACAAAAAATAAACTCTGTTTGGAATACCTTTACCTTAAGTGTTGGATTAGAACACCCACTATTATTGCGCCTTGAACGACAGGCCAGCTGGATGATAGAAGAAAAGCTCACCAGTTTAAAATCAGTTCCCAATTTCAGAAAGCGGATAGAGAGTAATGCACTGGAAAGTGTCAAACCTGATGCAATGTTGATGATCCAATGAAAGCCAGTATAAAAAACATTTCCCGTCTATTTTTTATAATGACTTTTGCTATGGGTATAATTACCTTTATTGGCATTATTCAGTCAAAAAGTGAGATGGATCGACTCGAAACCCTCATGGAAGTTGTACATAAATGGGATAGGATGTCATTAGATCTTGATATGCTAACTTCAGAATACGTGTTTTTTCCATCTAAACAACGTCTGTCACAATGGAATGAATATTATAATAGTACGCTGATTGATCTGGCACACTACAAAAAATATTCAAGTGACTATCCGCAAATTGAACTGGTTATTCAATTGCATCAAAAACTTCCGGAGTTTATGCAAAAAATTGTTACTGCCGGTAATAATCAAAATAAAAGAAATACCTATATTCTCAACCTTCAATCGTTAATGAAACGTATCACGTTGATTTCATCAAAAATATTATCCCAAGTCATGGATGAAGGGAAAGCTTTACGGGAATATCTGGTGTTGATAATGGCTTTTTTTCTGGTGCTGCTGTTAATAAGCGGTGTTGTTGTTTATGCACTGTTCACTCGCTGGGTTGATGAACCCATTCAACAAATAAAGGTAGATTTGGAAATGCTCGGCAGTGGCGGGCTTGATAAAAGCGTCAAACCGGTTATTACTTCTGAACTAAATGAAATTGTTAAGGCGGTTGAAAATACCCGCCAAGACTTGGCTAGACAGACAATTTCACGAGAACATCTTGAGGTTGAAGTTGAAAATAGAACGCTAGAACTGACAAAAAGAACCCAGGAACTGGAAAAAGCCTATAAGGATCTGGAAGGTTTTAGTTATTCTGTCTCACATGATTTACGTTCACCTTTGAGGGCTATTGATGGCTTTATTTCAATTATGATAGATGATTATTCAGCAAAATTTGATGAAGAAGGTCAGCGTTTAATGGCTGTTATCAGTGATAATGCAACGAAAATGGGTAGGTTAATTGATGATGTACTGGCTCTGGCACGAGCTGGTCGCACAGAAATTAATTATCAAAAAATCAATATGAACACCCTGGTTGAAGATGTCTGGATGCATCTTGCAAAACAGCGTGATAATAATAGTTATCAGTTTAAATGTGGTGATTTACCAGAGATCTATGCAGATGCTTATGCATTACAACAAATCCTGGAACACCTATTAGCAAATGCAATTAAATTTACTCGAGATACGGATTCTCCTGTCATCGAAGTTTCTGCTATAGAACAAGACAATACGATTCGATATTCTATAAAAGATAATGGTGTTGGTTTTAATCAGGAGTATGTGGGTAAGCTATTTGTATTATTTCAACGCTTGCATGGTATGGATGAATATGAAGGAACCGGTGTTGGATTGGCCATGGTCAATCAGCTTATCAAAAAACATAATGGTTTTGTTGAGGCACAAGGTCAATTAAATGAAGGGGCAACATTTAGTTTCACATTACCCAAAAGCAACGAAGCTTCAAATCAAACAATATAACTTATAGAAGGTAGAGTAATGATGAGAATAGAAACAGATCAGGTAGATATTTTATTAGTTGAAGATAATCCGGCTGATGCGGAGCTAACCATTCGTGCTTTAAAAAAAAATGCTATCGTCAATCAGATCGAATGGTTAAAAGATGGTGAGATAGCACTAGATTTTCTATTTAACCGCGGCGAATTTGAAGGTCGGACCGGTGGTAATCCCAAGGTGGTACTATTAGATTTGCGTTTACCCAAAGTCGATGGTCTTGAGGTATTAAAAGCCATAAGAGAAAATCCTAAAACTGAAAAGTTACCTGTGGTTATTTTAACATCTTCCAAGGAAGATAAAGATTTGGTCGCTGCTTATGATCATAATGTGAATAGTTTTGTTAGAAAGCCGATTGCATTTGATGAATTTTCACAAACTGTTGCAGGCTTGGGTATGTATTGGTTACTGGTTAACAAGGTTCCGGACTCTATTCACCGTGAATGACAATAAACTTAAATTATTACTATTGGAAGATAGCGCTATTGATGCTGAACTGAATGAACGAATTCTGCGAAAGGCAGGTTTAGAATTTAATTCTTTACGCGTTGAACATGAAAATACATTTAGTCAGGCTCTGGATGAATTTAATCCGGATATTATTTTGGCTGACTACCATCTGCCTACATTTAATGGACTGAAAGCGCTTGCTATAGCTCGTAATAGGGATAAGGATGTACCTTTTATTTTTGTTACGGGAGCCATGGGAGAGGAAAGAGCGATAGAAAGCCTTCACCTTGGAGCAGATGATTATATTATTAAGGACAGAATAAACCGTTTGGCACCAGCGGTTAAGAGGGTGCTTGACGACAGGGAAAAGCAACAGAAATTACAGCAATCAGAAGAAGCATTACATCTGAGTCAAAGCCGTTATCTTACTGCTTCCAATACAATTCAAGATGCTTTCATTATTATCGATGACCAGCAGAAGGTTCTTGAATGGAATCCTGCAGCTGAAAGAATATTCGGTTATACAAAAGATGAGGTAACAGGACATAACCTACATGACCTATTGGCACCAAAGCAACATGAGAAACAGATAGCAAAAGGTTTTTCTCATTTTATAAAACACGGTGAAGGTCCTGCAATTGGAAAAACACAAGAGTTAATTGCCTTACATAAGGACGGGCATCAATTTCCTGTTGAACTGTCTTTATCTGGTACTCGGGTGGGTAGTCAGTGGCATGCTGTTGGTTTAGTCAGAGATATTACAGATAGATATAAATCCAGGCAAATTCTTGAGGAAAGTGAAGCCAGATATCGTCAACTTATTAATAATATGAGTGATGGTGTTACCGTATATAAAGCCATTGATGATGGACAGGACTTTGTGATTCAAGAGCATAACAGGGCTGGTGAACTGGTAACTTGTACAACACATAGTCAAGTAATTGGAAAGCGATTAACTGAAGTGTTTCCCGGCGTTAAAAAATGGGTCTTTCCTGCATTTTTCAACGTGTCTGGAAAACAGGTAAGGCAGAGCATGTTGAACCAAGACTGTATCAGGATGATAAGATTAAACGTTGGTTTGATAATTATATTTTTAAGTTGTCCAGTGGTGAAATTGTTGCTGTTTATAGCGATATTACCGAAAAGAAAAAAATAGCTCAAGAACTGGATAAGCACAGATATCATCTAGAAGAGTTGGTAAAACAGCGTACAGTTGAGCTTGCTGAAGCTCAAAAAAAAGCTGAAGCAGCTAATCAGGCAAAAAGTTTCTTCCTGGCCAATATGAGTCATGAAATTCGTACTCCTATGAATGCTATTTTAGGACTGGCACATTTATTACGGAAAACGGAGATAAATTCTTATCAATTAGAACAACTGGACAAAATTAATAATGGAGGAGAGCACCTGCTCTCTATTATTAATGATATTTTAGATCTGTCAAAAATTGAAGCTGGGAAATTGGAACTGGAACAAAGCAATTTCAATTTAGAAACAATCTTTGATAACATCCAATCGCTATTAGCTCAGCAGTTTAAGGAAAAAGGTTTGATTTTTAAAATTGAGGAATTTTATTTTTCTCCCTGGTTAATAGGCGACTCCACACGCCTGCGTCAGGCGCTGCTGAATTATCTCTCTAATGCACTCAAGTTCACCCAAAATGGAAAGGTTACTTTACGGGCTAAACTTTTAAAAGAGCAAGAGGATAAACTATTCTTACAATTTGAAGTTCAAGATACTGGGAGGGGTATTGAGCCAACTAAGATTGAACAACTTTTCCAAAACTTTGAGCAGGCCGATAGCTCAACAACCCGTCAATTTGGTGGAACAGGCCTGGGTTTATCCATTACCAAACGTCTAGCCACCTTAATGGGTGGTTATATTAGTGTTGAAAGTAAGATAAACCAGGGCAGTACATTTTGCTTTAGTGCATGGTTTCAACGCGGCCAAGAAGATTTATCAATAGTAAATTCTTTGACTGATAAAGAACTGAAAAACACATTGCTCTGTAATTATGCCGGCACTCACATCTTACTGGTTGAGGATAACGACATTAATCAGGAAGTAGCCCAAGACATATTAGCTGAATTGGATCTGTTTGTTGATACGGCCGACAATGGTATAGAGGCGTTGGAAAAAATTGAGACAACATGCTATGCGTTGGTCTTAATGGATGTGCAAATGCCGAAAATGGATGGATTAGAAGCCACACGGCGTATACGAGCGATAGCAGCTAATGCTAATCTTCCGGTGCTGGCAATGACTGCCGGTGTTTTAGACACTGAAAAACAAGACTGTATCACCGCAGGCATGAATGATTTTGTGGCTAAACCCATTGACTTAAACAATTTATACTCCAAACTGATTAAATGGCTACCAGAGCGTTCGGTTTCTCTGGATCCTTCCTTAGAGCCTGTAGAAAAAAACAATCAAAACTGACTTAAAGATACGATTAACGGAGCAACTTGAGCAGATAAAGGGATTAGATACTAAAATAGGTTTACGTAATCTGCGCGGGGACGCAGTGGCTTATTTACGACTGTTACACCAATTTGAGAGCCGTCATGGTGAGGATATAGACAAACTTAATCACTTTCTTTCAGAGCAGAATACTAATTTGGCCAGACAATTAGCCCACACCATTAAAGGGGCTGCAGGTACCTTGGAATTGATTTCACTGCAAGAAGTGTCCAAATTGTTGGAAGACTACCTGAAAAGTCATACAAAGACTGCCCCCGATAAAGAAACGGCTCGATTATTAGAAAAACTTACGACAGCCTTTATCAATTTTTATAAAACATTGGTGAGTATTGATGACAATGTTGATAATAAGCAAGTTGCTGAGCCAATTATCGAGGTAAATCTGGCAAAAACAAGAAGGGAGCCACAGTAGATGGCAACTGAGTTTTCTAGGGTAATAGCAGCTAAAGGTCAAAAGCCGATATAAAGGTTTAAGATCTCAACAGTAGTGGAGAGCCAAAAGCAAATATTCACAATCTGACGTTGTTGATATGCTTGAGTCCGGTCAGTGACACATAAATTAATCGAAGCCAATAGAAAATCAGATTTGGATAGGAGAATACTATGACTGACTGCTGAAACTATTGCAATAACTCTTTAAGACCATCCAGATCGATAATTTTTACATCACTACCATTTACTTCAATTAAACCTTTTTTACGCAAACCGTATAAGATACGGGAAAAAGTTTCGCCCTGGATGGAAAGCCGCTTGGCGATAATATTTTTGGCTGATGGAAAATGGAAAGTGGAGTTATTCTCCAATTCATTTTCCGGCATATTATTAATAATGTAGTTTACCAGTCGGTAGGTAGCATTATGTAAACAAAGGTTATCAATTTCCGCTAACTGGCGATGCATTTTCATGCTAATTTGAGCCAAAAGGCGACGGTTGGTTGGAAAAGAGACTTCCAAAATGTTCAGGTAGGTTAGGTTATTAAAGACAAATACCTCACTGTTTTCCAAGGCTTGAGCACTGACTGGATATATCTGTTGTTCCATAAACATTATTGCTTCGGCGCAGTATTGCCCGGGTCGTAATATTTCAATAACTTTTTCGGCACCTTCTGACGATAGTAGAAACAGTTTTATGCTACCTTCTCTGACCATATAAAATGAATCAGCTTTTTGAGTCCGTTCAAATAAAGTTTCCCCGGTTTTAATTTTTTTTATTTCCGTTGTCGCTAAAACTTTATCAAGCTGGGGTTTTTCCAGTGAAGAAAATAGATGTAATTGTTTGAGTTCTGAAGCGTATATTGAAGGTATTGGCACGTTAAATCCTATCAGCTAGTCTATTTTTTGGTCTTGATAGAAATCAATGGATAATAATCTAAAACACTGTATGATCCTTGGATGCTTTTGTTTTAGTTCCGATGTTGGCAAGTATAGTGCATGAATTGCTTAAATAGCAATTTTTTTAAATCTAAAGTAAGAAATATATGAGCGATCAAATCCCTTTTTATATCCCCCAGAAAAATGAAGTCGAATTGTTTGAGTATGCGTTTGAACATCAAATGCCGGTTTTAATTAAAGGTCCCACCGGTTGCGGTAAAACCAGATTTATCACCCATATGGCGGCTAAACTTGGTGTTAATCTTAATACTGTTGCCTGTCATGATGACTTGACCGCTGCCGATTTAGTTGGTCGACACTTAATTGGTGATGGCGAAACCTATTGGAGTGACGGTCCACTAACCCGGTCAGTCCGTGAAGGAGGGATTTGTTATTTAGACGAGGTAGTGGAAGCTCGAAAAGACACTACTGTAGTATTACATCCGCTCTCCGATGATAGACGTATTTTACCGATTGACCGAACCGGTGAATTACTTGAAGCCCCTGATAAATTTATGTTAGTGGTGTCTTACAATCCAGGCTATCAAAATCTATTAAAAGGGATGAAACCCAGTACTCGACAGCGCTTTATTTCTATGCGATTTGATTTTCCAAAGCCGGATATTGAAGTTGAAGTGGTCGTGAATGAAACCCAAATCGACGAAACTATGGCAAAAAGGCTGGTGAATTTAGGATTGTCATTACGCGCGTTAAAAGACCATGATTTAGAAGAATCTGCCTCCACACGCCTATTAGTATATGCGGCAAAACTAATTAAAAATGGATTTGATCCGGTGGAAGCTTGTCGAGCAGCCTTAGTTGAGCCGTTAACTGACGATGAACAGATCGTCAATGCTTTAATGGAAGTGGTTTCTGCCAGTTTCGGTAAGTAAATCCATTTAACTCATTTATCTTTCGTCCCTTAACTGCGTTATTTTCGTGCTTGAATGGTCACGTATTATTTATACGCTCACATTCTGCGTCCGAAAAAGCCTTGTTCTGAAACGAAATCTAAACGTGTTAAATGATTTGATAAGAGTTTTTTGATATGGAAGAAAATGTTGGTATAGCCTGGCACCGTCTTTTAGGAAAACTGGTTGATAATAAAAACCAGTCGTTTAAGGTAGAACTGAATGATGTCAGCAGAGTTCTTGGGATTGTTTTTCGGGCCTTGGGTAACAATGGTAATTTACAAATTGAGCCTTCTCATGCGCGTAAAATACATCGCCGTCGTAGTGTGTTACAACGTATTGCAGGTAGCCACCAATACGAACTTTCGGCGTGGTATGACGAGGATATTTTATACCTTCCTCCAGAAATCAGTTTCTTTGCATCACATATTTTAAATCAAGAACTGTATTTTTGGTTAACAGCGATGGCGGCAGTTAATCAGGAATTAAATAGTGCTGGAAAGACCTGGTTTTATCGTAATCAGTTACTAACCTTGGCGGTATTAGATAAATACCCAGGCATGCAAACCCGTTATGATAACTTATTATGTGAAGTATTAAACTCCCGTCCTGATTTGAGCAAATTAAGCGCAGCCGAAAAAAAGCAGGAACTTGCCGTCCAAAAAGCCCTCAAAGAACCGGGTAGTGTTGAAAACTGCCCGACAGCAACATATGCTCCAACAGCAGTACCATTATGGTTGGTCCCAGGTCAACGAGGATTAAACGATAACCGTAATGATTTAGACGAAGATGATGATCCGGTGTCCTCATCTTCAGAACAGAAAAAATCTCAAAATAAACGCCAACAGGCAGAGCGGGTCGATATGCCTGACGGTAAAAGTGGTCTTGTTGTAGTCCGTATGGAAAATATCTTTAGTTGGGCGGAATTTTTAAATGTGGATCGCAGTACCGAAGATGATGATGATCCGGATGCAGAAAAAACGGCTGAAGATATGGATCATTTAAGCTTGGCTAGAGATAAGAAAAGCACCGCTTCTAAAATTAACTTCGATCTGGATTTGCCTGCTGCAGCTTATGATGATGCCATTTTACGAGAAGGAATCACCTATCCGGAGTGGAATTATAAAAAGCAGAGTTTAGTCAAAGATCAAAGTAGCATTTTAGAAATGGTGGCAGACGATGCTCCCCAATGTGAATTACCGGCAAGGCTTTACCCGGCAGCGAAAAAAGTTCGGCAAATATTTGAAGCTTTGGCTCCAGTACGCACCTGGTACAGGGGAGAACATGAAGGCAGTGAATTAGATCTTGATGCCATAGTACAATTTTCAGCTGATCGTTTACAAAAAACACGTCATGCCGAACAAGGATTGTTTCGCCAGTTTAGGCATGGTACTCGTGACCTTTCCACACTATTGTTGGCCGACTTATCTTTATCGACTGATGCAGCAGTGAATAATGATGCCAAAATTATTGATGTGATCCGTGATAGTATGTTTCTGTTTTCAGAAGCGTTGACTCGCACAGGGGATCGCTTTGCCTTATATGGATTTTCATCTAAGAAACGAACGCATGTCCGTTTTCATCAGATTAAGACCTTCGATGAACCATTGAATGGCACTATCCGTGGTCGAATTCAGGCCATTAAACCAGGCTTTTATACCCGTATGGGGGCAGCAATTAGGCATGCCAGTCATCTGTTGGAAAAGCAACCTGCCGCGCAACAAATATTAATGATATTAAGTGATGGTAAACCTAATGATCTGGACCATTATGAAGGTCGCTTCGGTATAGAAGATACTCGTCATGCTATTATTGAAGCTAAAGCGATGGGATTTCATCCTTTCTGTATTACTATTGATCAAGAGGGTAGTGATTATCTACCACATATTTTCGGACCGAACGGTTATGCGGTTATTAATAAACCGGAAGAATTACCGTCAAAATTGCCTATGTTGTATGCTCAGTTAACACAGGTCTAACATCTGCATGATTCAATTTTAAACACGCTTAAGGTATGTGACCGTCAATTAATTTATTGTTGTATGGTAAGCGCAGATAAAAATTGCCTCTCGATGCGACCAATGATTTACGGTAGAATATCCCCCAATTGTACACATTCAAAAATGGATAATTTGTTATGATGATAAAGCCTACTTTATTTAAAGTAGTCGTTACTTGGGTTTTATTGCTTTCGCTTCAACACCTTAGTTATGCTGTTCCGAAGGTTATTCCAAAAGCTCCGATTATTGGTGCTAAATCCTATATTATGTTGGATTTTGATAGTGGAAAAATTCTTTCCGAAAAAGATGCAGACCTGCAGTTAGAGCCTGCCAGTATCACTAAAATTATGACCTCGTATGTATTATTTCATGAATTAAAAGAGGGCAATATCCATCTTAACGATTTGGTGACCATTAGTAAAAAAGCTTGGAAAACACCAGGCTCCAGGATGTTTATTGAAGTCAATCGAAAAGTTAGTGTTGAAGAACTCCTCAAGGGTATGATTATCCAATCGGGCAATGATGCCAGTGTAGCCTTAGCCGAATATGTTGCCGGAAGTGAAGGGGCTTTTGCGGCCTTAATGAATCAACATGCCGGTCAATTGGGTATGAGCAATACCAACTATATGAACAGTACCGGTCTACCGCATCCGGAGCATCTGACCACGGCTAGAGATCTGGGAATTTTGGCTACAGCGTTAATTCGTGATTTCCCCGAATACTACAAATGGTATGCCATAAAAGAATTTAAATTCAATAAGATCAAACAATTCAATCGCAATAAACTATTGTGGCGTGATAAAACGGTGGATGGTATAAAAACTGGACATACCGAGGCGGCAGGGTACTGTTTAGTGGCCTCGTCTAAACGTGAAGAAATGCGTTTAATTACCATAGTTTTAGGGACTAAAAGCACCTCAGCTCGTGCCCAAGAGAGTCAGAAACTTCTCAATTTTGGTTTCCGTTTTTATGAGACACATGCCCTATATCAAGCCAATAGCCCGTTAAAAAAAGTGCGGGTTTATAAGGGTAAGAAAACTGAACTGGCTCTTGGTTTACAGGATACCTTACATGTTACCGTTCCCAGAGGACAACGTAAGAACCTTAAACCGTCCATTAAGTTGCAACAAATTATTCAGGCACCGGTTGCCAAAGGACAACAGTTTGGCCAGGTTGAAGTATCATTGGATGGCAAGGTGGCGGCAAAAGTTCCGGTGGTGGCTTTAGAAGATATTCCCAAAGGCAGCTTGTGGCAGTTAGGCAAGGATAGTGTATTATTGATGTTTAAATAGCTAAAATAGTTATTCAAACCTTGTATATTAAAAATAAAGGATTTTTAAAGTACTTTAATCCACATATCCACAGGTCTGTCCGACTGGAGAGACCTTTAGGTTAATCTCATAAGGAGTGACTTGGCCTGATGGGTATGTGGATT
>Ga0209475_10003937_pt1 | contig 13199 bp, 8 predicted proteins | sample tdDd471_FD_187128 | JGI IMG/M metagenome (GOLD analysis project Ga0209475, IMG submission 187128) | Marine sediment microbial communities from the Atlantic coast under amendment with organic carbon and nitrate - tdDd47.1 (SPAdes)... | ecosystem: Environmental > Aquatic > Marine > Coastal >... | reverse complement strand
TATTTTGTTTTCAACGCTATCTTCCCATTTGTAAGTGGGTTGTAATTTATTAGAATGATTGTCTGCAACTTTAGCAACAGCAGAAGCTATTTCTTTTGTTCCTTCTCCACCTTCAGCCCATCCTTTAGAAACAACTGCCTGCACATGTTTTGCCTTACATTTATTAATAATTTTTTCAATCTCTTCTTCCGTATCGCCTGTTCTGTGATTTATTGCTACAACAGGTGTTACATTGAAAGCAAGCATATTTTCTATATGCTTTTCTAAGTTACATAAACCTTTTTCCACTGCTTCAGCATTCGGTTCGCCTATCTTATCTAAACCAACTCCGCCATGATATCTAAGTGCTCTAATGGTTGCTACAATAACTACAGCGCTTGGGGTAAGACCTGCGTAACCACATTTAATATTTAAGAATTTTTCGGCACCTAAATCCGAACCGAAACCTGCTTCTGTTACTACATAATCAGCAAGAGATAAGCCCATTTTTGTTGCGATTATAGAATTGGTTCCTTGAGCAATATTCGCAAAAGGTCCTCCATGGATAATAGCAGGATTTCCTTCAAGTGTTTGCACTAAATTAGGTTTGATAGCGTCTTTTAATAATAGCGCCATTGGTCCATTAGCTTTTAAATCTCTGGCGTAAATAGGTTTTTTATCAAATGTAAATCCTATAAAGATATTTCCGAGCTTTTCTTTTAAATCGGATAAGCTTTTCGATAAACAAAGAATAGCCATGATTTCAGAAGCCGCAGTAATATTAAAACCGTCTTGTCTTGGAATGCCATTTCCGGTTCCCCCAAGTCCAATAACTATATCTCTGAGAGAGCGGTCGTTCATGTCCATTACCCTTTTCCATACCACTGTTCTTGGGTCAATACCTAAGTTATTGTTTTTATTTTGGATATTATTATCGATAAGAGCTGATAGTAAATTATTAGCTTTTTCAATAGCTGCAAAGTCTCCTGTAAAGTGTAAGTTAATATCTTCCATTGGAACAACTTGAGAATAACCGCCTCCGGCAGCCCCACCTTTTATTCCAAACACAGGGCCAAGAGAAGGTTCTCTTAAAACAACTACTGCCTTTTTACCAATTTTGTTAAGTCCTTCATTTAAGCCAATAGAAACAGTTGTTTTACCTTCACCGGCAGGAGTAGGTGTAAGGGCAGTAACCAAAATTAACTTACTTTTTTTAATGTTTTCTTCGTTTAATAGACTTAGCGGAAGTTTTGCTTTATATTTCCCGTATAATTCTAAATCATCATCACTAATACCTAATTTCTGAGAAATTTCAGTTATATGTTTCATCTGAGCTTTCTGAGCAATCTCTAAGTCTATATTTACTGCCATAGTTTCAAAGTTTTCGTAAATTTAAAAAAAGATTTGACTAGCTAAAAAGCCCAGTTTATTAAGTAAGTAATTTGTAATACTTTTTTAAAAAGCAAATTGGTTGTATTTAAACATTTCTTGCCTAAAACTGAAAATAAATAAACGGTACATGGTCTGCGCTAATGGATTGGTATAAGCCAAAAACAGTAACTATCACCACTAATACTTTAACATACACCGGACTTTTTATAAACAAATGCCTGTACCAAACTTTGGTATTTTCCGGTAGCCAGTGGATGATGTAACCAATCAGCATGGTTATAAATACCCATTTGAATGAAACAATAACTTCCCAAATGATACTAAAATCAAAGCTATTGGCTATTTGATAAAGAATTTGCCCTGTAATTTCCATGCTTTCTCCTCTGAACCAAATTCTTGTAAAGGTGATGAATGTAAAGGTGATGAATATTCTCCATGCGTTTATGTACCACTTTCTATTTCCGTCATACGGACTAATCTTTTTCCAAAGTTTATAAATAATTAAGCCCAATCCGTTTAGTCCACCCCAAATTACAAATTGCCAGCTTGCTCCATGCCACAAGCCTCCCAACAACATGGTTACCGCCAAATTGATGTTATGACTAATTGCTTTTCTAAAGCTTGGAATGATTATGGAAATAGTAGTAAGAACGATAGCTATTCCTAAGAACACGTAAGTTAACCAAAGCCATCCGGATATAAAAATAACGAATATAGCAATACCCGTAATACATAAATAAGTGGCAATTGTTCCTGTTCTATTTCCACCAAGCGGAATGTATAGATAATCTTTTAGCCATGTAGAAAGTGATATGTGCCAACGCTTCCAAAATTCTGCCGTGCTTTTTGCTTTATAGGGTGAATTGAAGTTTTTAGGAAGGCGAAAGCCCATTAACATGGCTACGCCAATGGCAACATCTGTATAGCCAGAAAAATCGGCATAGACTTGTAAGGAATAACCATAAAGTGCCATTACATTTTCAAATCCTCCATACAGCATTGGGTTGGAGAATACTCTGTCAATAAAGTTTACGGCAATGTAATCACCTATTACCATTTTCTTTATCAAACCATTTAAAATCCAGAATACGGCTAATCCAAATTGGTATTTAGTGAGGTTGTAAGGCTTGTAAATTTGAGGGATAAACTCATTTGCTCTAACAATTGGCCCTGCTACTAACTGTGGAAAGAAAGAAACGAAAAAGCCAAAATCGAGCATGCTTTTAACGGGCTCTATTCTTCTTTTGTAAACATCTACTGCATAGCTGATGGTTTGAAAAGTATAGAAGGAAATTCCTACGGGAAGAATAATTTTATCTACGTCAAATGTGGTTCCTGTAAAGCTGTTGCTCCACAATGCCATGTAATTAATAACTTCATACTTGGTGTGGAACATTTCATTAAACGACTCTGTAAAGAAGTAAGCATATTTAAAATAACACAGCACAAAAAGGTTAATGACTACACTTACTGTTACCCAGAGTTTTTGAGAAATCACCTTCTTTCTTGAATGTATCATTTTCCCGATGTAGAAATCGGAAACAGTAGAGAAGAGGAGTATAAAGAAAAATAGCCCACTAGTTTGGTAATAGAAGAATATACTAACAATGAATAAGAAGGCATTTCGTAGTGCTTTTTGTTTGTAGATAACTGAGTAAACAGTCATTACAAATGCAAAGAATGCCCAGAAATAAAAGTCGGTGAAAAGGAGAGGAGTCTTTTCGTCATATACGAAAATAGACTTCAGAAAATCCAAAATTGAATTTATATCTAAAAGTGTTGTTGTCAATCTATGGGTTCGGAGTTAGTTTTTTTTAAATAATCGTCATACGATTTTATCAATGCTGAAAACATCAAATCTCCCATTAAATTATATCCTTCTCTAGTAAGATGTATTTTATCTTTTTTTGCTAATCCATTGTCAATCCAGTCGTTTACTGAACCCAAGCCGCCCATTACCTCAAACATATCCCAAACACCTGTATTATATTTTTCAGATAGTTTTTGCATTTGTTCTCTCACCTGATAGGCATTTTTATTTGGCCATCTTCTTTTGTAATAACTATCATTATTTGTGGTTAACAAGAAGTGAACATTAGGACACAATTCTTTAATTTCATCAATTAATCTAGAGTAGTTTTTAAAGTAAAGCTTTTCATTAAAGTCAGTATCGTAAGCATCGTTTATACCTATTGAAAACACTACTAAATCCGGCTGTAAAACGCTTATGTGTTGTGCTAGTTGTTTACATTTTAAATAAGAACTAGTGCTTGCTCCGTTTACTCCAATTGCATTATAAACAAATCCAGGGTCTTCGGTTTCAAGTGTAATTCCGTAAAGTGTAAAACTGGTTTGGTTGGTGTCGGTTCGATATATTTCCAGTTCAATTTTGTTAATGGGGTTTGACAAAACAAACTCTGTATAGCCTAATGAATCGTAATGTGTGGCAACCGCTTGTGAGTCATTGAATAATTTTATTTCAAATTGTGTGCTGTCGAAATCATGGAAGACTTTTACTTTTTTCACATCATATTTAGCATAAGGTATTCCACCCACTTCTTCTCTGAATGAGATGTTGATGTGTGAAGTGGTGTCAAATGTAGTTACAGCAATTCCTGATAAGCCTAAATTGCAATTTCTGTCTCTTAAAGTGTTTTTACAAAACTCCCAATCGCCATCATACGAAGCAATGTAGTTGTAAGGGTTATTAGTTTTAGCAATTTTATAAGGAAAAATAAATCCTCTTCCTCCGTTATTTCCGGTGCTAAACTTTTGTAATCTTTCTCTCATGCGTTCACTCCAAATGTCTGCCTGAATATGCGAACCACCAATGTGAACCATGTTTACTTTTCCTTTTCCTTGAAAAATAATATCATCAAATTTTGAATACAGGTTGTCATAAGAACTGCTATCACCAAAGAATTGGATGTTGTTACTTGCGTAGTGGATAAAAGGGTAGTAGGGTAGTTCGTGCGGATAGTTGGGTTGAGCTTGTGAGTTGAGTGTTGAAAGTTGAAAGGAAAAAGTTAGAAGGATAGTAATAAGAATTGAAATGCGGGAATTTACAATTCTGCTTAAACTAATAATCTGTAACCAATAACTAATAACTATTCTCATTTTGCTTTGTATTCTTTGTAATCGTCTTCAATTGCTTTGTAAACTAATTCCGCCATTTTTTGAGCACCTTTCTGACTGAAGTGAATGTAATCAGGTGCTGCTAAGCTAGGTTCTGCATTTACCCATAATGGCATAGAGTTTTTGCCACCCATTGCTTCGTATATATCAAAGTAAGCACAGCCCGCATCTAAAGAGGCTTTCTTTAATTCATCTCTTACTTTTTCTAAATAAGGTTGCGTTACGTATTCATTCTTTTCTTTTACCGACATATCTGAAGGGCCGATAACAATCACAGAAGCGCTCGGGTTCATACCCTTTAAACGATAGATTTGCGAAGCAAACCATTTGGCATAGTCTTCCGCTTTCTTATCTGATTTGATGTGTGGTATTACATTTCCTCCAAATTGAAGGATTAAAAGTTTTACGTTTAGTTTATCGTACTGAGCTTGAAGTAATGATTTGTCTATTTTACCGAAAATGGTTCCCGCACTTCCTCTTAAGGCAATATTATCTACAATTACTCCACTATTGCTTTCAAATGAGATGCCGTAAAAATCAGGACTGTCTTTTCCTTTGAAAACAAATGAGAATTCATTGGGTACTCCTCCGAAATTAATTTCTAAAGTTTGATTAGAATTATTTGCAGGTAGTTTGTGAGTAGAAACTAAGTTTTCTCCATGATATACTTCGCAGGTTACTTCAGCTTTATTGTAGCCGTAAAGTATTTTACACTTGCTAAAGTTTTGTGTGTTTTTATATCCTATGTAGGATTTTTTAAACGTGAGTTTACCGGAGTACATGGTATCTTTTTGAAAAGCATTTACAGGTGCATATCTTCCAAAGCCTGCCAATAAACCATATCGGTTATGCTTTACGGTAGTATCTCTAGCACCGTAAAGTGTGTATCTTTTCCATTCATCGCCAAATTCTTGCCGAATGCTTGATGCCGTAACTAATGGAACGGGTGCAACTAATCCCGGGCCGCTACCGCCAAAAGTGTTTTGCCATCTGTTTCTGAATAAGGATGTCATACGGTCACCTTCAATTTGTGAATCTCCGTAGTGCATTACCCTTATTTTACCGCCTTCGGCTTTTACTTTGTCTAAGGCTGCAAAAAATGAATGTAGTATAGCTTTGTTATTGTCTTTATAATGAAGTTTAAGGTTTATTTTTTGAATAGAATCTCTGATGGCTTGTTCTCTTGCTTTAATGGCGTTGCTATCTACTTCTAGCTTTTTGTCTTTTGTTTCACTTTCTATAATTGAAAGGATGTTTGACAAATCTTTTTCCTCTTTTTCTTCATTAAAGAAAAGCTCATCAAGGGTTACAAACTGTAACTTAAAGTCATCATTTACAGCAATACCATCTTCAGGGAAGGTCCATGAAATAATTCCTATTCCTAAGAGGCAGACCAGTAAAAAAGCTAGTGTTTGAATGGGCTTCATAAGTTAGGTTTAAAATTTAGGTATTTTAATGACTTGTCCGGGTTTAATGTTTGCATCAATGCCGTTATAATCCATAATGTTTTGTGAAGATACACCCGGAAATTGTTTTGCAATAGAGTAGAGCGAGTCTCCGTTTTTCACAGTATAAGTAGTTAATGTTCCTTTTGCATTAATTTCTTTTGGTTCAGGTGTGTTGTTATTGGTGTTTGACTTCTCATCATTATTGTTTTTAGCTACGTAACCGCCTTTTGCTACTTTTTGATAATAGTCCTTTTTAGATTTTGGAACGTACACATCTAACTTTTGTCCAACATTAATTCTTGTTCCTCTAATGCCATTCCAGTATTGCAATTTGCTTACTCGGGTGTCAAATTTTTCTGCTATAAAACCAAGGTTATCACCTGACTTTACGGTGTAAACTACTTTTGCTTTATTTTCCGGAACGTCTGCAGCAGCTATATCGTCATTGGTTGAGCTGAACACAATTCTGTCAACGGGTACTGCTTTTTTGTTTAGTACTGAATCTTGGTATTTGTAAGCGCTGTCTTTTAAACTATTAAATACTTCTAACTTTTCTTTTGGTAAATGAAACGAAAAATAGGCGGGTAGCGTTCTTCCATATAAAATAGGATTATATGCTTCAATTTCTTTCTGTGTGATGTTGCAAACCTTTACAATGGCTTCAACTCTTAGTGGTTTTTCAATTAACACAGCCGGGAAAACATTGGGTTTAACCTTAGCCAGTGGTAATTCCTTATCTATTTTTTCAAGCTCCCCAAAAATGTAAAGCATGGCCAAAAAGTCGTAGAGTTTTTCTTTGTCACATTCTTCAATGTGTTTCTCCACTTCTGTAAAGTCTTTGGGATTAGTGCTTCTTAACTTAGCTCTGTTATAGGCTGCAGGATTAAAAATATAAGCGGCTACCAAGTCAAGGTTTTTGTAATTTTTGTTTAAATCACTTAGATAGTTTGCGGCTACTTCCGAAACTATGGAAAGCGAAGCATTTTTTCTTGAATCTACCGAAACGGATTGGGTAAGTCCGTATTTTGATGCAACGGGATAGGAGAGTAGCCAGTAACCTGCTTTACCATCTTTGCTTATATGTAAATTGTTGTAAGCGCTAAGCGAAGGAACTAAAACAGATAGATAAGTAGGTAAGTTTTTTTGAATGAGATATTTTTCAATTTCTGACTTGTTGTTTTTGTGTACCGCATACAGATATGCTACTTCACCAAATTTTTGTGTAGATAGAAAGTTAATTCGTTCTTCTACTTTTGGTAAGAAGGTTAATTTATGTTTTTCGTAAAACGGTTTTAGTTTTTGTGCGGAGAAATCGAGAAGTTTTGGGTTGTAGTATTGAATAAACTCTATGTAATAGGCATCCTTCCTTACTTCTTCTAATTCTTTGTTAAACTCATTGCATTGTGCAAAGCCATTTGCTCCTAAAGTAAGTATTGCTAAAAGTGTTGTGATTTGTGTTTTCATTACAGCCTACGATGTTAACTAAAATAGAAAGAAAATTTACAGTGGTTATGCCTTTTAGTTAACGACTTAGTGTTAATTATCTTATAAATTAAACGACATTATAAAATCTTGTGACTGTAGTGCTTTGCTGTGCTTTGTGGTTCCTGATTTAAAGTGAATGATATTCGCCTGATCGGAATAAGTTTCTAGCAACATACTATTTTGTATGCTAATGCTTTTCGGTTTTTTAATGTTGGTGTATTCTACATACATCCAGCACACATCGTTTTCGTATTCTTTGCCTAAATAACTGCCATTCACTGCTTCACCATCTATCGTTATTTTAAAATGTTTGTTCAAATAGGCTTTTATGTAGGTGTCTCCCTTTTGGTTTTCTTTCTTAGTGTTTAAAAAAAGCTTTGGCGCTTTGTTTTCTTCGGTGAGTGCTTTTTCTAAATCGTCAATAAATACTTTTAGGCTAACCTCTATGGTGTTTTTTTCTTGGTTGTGATTGACATCAATAATGGAAACGTGAAAATCATGCTTGTTAGATTCTTCACTTTTGTTCAGAATGACGCCAGAAGGAAGGGTAGTGAAATTTGAAAAAAGAATACCGCTAATTACTAACGTAAAAAACAATATGTAGCTTTTATTGCTCAATTACTTTTTCTTTTCGTCAGCTCTTTTTTTACGCTGCATCGGGTTTTCAGGCTCGTAGTTGTTTTTGAAAACATCAAATCTTGACGGCTCTGCAACTCTTGGCCAGTGGTTGTCAAAAGTTTCGGTGTCGGCAGTTTCTAAATATGGGTCAAGTGTAATTTGTTTTACTATTTTTTTAGTAACAAACACTTTAGAAATGTACTCATTGTTTTGCCTCCATATCTCTGCCGGAATTCTTACTTCCTCTTCTGTTCCGTCAGTGTATTCAAATAGTAAGATAACAGGCATTACTAATCCGCCTTTATTGGTAAAGCTTGCTTCATAGTAATTGTAGTCTCCACTTAGGATGGCTTGTTCGCCTTCATCAAAGTCGCTTATTTTGAATTTGTAATCTTCTTCATCTAATACAGTAACTTCGTATCTGTTCCAGGTGTTATAGAAGTCGTTTACTTTCGGGTCTTTTTCGTTATAGGTTTGTTTGATTTCGGTTTTGTTTCTTTTGTTTCCGATAAACTTGTTATCGTCTTTTGTTTCTTCTATTTGCTTTGCCGGAAAATCCTTTTTAGGGTCGAATGTATTGGCTTTGTACCATTTTACATCGTCAATAGAAATATCTACATGGTCGTTGGTGAAGAACCAACCTCTCCAGAACCAATCTAAGTCAGTGCCTGATGCATCTTCCATTGTTCTAAAGAAATCGGCAGGCGAAGGGTGTTTAAATTTCCATCTTTCAGAATAGGTTTTAAACGCATAGTCAAATAACTCTCTACCCAAAACGGTTTCTCTTAAAATGTTCAATGCGGTAGCCGGTTTTCCGTAAGCATTATTTCCGAACTGGAAGATAGATTCGGAGTTGGTCATGATAGGAGCGATGAAGTTTTTATCACCTTTCATGTAATCTACAATTTTATAAGCGGGCCCTCTTCTTGAAGGATATCCTCTTTCCCATTCTTGCTCGGTAAGGTATTGTACAAAAGTATTAAGGCCTTCGTCCATCCATGTCCATTGTCTTTCATCCGAATTAATAATCATAGGGAAGAAGTTGTGCCCTACTTCATGGATGATAACGCCAATCATTCCGTACTTTAATCGTTCGGTATAGGTGCCGTCTTTTTCAGGTCTTCCGTAATTGAAGCAAATCATGGGATATTCCATACCTATATCATCGGCATGTACCGAAATAGCTACCGGGTAAGGATAATCTACCGTGTATTTTGAATACGTTTTAATGGTGTGGGCTACTACTTTGGTAGAGTATTTTTCCCAAAGCGGATTTCCTTCTTTTGGATAGTAGCTCATGGCCAACACATTTTTGCCACCCACTTTTACTGCCATTGCATCCCAAATAAATTTACGAGAAGTTGCAAAGGCAAAGTCTCTAACGTTAGTAGCTTGGAACGTCCAGGTCTTTTTGGTTTTCGATTTTGCTTTTTCTCTTTTCTCCGCTTCTTCTTGTGTGGCAATAATTACGGGTTCTTCATACGAACTGTTTGCTTTTTTAAAACGGTCTTTTTGTGCAGCCGTTAATACCGATGAAGAATTTTGAAGTGTACCTGTAGCAGCTACAATGTGGTCATCAGGAACGGTGATAGAAACTTTGTAATCGCCAAACGGTAGCGTAAATTCTCCCCTTCCAAGGAATTGTTTGTTTTGCCATCCTTCTACATCGTTGTACACACACATTCTTGGGAAGAATTGTGCAATGGTATAAAGGTAGTTATCATCTTCAGGAAAATATTCGTATCCGCTTCTTCCGCCTATGGCCAATCTATCGTTGATGTTATACCACCATTCTACTTTAAAGCTAAAAGATGACTTAGGCGCCAATGGTTTTGGCAAGTCTATACGCATCATGGTTTTGTTGATGGTATAAGGTAACGCCTTACCCGAAGCGTCAGTAACTTTTTGTATTTTAAATCCTCCGTCAAAGTCGATGTGTAGGCGTTTTAGGGTTTCCATTTGCACGCCATTCTCTTTATCAATGCCGCCTGTTTGTGTTTTATAGGTGTCAGAGTCTTTGGCTCTAACGTTTTGATCTAATTGAATCCAAAGGTATTCCAGTGCATCGGGTGAATTGTTAATGTAAGTAACGGTTTCGCTTCCTTTAAGCGTTTGCTTTTCATCATCAATCTCTACTGCTATGTCGTAATTGGCCTTTTGCTGATAATATTCATGACCGGGTGCTCCGGCAGCGTTACGATATACGTTAGGAGTAGGCAATAGGTCGTACATTTGCCTAAACTTGTTTTGGTCGGTGTTGTTTTGTGCGAAAAGATTAACCGTTAGGAATATTGCTCCCAGTAAAATTACCCTCATTATACCCTAGTTTTATAAAAGAAGCCGAAAATAATAAAAATATGGCAAAAGTTGACTAAGGTGTTTTCTAATTTAAAAGGTATTTTTACATTTGCGTCCCATTGGAGAGGTGGGTGAGTGGCTGAAACCAACAGTTTGCTAAACTGTCGTACTGGGAAACTGGTACCGGGGGTTCGAATCCCCCTCTCTCCGCCACACTTTAAGTGTTAAAAAGCTCTTACATTTTGTAAGGGCTTTTTGGTTTTTATGCTTTCGGGTTTACTGCTGTACTATAAACTTTCCACTTACCACTTTTTCATCGGAATTTTGAATCTGATAAAAGTACATGCCATTTTGCCAGTTGTGAAGCTGCACGTTTAATTGGTTTGTCTTTACGTTATTTTGTGAGAATACCATTTTGCCATTGGTATTATAAATGGTTATGTTCTTTGCTTTCTCCGATTCATTGAAACTAATGGTAATATTATTACTAGCCGGATTTGGAAAAACAGTTGCTGCCTCTTGGTTAGCTGATGTTTCAGCTATACTGTTTAGCATAGAGCTACAAAAAGAAGATTGGCGTCTGGCATCTCTTTGAAACATTAACCAGTCCGGGCCGTTGCCTTTGCTACCTGTAGAAATAAGGTAAGCTCTTCCGAAATCATTAAAAAAGTTAGGGTATTCGGCATGGCCACCTGCAATAAATACATCCAGTGTATCGTCTCCGTCAAAATCTGCTACTAGCGGAGCATGGTCTATTTCATATCGGTTATCGCCATAATGCGCCCTAAGGTTCATGTTCCAAATTACATTTCCGTTATTACCGTGCAGGGCAGTAAGTTCGCCATTGCTTGTTCCAAATATTACATCTTTATATTGGTCGTTAGTGATGTCTGCCAATACTACTCCTCTAAAGGCCGTTCTGCCGTTAGGAATGGTATAATCCCATTTGAATGTACCGTTGTTATTTAGTGCCGTTACTTTAAATCCGTTTACAAATACAATGTCACAGTTACCATCATTATCTATATCGCCAATGCTGGCAGGAGTTCCGGCAAAACCACCCGTGCCTCTGTATTTCCAGTCGATAGTGCCATCTTCACCGTTGATGCAATATAGCGTATCGTTGTAAGAACCAACTACTAACTCCGGCTTGCCATCTAAATCAAAATCGGCTACGGCTGTGCCATGATACATGTGGTCGTTTACGGCAAAAGACCAAAGCCTTGTTTGGTTATCTCCTCTAAAAGCTACAATGCTATCGTTGTAATTGAAGTTCCAGGTGCCTACTACAAAGTCTAGAATACTGTCACCGTTTAAATCTAAAACGGTGGGTGCGGTTTGTACCCATGAGTTAGAGTCTACTGCTATTTCCCATGCTTTGGTGCCATCTTCTGCATTAATGCATATTACAAAACCACCAAATTCTCCGTGTAGTATTTCGGGTTTTCCGTCACCATCTATATCAGCAATGGTGGGAGGGGAGTCGCTGCCTTTGGTGTTGCATACCCATTTTACCGTACCGTTGTTTCCATTGAAGCAAAAGGTTTTGGGATTGCATGAACTGGGTACAATTACTTCTAAAGTAGAACTTCCATCTACATCATAGATGATAGGTGCTACGTCATTACATCCTTCAAAGCCGTTTGGGGCAGTGTTGTATTTCCATAGTAGTGTGCCGTTTTCTGCATTGAGTGCATGTACGGAGCTATCGTTTCGGTAACAACCAAATACCACTTCTAGTTTTCCGTCATTATCAAAATCTGCGGATGCTGCGTTGCCAAAAGCCGCATCATTGGTGTTGTACCACCACTTTATGCTTGGGGTTTGTGCAAATGTGCTTACCGAAAAGGCACAAAGGAGTAGGAATAAAATGTAGTTGTTTTTCATACAATAGGTTTGGTAAACAATATTACCACAATTTGACAGATATTAAAAATGATTTTGGTTAGCTCTGCCGTAGCTTATAATGGCAGGGCGGATTAGTTAAACCAAACGGCATAGCCTTGCTTGCGCAAATCGAGTGCGAGCTTTTCTTCCATTTGCAGGGCTTGTTGCCTTGTCATTTTATTAATGTTGATGTGGTTGTAGAGGCTGGGGCGCAGGTAGCGACCGTATTTCTGCACTATGTTGGCGGATAGTTTGTGTCCTTTTTGGTTGCGATAGCCGGTGAGGTGTTGCTGCAAGCGCTCTTTGAGCGGTTTGCTGGTCATGCCTACGTACAGACACTCCAGTACTCCGTTGAATTGTGGGTTGGCTTGCCGAAATTTGGCGTTTTCAGAAAACACTTTTTTGGATAGTTCTATTACATACACCTGGTAGTTCATGCGGAGCTTGGGTTGTTTGTGCTTTAATTAACGCAAAGTGGGGAAAAATATTGAAAGAGTGTTCAGATGGCAGAAAATGCAATTCAGAATGCAGCATTCAGAATTCAGACGCTTGCTATTGGTGTTCAGATGGCGTGTGACTGCGTTCAGATGACAGGTGTCTGCGTTCAGATGGCGGGTGACTGTGTTCAGATGACAGGTGTCTGCGTTCAGATAGCGTGTGACTGCGTTCAGATGACGTGTGACTGCGTTCAGATGACAGGTGACTGTGTTCAGATGGAGAGTGTCTGTGTTCAGATGCAAGGTGACTGCGTTCAGATGGCGTGTGACTTCGTTCAGATGACGTGTGTCTGCGTTCAGATGGCAGGTGACTGGGTTCAGATGGCAAGTGTCTGAGTTCAGATGACGGGTGACTGCGTTCAGATGACGGGTGTCGGTGTTCAGATTGCGGGTGACTGTGTTCAGATGATGGGTGTCTGCGTTCAGATGGCGGGTGACTGTGTTCAGATGGCGTGTGTCT